>Ga0073928_10006147_pt1 | contig 16323 bp, 14 predicted proteins | sample PaiPotPPA55metaG_FD_76969 | JGI IMG/M metagenome (GOLD analysis project Ga0073928, IMG submission 76969) | Iron sulfur acid spring bacterial and archeal communities from Banff, Canada, to study Microbial Dark Matter (Phase II) - Paint Pots PPA... ... | reverse complement strand
GTCGGCCGAGGCGTTGATGGCGCGGTGGAACTCGTGATTCAGGCGCACCGCTCGTTCGTGGTCTCCTTCGTCGTAAGCGTCCTCGAGCTGCGCCTGGATGTCTTTAAGTTGGTCCAACTGCTCGCCGGTGACGTTGCTCGCCGCTCGGGCCGCCAACTCTCCCCCGACGTGCGCCTGGACGCCGGACACGTCCGCGATGTCGCGGCCCGTCACCGGCAGCACCATGAAGCCGCGATGCGGTCGTTGAACGAGCAATCCCTCGGCCCGCAACTCGAGCAGCGCCTCGCGAACCGGCGTCACGCTGACCCCCAATTCCGCGGCCAGTTGCTCGAGGCGGACATACTCGCCGGCGCCGAAGGTGCCCTCGAAGATTCGACGACGCACGTAGCGCGCAACGTCCTCAGAGAGCTGCGGCCGCGCGACGAAATCCGGGAAATCCGGCGCCGTCATATTTGATACTCGGCCAGCAGCCGCTTGCTGATGATCTGCTTCTGGATCTCGCTGGTTCCCTCGCCGATGAGCAGGAACGGGGCGTCGCGCATCAGCCGCTCGATTTCATACTCCTTGGAGTAACCGTACCCGCCGTGGATGCGGAAGCTCTGTTGCGTCACCTCGGAGCAGTATTCGCTGGAGAGGTATTTGGCCATGCCGGCGGCCAGGTCGTTGCGCTCGCCCGAATCCTTCAAGCGGGCCGCGTTCACCATCATCAGGTGCGCGGCTTCGACTTTCGTCGCCATCTCGGCGAGTTGAAACGCGATGGCCTGATGCTCGGCGATCGGCTTGCCGAAGGTCGACCGCTGCTGCGCATACCGCACGGCCAGTTCGAAGGCACGGATACCCACGCCGCAGGCCCGGGCGGAAACGTTAACCCGACCGACTTCAATTCCGTCCATCATCTGGAAGAACCCCTGGCCCGGCGTGCCGCCGAGGATGTCATCGGCGGACGCGGCGTAGCCGTCGAAGATCAACTCGGTGGTGTCAATGCCCTTGTAGCCGAGCTTGTCGATCTTGCCCGGGATCACCAGCCCCGGCGCGACTTCCCCGAAACCGACCGGCTTGTCGACGAGGAACGCGGTCATATTGCGGTGCGGCTTGTCGGCGCCCTCGTCCGTGCGCACCAACACCGCGATCAGCGTCGAGCTGCCTCCGTTGGTCAACCACATCTTCTGACCGTCGATGGTGTAGTTCCCGTCGGGATTGCGCTTGGCGCGGGTGCGGATCGCGGCGACGTCGGATCCCAGCTCCGGCTCAGACATCGAGAACGCGCCGCGCGCCTCACCGGTCGCCATGCGCGGCAGGTGGTGGCGCTTCTGAGGATCCGTGCCGTGCTGACGCAGCATGTAGGCGACGATGAAATGGGTGTTCAGGACGCCCGAGACGCTCATCCAGCCGCGCGCCAACTCCTCGACGCACAATGCATACGTCAGCAGGGATTCACCTAACCCGCCGTAGGATTCGGGAATCATGAGGCCGAACAGGCCCATCTCGCGCATCTGGTCGACGATGTGCTGCGGGTAGGTGTCCGTGCGTTCCAATTCCGGCGCGTTGGGAATCACTTCCTTGTCCACGAATCGCCGGACGGTGGCAATGATCTCGGTTTGAAACTCGGTGAGCCCGAGCGTTTGAGCGAGTCTGGTCATGCGTGGCTTCCCCTCTGTCGTCAGCAGGCGATTGTTCCCGCGTCCTGGAGGCGGGCGATGTCGGCGGAGCTCAGTCCGAGGCGTTGTGCGAGCAGGTCGGCCGTGTCCTGCCCCAGGTTCGGGGCGGGCGTGCTGACGGGGTGGCTTCCGTCGAGCGAGGCGGGCATCCCGGGTGCGAGGTATTCGCCGATGCCCGGCTGGTGCATCCGCGTGAACAGCGGGTTGGCTTGCACCCGGTCGTCGGCGGCCACCTCGGTGAACGTCCGATACCGCTCGAACAACACTGTCGTGGCGGACAACGAATCGTCGATCTCGGCGGCCGAATGCTCGGCGAACCATATCGCGAACAAGCCGGAAAGGACGTCGCGAAAGCGATAGCGGTCACCTTCAGAACTGAAGTCGGCGTGGCACGCATCAGCGACCGCGGACACCGCCGCGCCGGTGCCCGTAACCTCGACCAGGTCGCGAAAGTGCCGCCCTGTCAACGCGACAACCATGAACGAAACGCCGTCGCTGCTGGTGAAGTCTTCGCCGTACTGGCCGAAGATGGCGTTGCCCAGGCGTGGCCTCTGTGTCCCGTTGACCTGAGGCTCGGTGAGCAGGCCGAGGTTGCCGGCGGTGGCGAGCGCGACGTCCTCGAGCGCCAGGGTGATGTGCGAGCCCTCCCCGCTGCGGTCGCGACGGCGCACGGCCGCGGTCACGCCGAGCGCGGCGTACAGACCGCAGCACACATCCCAGGCCGGCAACACGTGGTTGATCGGGCCCGCGTGATCCTGCGGGCCGGTGACGAACGGAAATCCGATCGCCGCGTTCACGGTGTAGTCGACGCCGGTGGATCCGTCGCCGCGACCGAGCAATTGGACATGGATGACGTCCGAACGCACGGACGCCAGCCGCTGATGCGACAGCCAGTCCAATCCGGCGGCGTTCGTCACCACGATGCCGTCACCTTCGACGATCAGCCGCTGCACCAGTCGCTGTCCGTCGGGTGAGCGCAGATCGATTGCCGCCGAACGCTTTCCCTTGTTCAGCCCTGTCCAGTAGATCGATGTGCCGCTTTCGGCGAGCGGCCACCGGCGAAAATCGGACGCGCCGCCGATCGGGTCGACACGGATGACCTCGGCGCCGAGTTGCGCCAGCGTCACCCCGCACAGCGGCGCGGCGACGAAGCTGGAAACCTCGACCACGACGGTCCCGTGCAGCGGCAGGTTCATGGTCAGCGCTCACACCGTTCGAAGACCGCGGCGAGACCCTGCCCGCCACCGATACACATGGTCTGAAGCCCGTAGCGGGCGCCGCGCCGGTTGAGCTCACGCGCCAACGTCGCCAACATCCGCCCGCCCGTGGCGCCGACCGGGTGACCGAGTGAGATCCCAGAGCCATGCACGTTCGTGCGGTCGCGATCGGCATCGGAGAAACCCCACTCGCGCATCACCGCCAGCGCCTGCGCGGCGAACGCCTCGTTCAGTTCGATGACGTCGATGTCGCTGCGCCGCAGACCCGCCCTGCCCAGCGCGAGTTCGGTCGCAGGCACCGGACCGATGCCCATCACGTTCGGCGGCACGCCGGCCACGCCCCACGACACCAACCGGACCAACGGCGCCAGCCCCAGCTCGTCGGCCTTCTGCGGTGTCGTCACGACGCACATCGATGCGGCGTCGTTCTGCCCGCTGCTGTTACCTGCGGTGACCGTGGCCTCGGAATCTTCGGCAAGCAGAACGGGTTTGAGCTTGCCCAGTGATTCCATCGACGTGTCGGCGCGTGGATGTTCGTCGGTATCGATCAGCTCCTCACCCTGACGCGTCCGTACGGCCACCGGGATGATCTCCTCGGCGAGAATGCCGTCCTTGGCGGCTGCCACCGCGCGCTGGTGGGATGTCACCGCCAGCTCGTCCTGCTCCTCGCGGGAGATGCCGTACTGGCGCCGCAGATTCTCGGCGGTCGCCAGCATTCCGCCTGGCACCGGATAGTGGCGCCCACCGGCGGTGGTCCGTCCGCGGGCCAGTCCGTCGTGCACCTTGACACCGGTGCGTGCGCCTCCCCAGCGCATGTCGGTGGAGTAGAAGGCAACGTTGCTCATGCTTTCCGCGCCGCCCGCGACCACGACGTCGGCGTCGCCGTTGCCCACTTGCAGGCAGGCCTGAATCACCGCCTGCAGGCCCGAACCGCACCGGCGGTCGACCTGCATGCCCGGCACGGTCACGGGCAGGCCGGCGTCAAGGGCCACCACCCGACCGATCGCGGGAGCCTCGCTGCTCGGATAGCAATGCCCGAGAATCACGTCGTGCACCGCATCGGGCGCGATGGCGGTCCGGTCAAGCAAGCCCTTCAACGCGGCGACGCCAAGATCGACGGCGGTCAGCGACTTGAACATTCCGCCGTAGGAGCCGATCGGCGTCCGAACCGGTTCGCATATCACGGCTTCGCGCATCACATGAACCGCCCGCCGGTGACCTCCATGACCGTGCCGGTCATGTACGACGAGAGATCGCTGGCCAGAAACAGCGCCACACTGGCCACCTCGGCCGGCTCGCCGGCCCGACCCATCGGCACCTCGGCGACCTTCTGATCCCAGATGTGCTGGGGCATGGCTTCGGTCATCGCGGACCGGATCAGCCCGGGCGCGATGGCGTTCACCCGCACGCCCAGGTGCGCAAGCTCCTTCGCCGCGGCCTTCGTCATGCCCACGATCCCGGCCTTCGCGGCCGAGTAGTTCGTCTGGCCGGCCAGGCCGATCTTGCCCGACAGAGACGACATGTTCACGATCGCGCCGCGCTTGTTCTCCCGCATGATCGCGGCCGCACTGCGCAGGCCGTTCCAGGTGCCCTTCAGATGAACGGCGATGACCTGATCGAACTGCTCCTCGGTCATCTTGCGCATCGTCGCGTCGCGCGTGATGCCGGCGTTGTTCACCATGACGTCCAGGCCACCGAACCGCTCGACGGCCGTCGACACGAGGCTATCGACGTCCGCCGCCCGGGTGACGTCACACCGGAGGGCCACCGCGACGTCGTCGCCGCCGAGCCGCTCGGTCGCGGCCGCGGTGGCGTCCGGGTCAAGGTCGCCGATGACGACGCGCGCGCCTTCGGCAACGAATCGCCCGGCTATCGCGAAACCCAGCCCCTGCGCGCCGCCGGTGATGATCGCCGTTTGGCCGCTCAGCATCGACATCTGTCACCCCTCACTGTTCAATCGTCCTGTTCGCTCGTCGGCAGACCGCCCGATCGGCACACATCATATTTCATATATGATTCTGCCGTCGTGCCGCCTCCCCCGCAGAAGGAGCCTCGATTCATGACCACCGACGCCGGTGAGCCGCTCGGGCGAAGAGCAGCCGATGAAGTCGTGAGCGATGAGGATTTCGCGTACATCCTGGCCCAGACTCGCGACTTCGTCCGAACCACCGTGGTCCCGCGCGAGCAGGAGATCATGGCGGACAACCGCGTTCCCGACGACATCCGCGACCAGGCCAAGAAGATGGGGCTTTTCGGATACGCGATTCCGCAGGAGTGGGGCGGGCTCGGCCTGAATGTGGCACAAGACGTCGAGCTGGCCATGGAGCTGGGCTACACCTCGCTGGCACTGCGTTCGATGTTCGGAACCAACAACGGGATCGCCGGCCAGGTCCTGGTCGGGTTCGGCACCGACGAACAGAAAGCCCGATGGCTTCAGGGCATGGCCTCCGGCGAGGTCGTCGCCTCGTTCGCGCTGACTGAACCGGGCGCCGGGTCGAACCCGTCGGGGTTGCGCACCAAGGCGCTTCGCGATGGTTCGGGGGAAGATGAGGCCTGGCTGATCTCCGGACAGAAGCGGTTCATCACGAATGCACCGGTGGCCCAGCTGTTCGTGGTGTTCGCACGCACCCGGCCCGCCGACGACAACGGCCCGGGCATCGCGGTATTCCTGGTGCCCGCCGACGCACCCGGCGTCGAGGTGGGCGCAAAGGACGCGAAGATGGGCCAGGAGGGTGCCTGGACCGCCGACGTGAGCTTCGCCGACGTTCGCGTCGGCGACAGCGCTCTGGTCGGCGGCAGCGAGGACATCGGCTACCGGGCGGCGATGACCTCGCTGGCGCGCGGCCGTATCCACATCGCGGCGCTCGCCGTCGGAGCGGCCCAGCGCGCGCTCGACGAATCGGTGACGTACGCCGCGACGGCAACACAGGGCGGCACCCCGATCGGAGAGTTCCAGTTGGTGGCTGCCATGCTCGCCGACCAGCAAACCGGGGTGATGGCGGGGCGCGCCCTGGTCCGCGACGCCGCGCGATTGTGGCTGCGCGACGAAGACCGCAGAATCGCACCTTCTGCTGCGAAGCTCTTCTGCACCGAGATGGCCGGCAAGGTCGCCGATCTCGCCGTTCAGGTCCACGGCGGCAGCGGATACATGCAGGGCGTGCCCGTGGAACGCATCTACCGCGACGTTCGCCTGCTGCGGCTGTATGAAGGCACCAGCGAAATCCAGCGCCTGATCATCGGCGGCGGGCTGGTGAAGGCTGCGCAGCGTCGGCAGTCCTGACCCCGAGGAAGCCGTGGGCAACGACGAGGAGGGCGCGGAAGCGGCAGTGTTCGCCGAGACGCTGTCGGCGCGACTGGCGGCCTACGGTGACCGACCATGTATCGAGTTCGAGCGAAAGTGGTACTCCGGCAACGACATCACCGGATACATCAATGAAATAGCCGACGGCCTATCCCGGGCCGGAGTCAAGCCTGACGAGCCCGTGGGCCTCGTGGTGCGAAATCGCGTGCCGCACGCCGCGGCCATCCTCGGGTTCATCGCGGCCCGGCGGCCGGTCGCGATGATCTACTCGTATCAATCGCCACAATCGATCGCCCGTGACATCGAACAACTTCGGCTGCCCGCCGTACTCGTCGACCGGGACGACTGGACTGACCCGGTCGCACAGACCGTGGCGAACACGGGGGCCGCGGGCGTGGTGCTCTCGCTGCATGGTGTCGAGATGCCGACGACGAGAAAACCCCGTGCCGGCGTCGGCTGCGACCCGGCGCTGGCGTCGGCAGGCCTTCACATCCTGACCAGTGGCACCACCGGACCCCCCAAACGGGTGCCGGTCAAAACCCGGGTCCTGCAACACACCGTGCTTTCGATGACCATCGGCCAGAACCCGTCGGCTGAGGATCCGCCGGAATTGGTGTACTGGCCGTTCGGCAGCATCGGCGTGTGCCAGCTGCTTACCGGACCGTACATCGGCAAGCGGACGGTGCTGTTGGAGAAGTTCACCGTCGACGATTTCGTGCGGGCGGTGAAGACCTACGGAATCACCAGGACCGGCGTACAGCCCGCCATCATCCAGATGCTGCTCGATGCCGACGTACCTCGCGAAGACCTGGCGTCGCTGGAGTACCTTCCCGGTGGCTCGGCTCCGCTCGATCCGCGGGTGCGTGACGAGTTTGAGCGCCGGTATCGCATTCCCCTGCTGTGGGCCTACGGCGCAACGGAATTCGCGGGCTCCGCATGCGCCTGGACACCCCAACTGTACCGGCGGTACGGCGCTGCCAAACGGGACAGCGTCGGCAGGCCGTTGCCCGGCGTGAAGGTCCGCATCGTCGACACGGACACCGGCGATGAAGTGAAAGCGGGCGACAAGGGTTTTCTCGAGGCGCAGATCGAGGTCGTCGGGCCCGACTGGATTCGCACCACCGATCTGGCGTCAATCGATCCCGACGGTTTCGTCACGATTCACGGCAGAGCCGACGGCGCGATCATCCGCGGCGGCTTCAAGATCCTGCCCGAAACGGTGCGGGAGAGGCTCGTCTCACATCCGGCTGTTCGCGATGCGTGTGTGGTGGGTGTCGGTGATCGCCGTCTCGGCGAGGTGCCGTTCGCCGCGATCGAATTGAAGCCCGGCGTCCGGGTTCCGTCGGAAGCCGACCTGATGGCCTGGGTACGCGAATCGCTGCCCAGTCACCATGTCCCGGTCGCGATCATGGCGGTGGGCGCTCTGCCGCGCAATGCCGCCCTGAAGGTCAGGCCGAGCGATGTGGCCGCCCTCTACGACGGGCGTTGACCCGCGATCTCTTCGACCAGCGCCAACGTCCCCAGTTCACGGATCGCGCGGCAACCACGCTGCAGCATCACCGCGATCATCTCATCGCCGCGCTCGGTGGACGACGCGAACGCACACCCCAGCGCGGTGATCAGAGGTGCCTGCAGCATGCCCAACCGATAGTCCCGCCAACATGCCTCGCGGTCATAGTTCGTCACGCCATAACCCAGTAGCGATTGGTGGTAGTCGTCGACCAAACCCTCTTCAACGTCCGCCCGCAATTCGGGCAGCAGGCTGGTTGCGGTGAAATACGACAAGTCCCGCGCGGGCAGTCCCACACCCATCGTCTGCCAGTCGACCACGGTGACCCGGGTTCCGCCCGGATCGAACAACAGGTTGTCGAGGCGATAGTCGCCGTGCATCAACGAATACCGGTCCGGCTTCGCCATCAGCCATGGTGTGACAAGATCCATCGCCGCCGTGGCTGTCTCGCGGTCGTCGGCAGTGACCTTTCCGCCCAGCTTGTCGCAGGTCATGTCGACGGCGATGCGGGCGACGTCGCCGAGGCCTTGCGCAGCTTCTCGGTTACCGGGCATCGGCATCGCCACCTCGGCGAGGTCCAGCCACGCCGGGTCGCACCAACTCGGCCCGTGCAGTCCGGCCAACGCCGTCACGGCCACGCGCGCCTGCGCGGGCGTCGAGCCGACGATCTGGTCACCCTGGGCGGCCGGCGACATGTCCTCGAGCAACAGCGCGAAATCCGCACCGCCGTCGGCGATGTCGGAATAGAAGCACCGGGGGGTGGGCACCGCCATCTTGTCTGCCACCCGGGCGTAGAAAGCGACCTCGCTGAGGTAGCCCAGTGTGACTCCGCCCCGGACGTCGTCGTCGGCAACCGGCAGCTTCAACACGAACGTGTCCGGCATGCCCAGTGGATTGGCCGCATACGATGCCGCGATCCGGTACGTCGCACCTGTCTGACCGGTGCCGACCGGCGCGAGGACAACATCACTGACCTGCGTCGGTGCACCATATGAACTCAGTGCGGCAGAGAGCCATTCGCCGGTCACGTCCGCTGGACGGCGCGGAATCGGCAGCGGGTCGCTCATTTCGCACGCTGTTTCGCGACGAACCGGACCGACATGCGCTGCAAGGTATTTGGCGCTATCCGGGCGAACAACCACTCCGCGTATGCGGTCTTCGGGACGACAAGCAGCGCCCGGTTGCGCTCGACGGCGTGCAGTGTTTCGCGGGCCAGCCGGTCGGGATCATAAGCGTTCTTGGTGCCCTGCCCCTCGAGAAAGAAGCTCCGGCCGGCGAAGTCGCCCACCGCGCCCTTGTCCAGTATCGGCGTCTGGACCGCACCGGGGCAGACGGCCAGCACGCCCACCCCGTGTCCCGCCGCTTCGGATCGAAGGGCCAGCGACAGCCCGACGACGGCGTGCTTGCTCATCACGTAGCTGGTCAGCAGACCCGTCGCGGCCAGCCCCGCCATCGACGCAGTGTTGACGATGTGCCCGTGTCGCTGGCGGATCATCACCGGGTACGCGGCCGCGACACCGTGCACCACGCCACGGATGTTGACGTCGATGATCGCGTTCCACTGGTCCAGCGTGATCAACTCGGTGTCACCGCCCCAGACGATGCCGGCATTATTGAACATCAGGTCCAGCCGACCGGTTCGTGACACCACTTCATCGACGGCGGCCTGCACCGCGGCGGCGTCGGTCACGTCGAGGCGCGCGAAACAAGCGGTGCCCGGCCCGGTCGCCGCGGCGGCGGTGCGCTCTGCGGCCTCACCGTCGATGTCGGTACACGACACGTCCGCGCCCGCCGCGACGAGCGCACGTGCCAGCGCAGCGCCGATCCCGGAACCCGCGCCGGTGACGATCGCTTGCTTACCGGTGAAGTCCGTCACGTCGACGCCATCATCCTTTCGAAGTGGGCCAACACATCCGGATAGCGCTTCAGATGGGCGCCACCGTTGAGGTCGAGCACCTCGCCGGTCATCCACGATGCCTTCTGCGAGCACAGGAAAAACACCGCGTCAGCGACATCGGTTGGTGTGCCGACCCTTCCCAACGGAGTGTTCTCGATGTACTCCTCCAGAGCGCCGGGCACCAGCTTCACCCCTTCGGTCAGCGGGGTCTCGACAAATCCGGGAGACACCGCGTTGACGCGAATCCGACGTGCTGCCAGCTCCAGCGCGGCCACCTCGGTCAACATCGCCAGCCCGGCCTTCGCCGCACAGTAGGCGCTCATGCCGGGTGCGGCCAGGCGTGCGTTCAGCGACGTGAGCGACACCAGCGAGCCCCCGTCACGCAAGTGCCGCCCGGCGTGCTTGATGACGATGAAGGCACCGATCAGGCACACGTCGACCACCGCGCGGAACTGCTCGAGGGCCAGTTCGGTGATTCGGCCGACGCCACCGATCCCGGCCGTGTTCACGACGACGTCGAGCGGTCCTGTCCTGTCGAACAGCGCGGCCACCGTGTCCTCGTCGGTGACGTCCACCCCGGCGCCGGCGTGCGGCGGGCCAAGTTCGGTGGCCCGCGCGGCGGCACCGTCGGCGTTGAGGTCGGCGATGGTGACGCGGCAGCCTTCGGCGGCCAGGCCGTTGGCGACGGCCCAGCCGATGCCGGAGGCACCGCCGATGACGAGTGCATTGCGCTTCAAGTCACTCTCGGACAATCTGCCTCCATCTCAATGGTGTTGTAGGCCGGGGTGTAGTCGGCCTAGGAGAATGTAACCGCACCGGGGAACCTCTACGAAGGTCTTATCGTAAGACTTTCGGTAAGGTAGACAGACCTCGCGCGACCCGATTACGGTAGCCTTACCTACTACCGACTCACGAGGGTGGCGAGGGTTTGAACTGATGTATGTCTGCCTGTGCCTCGGCATCACGACCGAAGCGGTCCATGACGCGATCGAGAGCGGCGCGTCGACATCGCGCGAGGTGGCATCCGCGTGCGGTGCGGGCTCGGCATGCGGTCGCTGCCGGCGGACCGTCCGCGCAATCATCGACGCACACGCCGACAACGGTGCGGCGCCGAAGCACGGGCTGTGGACCAGGGTCAAGCAGCTGAGTGGGCAACGGTAGCCCCCAGCACGCCCCCTTCGGTTGCCCGACAACGTCTCTTCTCGCCCTCCTCTCGCCGGCATTGACAGGCCGTTGACACGCCTCTCGTTTAGTTTCATACTGGCTATGTTCATAAAGATGGTCACTCTTACCAAGATTACGAGGTAGCGATGGGTGCGGCGACATTCCCGCTCGAGGCGGGCCCCTATGAGCTCAGCCACCTGCGGTCTCTGGAAGCCGAGGCGATCCACATCATCCGCGAGGTTGCGGCGGAGTTCGAGCGGCCCGTGCTGCTGTTCTCCGGCGGCAAGGACTCGATCGTGATGCTGCACCTGGCGCTCAAGGCATTTCAACCCGCGCGGCTGCCGTTTCCGGTCATGCACGTGGACACCGGGCACAACTTCGATGAGGTGATCGCGACCCGCGATCAGCTCGTCGGCCAAACCGGCGTCCGGCTCGTGGTGGCTTCGGTGCAGGACGACATCGACGCCGGCCGTGTCGTCGACGACGGGCCTTCGCGCAACCCGCTGCAGACCGTCACGCTGCTTCGCGCCATCCGCGAGAACAAATTCGACGCGGCCTTCGGCGGCGCCCGCCGCGACGAGGAGAAGGCGCGGGCCAAAGAGCGGGTCTTTTCGTTCCGCGACGAGTTCGGCCAGTGGGACCCGAAAGCCCAACGCCCCGAGCTGTGGAACCTCTACAACGGCCGGCACCGCAACGGTGAGCACATCCGGGTCTTCCCGCTGTCGAACTGGACCGAATTCGACATCTGGTCCTACATCGGAGCCGAGAACATCACGCTGCCCGCGATCTATTACGCCCACCGCAGACAGGTGTTCGCGCGCGACGGCATGCTGCTGGCGGTCCACCCCTTCATGAGGCCCACCGCCGACGAGAAAGTCTTCGAGACGAGCGTGCGGTTCCGCACCGTCGGCGACGTCACCTGCACCGGCTGTGTCCAATCCGATGCGGCCACCGTCGACGAAATCATCGCCGAAACCGCGGTGTCGCGGCTCACCGAGCGCGGCGCCACCCGTGCCGATGACCGCATCTCCGAAGCGGGAATGGAAGACCGCAAGCGCGAGGGCTACTTCTGATGACTCCCACCACTGAACGGCCCGCCGCGGCTACCGTCGCGCGGCCCGCCGCGACCCTGCTGAGAATCGCCACGGCGGGGTCCGTCGACGACGGAAAGTCCACGCTGATCGGCCGGCTGCTGTACGACTCCAAGGCCGTGATGGAAGACCAGCTGGCGGCGGTGGAGCGCACCTCCAAGGAGCGCGGCAACGACTACACCGACCTGGCGCTCGTCACCGACGGGCTGCGTTCCGAAAGGGAGCAGGGCATCACGATCGACGTCGCCTACCGCTACTTCGCCACGCCCAAGCGCAAATTCATCATCGCCGACACCCCTGGCCACATTCAGTACACCCGCAACATGGTCACCGGCACCTCGACCGCACAACTGGCGATCGTGCTCGTCGACGCCCGCCACGGGCTGCTCGAGCAGTCCAGGCGGCATGCGTTTCTCGCATCGCTGCTCGGTGTGCAGCACATCGTGCTGGCCGTCAACAAGATGGATCTGATCGACTGGGACCAGGAGCGATTCGAGAAGATCCGGCAGGAATTTCACGCGTTCGCCGCGCGGCTGAATGTGCATGACGTCACCACGATCCCGATGTCGGCGCTGCACGGTGACAACGTCGTCAACAAGTCCGACAACACGCCCTGGTACGACGGGCCTGCGCTGCTGTCGCACCTCGAGGAGGTCTACATCGCCGGCGACCGCAACCTCGTCGACGTCAGGTTCCCCGTCCAGTACGTGATCCGGCCGCAGACCTCGAAGCACCGTGACCACCGCAGCTACGCCGGCACCGTCGCGAGCGGAGTTCTGCAGGTCGGTGACGAGGTAGTCGTGCTGCCGAGCGGCAAGACCAGCCGGATCAGCGCGATCGAATCCCCGACCGGCCCTGTGTCCGAGGCGTTTCCGCCGATGGCGGTGTCGATCAACCTGGCCGATGACATCGACATCTCCCGGGGCGACGTGATCGCGCGGATCAACAACCAACCCCGGGTAACTACCGAGTTCGACGCGACGGTGTGTTGGATGGCCGACGACGCCGCCCTGGAGCCCGGCCGCGACTACCTCATCAAACAGACCACCAAGACCACGCGCGCGCGGGTGACGGCGCTGGACTATCGGCTCGACGTCAACACGCTGCACCGCGACAAGACCGCAACGGCGTTGAAGCTCAACGAACTCGGCCGCATCACGCTGCGCACCCAGGCGCCGCTGATGCTCGACGAGTACACGCGTAACGCCAGCACCGGATCGTTCATCCTCATCGATCCGTCGACCAACGGCACGGTCGCCGCGGGAATGGTGCTGCGCGATGTCTCCGCGCGCGACGCCGCCGTGCGCGCGTCGAGCCCGAACACCGTCAAGCACCAGTCCCTGGTGACGGCGGCGGATCGGCTGTCGCACGGAGTCACAGTGTGGTTCACCGGGTTGTCCGGATCGGGTAAATCCTCGGCTGCGATGCTCGCCGAGCGCAGGCTGCTCGAGTCGGGTCGGCCGGCCTACGTCCTCGACGGCGACAACCTGCGGCACGGCTTAAACGCCGACCTCGGCTTCAGCATGGCCGACCGCGCCGAAAACCTGCGGCGGCTGGCCCATGTCGCAATGCTGCTCGCCGAATGCGGACAGGTCGTCCTGGTGCCCGCGATCAGCCCGCTGGCCGAGCATCGCGAGCTGGCCCGCCGTCTGCACGACGAGGCTGGCGTGCCGTTCTTCGAGGTGTTCTGTGACACTCCGCTCGAAGACTGCGAAAAGCGGGATCCCAAGGGGCTTTACGCGAAGGCGCGCGCAGGTGAGATCACGCACTTCACCGGCATCGACAGCCCGTATCAACGGCCGCAAAACCCCGATCTGCGGCTGACCCCGGACCGAACGCTCGACGAGCTCGCCGAGCAGATCATCGCGCTCGTGGCCGCCGAACAGCGATGACCGATCACGAACTCGCCTCACAACTTGCCGCCGAGGCAGGCCGAGTGCTGCTGCGCGTGCGCGACGAGCTCGCCGGCGCCACCGCGGGCGAGCGAAAAGCAGCCGGGGACAAGAGATCCCATGACTTTTTGATGGAGGCGCTCGCGGCCGAACGTCCGAATGACGCGGTGCTGTCCGAGGAAGGCATCGACGACCCCGCCCGGCTCGCCGCGGACCGGGTGTGGATCGTCGACCCACTCGACGGCACCCGGGAATTCTCCGAGGCCGGCCGGACCGACTGGGCGGTGCATGTCGCGTTATGGCAGTCCGGCGAGATCGTCGCCGGGGCGGTCGCCCTTCCGGCACAAGGGATCACGCTAGCCACACCGGACGTACCCGCTCCCGGCGCCGGCCCGTCGTCCCCGCGGATCGTGGTGTCTCGGACCAGGCCTCCCGCGATTGCGCTCGACGTCCGCGACCGCCTCGGCGGCACTCTCGTCGAAATGGGTTCGGCGGGCGCGAAAGTCGCGTCGGTCGTGCAGGGAATCGCCGATGTGTACATCCACGCCGGCGGCCAATATGAGTGGGATAACGCGGCCCCGGTTGCCGTCGCGCGGGCTGCGGGACTGCACGCCTCGCGGATCGACGGCTCGCCGCTCGAGTACAACCGGCCCGACCCGCTGCTACCCGATCTGGTGATATGCCGACGCGAGCTGGCCGACGCCGTGCTCGCGGTCACCGCGTCGCGGTAGACCGGTCGGCGCGCCTGGCAGAATTCGCCGCATGCGGATGTCGGCCAAGGCGGAGTACGCCGTACGGGCCATGGTCGAGTTGGCCACCGTCGACGTGGGCGTTCTGGTCAAGACCGACGACCTGGCTGCGGCTCAGGGCATTCCGCCACAGTTTCTGGTCGACATCCTGTCCGACCTGCGCACCGACCGCCTCGTCCGAAGCCGGCGGGGCCGCGACGGCGGTTACGAGTTGGCCCGTCCCGCCGCCGACATCAGCGTCGCCGATGTGCTGCGGTCCATCGACGGACCGCTCGCCAGCGTTCACGACACCGGGCTGGGTGACCTTCCGTACTCGGGTGCGACCGTCGCGCTGACCGATGTGTGGCGGGCACTGCGGGCCAGCATGCGCTCGGTTCTCGAGGAGACGAGCCTCGCCGATGTCGCTGCGGGGCGGCTGCCCGGCCATGTGGGCCGGCTCGCCGGCGATTACCTCGACCAGGAGGGGAAGCGGGGCCACCGCCCTGTCGGGCCGTAGTCAGCTGGCGTGTGCGACGGGCACCCGGCCCCGCAGGTCCGCGGCGATCAGCCGGGCGGCCGCGTTCTGCCAGTTGTGCAGGGACCGCTGCGGAACCTCGGTGACGAACCACTGCCACGCCTGGCGGGCCACCGGGTCGAGGCCCGATGCGGTGGCGTTCTGCGCATAGGCGCGCACGCCGACGACGTACGGGAAATACAGCGCGTTGTAGTAGCGCCATTCGTCGCTGGTGCCGAAGTCGCCGCCGTCGCGTGGCTTGAGCCGGGCGATGCTGTCGGCGAGCAGCGCTTTGAGCTCGTTCGCGCGCTCCAACGGCTGGTCGGGCACGCCGCGCTGGGCCAACCGCCCGTCGATCTCCGGCAGCCCGGTCAGCGGACTGGCGACGAGCCTGGACAGGTCGCCGTAGTGTCCCAGCGCGCGCCGGGTCAGCCGGGCGAACGCGTCGTCGTCGACGTCGTCCAGTGGGCCGGCCTTCCGCAACGGCAGCGCGGCCTCGGTGCTGCGCAGCGCGGCGCGGTCCGCGCGCAGCACCGGGGACTTCCAGAACGCCAGCCGGTCGAGGACGCCGGCCAGCGGATCCGCGAAGACATGGATCGCGACCGCCACCGCCAGGCTGGTGAACAGCAGCACAGTCAGCGCGGTCCGCCCTGAGGAGCCCGGACCGACGACGGCGAGACCGATCAGCGCCTGGCCGCCGAACAGGCCGGCCACCACGACCGTCGCGGCGAAGGACCGCAGCATGTCGGCGCGTAACGCCTGACCCTCGTCGAAGGAATCCCACAGCGCCACCGCCAACCCGAGCAGCGCGACATCGCAACCCGTCGAGGCCAGTGCCAGCCAGCTGGGCACGAGGCCGAGCGGAATGATCAGAATCGCGTTGCCCAACGCGAAGAACAGCGTCCCGACGATGACGAACCCCGCCACCGGCCGGGGTTGCGACCGTCGCAGCACCGTGGCCAGCATCGCACCCAGCGTCGCCAGCGAGATCACCGCGAACATCACCCAGTGGCCCGCGCGTAGCGGCCCGTCCACACTGCCGGCCAGCAGCGCGCCGGCCAGCACGGCCGCGGCCACGACGGCGATCAGCAGCGCTTCCCCCGCCCGGCTGCGCCAGCTGTCGCAGGGCCGCGCGAGCTCCGCGAGCACCGCGAACCACGCGACCGCCGGCACCGCGACGAGGTAGATCTCGATCCGGCTGAGCAGATCCGCGTGCGCGGCGCTCGAAACCCGCACCGCGTCGAGCGCGACCACGACCGCGAAGCTGGTCAACCCGATGGCCGCCAGCACCAGGACCGGCTTACGCGGGTCGCGCGCCAGCAGGTACAGGCCCAGCCACCAGCTCATCGTG
>Ga0073928_10006145_pt1 | contig 16324 bp, 12 predicted proteins | sample PaiPotPPA55metaG_FD_76969 | JGI IMG/M metagenome (GOLD analysis project Ga0073928, IMG submission 76969) | Iron sulfur acid spring bacterial and archeal communities from Banff, Canada, to study Microbial Dark Matter (Phase II) - Paint Pots PPA... ... | reverse complement strand
GCTGAGGGGCTTTCGGATCCGCCGGCGGTTGATTGATTGCGTATTGCACCTCCGCGATGAACAACGCGCCGTTGCCCAGATTGAAGTTCGTGCCGTGGCTGTTCTGCTTTTGCGGGTCCCCCGTATTGCTTCCGGCCGGGTTGCCATCGAACACGCCCGCGAGCACGGTCACCGCGTCCGATGGTTTCGCCCTGAAGCGAACGCCCAGTGAGGACAGCGGGTAAGCGGGGCCGCCCGAGGGCAGGTCGGCGGATGGCAGGACGGGCCAGCCGAACGTCGCGTTCATGAACGGCGTGGCGTACTGGCTGATCATGAATTCCTGATCGAGACTTTGCTGGCCAAGCTTTACGTCGACCCGTCCGTCGAGCAGGGACTGCTGGTACCAAAGCTCCCACAGGCGAGTGGTTGCGTCCGCTTCTATGCCGCTTGCGGACTGCAGCGTAAGCAGCGTGTGCTGGCTCAGGTTGCGACCATGAATTTGCAAGCCGGAGACATTGAACGTACCGCCCGGCAGGCCGAAGGCTTTGGACGTATCGACCTGGACGGTCGCTTGAGTCAGTCCGTCGTAGGCACCTTCACGCGACACGCCACCGGACAGGTTACGCAGATATTCGCTGGTCTCCTGAATGCTGAGGGTGACGCCGTAGTTACCCAGCCATGGGCGCAGCCCGCCCATATCCCCGAACAACGTTGAGCGGTCCCAAAGCCCGGTCGGCGCCGGTGCCGCTTGCGTCCCGGCGGCTTGTGCGTCGGTTGCCCCTGGGCCCGGTGCGTCGACACTCGTCTGCGCGACAGCGGTCGATAGCGCGCCTAGCGACAGCAATAGGGAAATCCCGTTGCGAACATTGGACCGTGCCCTGCTTGAGAGGCGTGGTGTTTGCGCGGCGCAGGACGTTGGCGTTACCGTTCCTTCGAAAAAATTCGAATGTAAATGCTTAAGGTTTTTATTCATGGTCTGTGGAGAGATAGATGGTTTTACGATCTACATTTTTTTCTCGGTGAAAGTCAGAGGTGAGTCAAAGGATCAGATGCGTGTTGTGCAGCGCTCAGGCAAACCACCAGCTCACACGCACTGCGCGTCCGAGTTCGTCGCCTACTGAAGTAGCGGACAAAGCGCCTGCGATAACAATGGCTGCAGCGGTTAGTGCAACGAGCAAGCAGACCATCGGCGTGAGCGAGCCGCCGACGTAACCGGCCTTGCGTGGCAAGGCACGAACGACGTCGACCCAGAAGCGGCGAGAACAAGCTTTGCCCAGTATGGCGAGCCAAGGCACGGCCCATCCCAGGGACGGGGCGCGAGTGAACAAGCGGCGCGGCGGCTGTAATACCGGACCGATGCGCGAGATAAGCGAAATGACAAACATGAGCAGACTCCCGTCCGGCTCGACCGAATCGAGCGACGTGCAAAGACATGACGCGGCTTTGCAAATGAACTTGCAAAGGCGATCAGACAAAGGGGAGCGTGCTGCAGAAGGACGGGCATGAAGCCAGTCCTGAATGAAGCGCGCTAACCCGACCAGGCGAGTTAGCGGCTAAGGAATATTCCTGCGGCGCTATCTCGCGGATGCTTCGCCGGCGCTGGCCGGCATCGAACTTCCACTACTAGGGCATGTGTCCACGAGGGACTCCTTGTGATGAGACGGGCGGATTGTATTCTCGGCGCAAACTCATTGGCAAGTAAAAATGACGTAAGAAAATCAAGCCGTGTACTCAATGAGACAGCCGTCATGGCTGCATTCCCTCCAAGTCTGGAATGGCCCTGCATTAGCCGCGAATTCATTTCATTGCGCTTACGCGCGCATTGCAGCAAGTTCAAAAAAAGTCGCCTTGAGGATGCCGATAACCACGCCTCAAAACTATTTCTGCTCTGCTTAACAAATGGGGTTGACTTGACATTTGGCGCACGCCTAGAATCCGGGCATCGTAACAAACGGGGCTAATGCCTTGGACAGTTGTAGTAGTCGACCTTCGAAGTTTTTCTCTGCCTGACAGGCAGGACGTTCGCGCTTGATTCCCTAGCCGCCGTCTTGCCAGCAGGCAGACGGTGCGCGTCTTGGTAAATATGCAGTAAATACCCCGTGCACCCTGAAACAAGCGTATTGACGCCAGGCTAGCCCGCGTCCATACGAATCGCGTTGCGAGCCAACCCTCGCGACTGGTTCCGCTCGCGCCTTTTGCATAGAAAGACGCGCCGTGCGGATGACGACGTGCGTGCATACGCAATAAAGGAGCCGCCATGCCGGGCAGTGACAGTTATCCCTTACGCCGCAGCACTTTCACCTTAGCCAGGGAAAGCGAGTAGGTCCCTTTCGTCACGCGCATCGCGTGTCCGAACTCCGATCTGCTGGCTTTCCATTCACTGAAAAGCCATATTGTCGGAGAAGCATCATGAACTTCGGTTTGCTCGTCTCGCACCTTCCGCACGTCCAGGAATCACGCCTTCACTACAACACCATGCTGTCGCAGGAATCCACCAGCCGGCATCGGTTCGCCAATGCATGGCGCGCATTCCGCCAATTTGTATTTCACGCCTGATCAACGTTCCCGTGTACACGCTTCGGTATCCTGAGTTTTATCAAGGGATGACCCAGGTCGTTCGTATGCGGGACAAACACGGCATCTCCTCTATCGGCCACCACGATTTCTGGAACAATAAAAATGTCCACTCCATCTCAAGTCCTACCACCACGCAGCGCTGTACTCGATGACGCCCACGTTGGAGACATCAAGGGCGCACTCGGCACGATTGCCCAACATGACACGGGCGCGCGCACCAATTGGTGGGCACGCTTGCGCACGCTCCTGGCCATTCTCGGCCCCGGCCTGATCGTGATGGTCGGCGACAATGACGCCGGCGCTTTCGGCACCTATACACAAGCGGGTCAGAACTACGGCACAACGTTGCTCTGGACACTGCTCCTGCTGGTCCCGGTCCTGTTCGTCAACCAGGAAATGGTGCTGCGCCTGGGGGCCGTAACCGGAGTCGGTCACGCTCGCCTGATCTTCGAACGGTTTGGAAAGTTCTGGGGCGCCTTTAGCGTCATCGACCTGTTTATTCTCAACGCGCTGACTATCGTGACCGAGTTTATCGGCATCACGTTTGTCCTCGATTTCTTCGGCATTTCCAAAGTCCTGGGGGTGTGCATTGCCGCAGCCCTGACCATGGCGGCCGTCAGTACAGGAAGCTTCAGGCGCTTCGAACGGTTCGCGATTGTTCTATGCCTGTTGAGCCTGCTGCTGGTTCCCGTGCTGGTGTCTATCCACCCGCCCGTGTCGCAGATAGCAAACAACTTCTTCGTGCCGACCTGGCCGGCGCAGTCGAAGCTAAGCGACGTGATGTTGCTCGTGATCGGCATTGTCGGCACCACGGTGGCGCCCTGGCAATTGTTCTTCCAGCAGAGCTACGTAGTCGACAAGCGCATCACGCCGCGTTTCATGAAGTATGAAAAAGCCGACCTGTGGATCGGTATTGTCTTCGTGATGATCGGCGGCGTAGCCATGATGTCCTTCTGCGCCGCGCTGTACGCCGGCAAGCCCGAGTTCGGCAATTTCACCGACGCAGGCGGAGTGATCGCAGGCCTGAGCAAATACGCGGGACGCACGAGCGCCACGCTGTTCGCCGTGGCCCTGCTTGACGCGTGCATCATTGGTGCTGCGGCTGTGTCGCTGTCGACCGCTTATGCCATTGGCGACGTGTTCAAGATTCGCCACTCGCTGCACCGCGGCGTGTCGGACGCAAAAGGTTTTTATCTGGTTTATTTCGGCATTGTGGCTGCTGCTGCGGCACTCGTGCTCATTCCGGGCAGCCCGCTCGGACTGCTTACGGAAGCCGTACAAACACTCGCAGGCGTCTTGTTGCCGAGCGCGACGGTGTTCCTGCTGTTATTGTGCAACGACAAGGCGGTGCTGGGACCGTGGGCCAACTCGAAGAAGCTCAACGTTTTCACGGGCGCTGTCATCTGGGTCCTGGTGATGCTGTCAATTATCCTGACGGCATCCGTTGTGTACCCGGACATCAGCGGCGAGACCATTCTTGACGTGCTGGGCGGCGGGACGACGTTGGCCGTGGTCGGGTATCTGGCCATGGTGGTCTTTCGCAAGCGTGACCCTGAGGCAGCGGACGGCGCGCAAGGGCGCACCGGGCAGCGTTACCTGAAGGAAACACGGGACACGTGGCGCATGCCGGCTCTGGATGAGCTGCCGCCCCCCAACCTTACGCTGACAAAGCGCATCTGGATGGGCGTGCTTCGTGGTTACCTGATCGTGGCGGTCGGGCTGGTGGTGGTAAAGGTCGTGCAGATGATCTGGTTGCCCTAACGGGAATGAGCGGGCGTGGCTGCGTGCGGCAGGACGGCGCCATGCCCACTTGTTTTTGTCCTGGCGGACTGGCGTGTTTTAATCGTAGGTCTCTCAAGCCCATTGAACACGCAATCAATGCAATAGCCGACGAAGGACAGGCGATGGACCAAATTCAGCTTCGCCGCACAATAAGCCTGGCGCGCCGCTTGGTAGGGCTGCTTGTTCTTCTGCTATTCGCCTTTCTCAATCCCGCTACGCGGTCATTCACTCCCAACCTGATGCACGTGTCGGCGCAGTCAGGTGTCACCGTTGAGAAACACCTGACCGTTCCAGTCCATTGCCGAATCTACGGCAAGTATTGCCTGGGCAAATTCCTGGGCGGCATGTAGGGAGCGTGGCAGGGCGCGGGCATCAACCCGCACGTTGGCACCATCGAAATAAATCATAAAAGCTTCTTGCGCAGAGCGCTTACCCGGGATCGAGCATCCGGTCGTTGATCGCTTGTTGTTCGCGGCTGCGGGTGAGAAGCCAGCGATGAAAAACGCGGCAGTGCGGCTGGTCGAAACTGCTGGCCTGCCAAGTCAGGAAATAGGGTGAGGGTAGTACAACGCCGACCGGAAACGGCAGAACGAGCCGGCCCGCTGTCAGGTCGTCGACGATCATCGATGTCTGCGCCAGCACGAACCCATGACCTTCAATGGCTGCTTGTATTGCGAGCCCCGACAACGAAAACACCAGGCGATTGACGCGCACGTCCTCAGGACAATCAACGCCATTGGCCGCGAACCATTCGCGCCAGGATGGCGGCGAGGAGAACTTGGGAAACCAGTCTATCGACAGCAACGGATAAGCGAGGATGTCCTCCAGCTTCACGAGTGGCCGCCCGGTCTCGAGCAACCGAGGGCTGCATACGGGTACGACGCTGTCGCGAAACAGTTCGACCGTGGTGCCTGCATGATTGATGCGCTCGCCGTAGGTAATGCGAAAGTCGATCTCGGGGCCATCGGGCGACGGCTCCGAATGGGTGCCGTCCAGATACACATCCAGTTCCGGGTGCGCGCTTTGCCACTCGTAGATGCGCGGCGCAAGCCACTTTGACAGCAACGAGGGCAACGCGCTCACGCTGAGGCTGCGCCTGTTCCTGACACGTTCCATCTCGGCGCCTGCTACCCGCAGGCTTTCGAACGCCGCCGCGCAGGTCTCGTGATAACGCACGCCTGCCACGGTCAGACGAAGGCGCTTGCCTTCTTTCGCCAGCAGCCGCATGCCCAGCGAATCTTCCAGGATCTTGATCTGCTGGCTGACCGCGCCCGGCGAAACGCCGAGCCTGCGCGCTGTCTCGACCACACCCCCGCAACGGCCCAGGGTGTCGAATACCTGTAACGCTCGTAGTGGCGGGAGTGTGTCCATGCTTAGCGGGTAGGGACCCAAGTCGTTTTAGAAATTCTAAACGATGTCAAAGATTTAGCCCTCTGTTCTTTTCAATTTTGAATTCCTAAGCTGACCCCAGGCGATTGAACGGATAGAGCGGCCGCAATGGCCGTCAGCCGAATGGAGCGGAGGGATCAATGTTCTTAAGAAACGCGTGGTATGTGGCGGCATGGAGCAGCGAGATTGGCGATGGTTTATATCCTGTCATGCTGCTCGGCGAACCGCTGGTTTTGTATCGCACACCCGGCGGTGCGGTGGCCGCGCTGGAAGACGCTTGCCCGCACCGGAAGCTGCCTTTGTCGATGGGACGCCTGCAGGACGGCCAGATTGAGTGCGGTTACCACGGCCTGACATTCGATTGCGCGGGAACCTGCGTGAGAGCACCGGGCATGGCGAGGATCCCACCGGCCGCACGCGTTCGCAGCTACCCCGTTGAAGAGCGTTACGGTCTGGTCTGGATCTGGATGGGCTCGCCGCAGCAGGCGAATACGGACGATATTTTCGCAGTCGAGGAATGGGACGATCCGGCCTGGGGCATGAACCAGGGCGATGCCATGACGGTCGCGTGCAACTATCTGTATGTGACGGACAACCTGCTTGACCCGTCACATGTCGCGTGGGTTCATCCGTCTTCGTTCGGCAATGCGGCGTGCGAATCCGAGCCGCTGAAGACGACGGTGACCAATAGCGGCGTGGTTGTATCGCGCTGGATGCGAGACGTGGATGTGGCGCCTTTCTACGCCCGCTTCGTCAAATTCTCGGGACGGTGCGACCGCAAGCAGCATTACGAAGTGCGGTTTCCATCGCATGCGATCATCAAGGCGGTGTTCACGCCGGCGGGCACCGGTACCGACGAAGGTCCGCCGCACGAGCATGTCTTCCTGATGAACTCGTACAACTTCATGACGCCGATCGATGAATCGAACACGCGCTATTTCTGGTTCCAGATGCGCAACTTCGATCAACGCGATGAAAACGTGTCGCGTCAGTTCAACGAGGACGTTCGCCACGCATTCGAAGAGGACCGCGTGATCCTGACGGCCGTCCACGCGGGCATGGCGAACCGGCGAACGCCTAATCTCGATCTGCCGCTCGACGCCGGGCCGTTGCGCTTTCGACGCAGCCTGCAACGGCTGATCGAGGCGGAGGCGCCGGCTCCGGAACCCGCCGCGCTCGACTGCGTCCGTTAGCCATGCAAGACGCAACAGAACCGCGGGCGTTCAAGCGCGTGCGCGTAGTTGACGTACAGCGCGAAAGCAGCGTCATCAAATCGTTCGCGCTTGAAGCGGTGGACGGTGCGTTGCTGCCCGCTTTCCTCCCGGGACAATTTGTTCAGGTGCGTGTCTCCGGTGCTGACGGGCGGAGCTTGCTGCGGCATTACAGCTTGTCGGGTGATCCCGCCGAGCGCACACGCTGGCGCATTTCGGTCAAGCATCAACTGGCGCCGCCGGATCGGCGCGAGCTTCCTGACGGGCTGGTGTCGAGCCATCTGCATGATGTTATAGAGGCAGGCGCTACGCTTGATGTTGCCGGTCCGGGCGGTGTGTTCGTGCTCGATGAGCATAGCGATCGACCCGTCGTGTTGTTAAGCGGTGGTGTTGGCGTGACGCCGATGCTCAGCATGTTGCATCGCCTGTGCGCGACGTCCCGGCGTCGCGTCTATTTCATACACGCATGCGAAAACGGCAGCGTGCATGCGTTTCAGGATGAAGTGGCGCGCTTGCAGGCGAGCAGGGAAGGTGTACTGACGCATATCTGTTACCGCACGCCTGAGCCATTGGACGTCGCGGAGCAGCGCTTCGACAGTCACGGCCTGATCACGCGCGAGACCATGCAGCGCTTGCTGCCGCTCGACGACTACGACGTCTACCTGTGCGGCCCGACGCCCTTCATGCAGGCGAACTTTCGCTTGCTGCGCAGCCTTGGTGTCGACAAAGCCCGCATCCGGCATGAGTTCTTCGGACCTGCCTCGGTGCTTGAACCGGAAGAGGCCGACGCGCCGTGCTCGTCCGAGTCTTTGGTCACATTGGATGAGTCAGTTCCGACGGTTTGTTTTACACCCTCCGGCAAGACCCTCGCATGGGACGCGTCATGTCATTCATTGCTGGATTTTGCCGAAGCTGCGGGCCTCAAACCGTCTTTCAGTTGCCGCGCGGGATTGTGCGGGTGTTGTGCCAGCCAGTTGATCGATGGGACGGTCGAGTACTTCGAGCAACCGCTCGATGAACCGCGTCAAGGCGAAGTGCTGCTGTGCTGTGCAAGGCCGTCGACCGCTGTCACCATACGAATTGGTTAGCAAAGCAAACTAGTTGATCGAAAGCGATCATAAATTCTGGAAAGAGAACATGAACCGGCACTTTATCGAAGCACCAGGGTTTGCCGCACAACGTGAGCGTTTTATGGAAGCCGCGCTGGCTGCCGGCGCGGATCTCACGGAGTTCCAGCATCCAATGCGGGGTCCCCGTGGAGAAATGCTTGCCACGGACGTAGCGTTGATCGGCGATCCGCTTGCTCCCAAGCGCTTCATTGTCATCTCCGGCACGCACGGCATCGAGGGGTACTACGGCTCCGAAGCGCAGATTGCATTTCTTCATTCATTGCAAAAGCGCGCTTTGCGGGCTGACGTCTGCGTGATCGTGGTGCATCTGATCAATCCGTGGGGAACAGCCTGGTTACGTCGAGTGAATGAGGACAACGTCGACCTCAACCGGAACTACGTCGCGTTCGATGAGCCCCTGCCTGACAACGCGCGCTATGAAGCATTTCACGATATCTATCTGTGCCGCGACCTGGACGGTCCCGCTCGCCGCCGCGCCGACGAGCGGCTCGCAACGGAGATCGAAAGGTCAGGGCTCGCCACGGTCATGAGCATTGTCGAAGCGGGTCAGTACGCTCACGCCGACGGCATCTTCTTCGGCGGCCGGCAGGCTACCTGGAGCAACCAGACCTTGCGCGCCATTTCGACGCGCTTTGTGGAAGGCGCACAGACAGCAATGTGCTTCGACCTGCATACCGGGGCAGGTGCGTTCGGTCATGCCATGTTGCTGGCGGTGGCGCAGGAAAGCTATCCCGCACTCGTCAAGTCACAGTCCGTTTTCGGCCCATGGCTTTACACGATCATCACCGGACCTGCCGCTACGACCGATTCGGGAATTGCCGCGACTGCGACCGGCTACACATCACAGGCGCTACTCGATTCGCTGCCCGGCGCGGACCTGATGCAACTGGTCATCGAATGCGGGACCTACGATGGCACGCGAGGACATAGCACGCTGAGGGACGATCACTGGCTGCACCTGTACGGCGATCCTGAAGACGAAACGGGGCGCCGGATCAAGGCCGCGCTGGCGGAACATTTCTACCCCGCGGACCGGGACTGGCGCGAACTCGTCCAGCTACGCACGCGGCAGATTTTCGAACGCGGGTTGCTGGCGCTGCAGACCGCCTAGTGCCCGAGCCTCACGCAATGCCCAATCCCACAACCCGCTATAGAAGCGGTTTTATCAACCTTAGCCGGCAACGCATTCAACGATGCGGCTATTCCATCGAACTGGAGCATCCATGAAAAAGGCACTGGCTGGCATGGCGTTGTTACTCGTCGCGTTCTGCGTGCAAGCGAAGGACGCAAGTGAACTTCGCTTTGGCGTTGACCCGACTTATGCGCCGTTCGAATCGAAAGCTCCGTCGGGACAACTGGTGGGCTTCGAGATCGACCTGGGCAACGAAATCTGCAAGCGGCTCGATGTCAAATGCGTCTGGGTCGAAACGGGTTTCGACGGCATTATTCCGGCGCTGCAAGGCCGCAAGTTCGATGCCATTCTGTCGGCTATGTCGATCACCCCGAAACGCGAGGAACAGGTTGCATTTTCCGTGCCGCTGTTCAATACGCCTAGCCGCCTGATCGGAAAAGAAGGCGCGGATATCAAGCCGACGGTGGCTTCGTTGACGGGCAAGAAAGTCGGGGTCGCGCAGGGTTCTACGCAAGAGGCCTACGCGAAAGCGAACTGGGCTCCCGCCGGGGTCGAAGTGGTGTCGTACGCGAATCAGGAGCAGGTATTCACGGATCTGCTGGCCGGCCGTATAGATGTCACGCTGACGGACATGATTGCCGGCAGCCAGGGATTTCTCAAGACGCCGCAAGGCAAGGGTTTTGCGTTTGTTGGAGAGCCTGTGAGCGATGCGAAGACCTTGGGCAAGGGCGCCGGCATTGGTGTGCGCAGGGACGATACCGCATTGCGGACGAAACTCGACCACGCGATCGATTCAATGAGGAAGGACGGAACCTATCAGAAAATCGAGCGGCGCTATTTCGATTTCGATATTTCGGGGAGTTGAAAATGTATGATCGGGCGAGAGGCGAAATCGCTCGCAGTGTGGGAAGGAGCGTTCGCGTGGTCTGAACCCGTTGAGTGGAAGCCGCATGAAAATTCTTGTCGCGCGTATGAATCACGAGACCAATACGTTCTCGCCGGTGGCTACGCCGCTGGCGGCGTTCGGTCGTAACGGTCCTGCGTTTGGCAAGGACGCATACAATGAGAACAAGGGCATGCGAACCGCCATGTCCGCGTTCATCGACGCCGCTGAACGCGCGGGCGCGCAACTTGTCACGCCGGTTTGCGCATCGGCGAATCCAAGCGGTCCGGTCGCGGCTGCAGCGTACGACCTTATCTGCAACGCCATTGTGGAAGCCGCGCATGGTTGCGACGCCGTCATGCTCGACCTGCACGGCGCAATGGTCGCCGAAAATTCGAACGACGGCGAGGGTGACCTGCTTGAACGCGTGCGTGCCGCGTTGCCGGATGTGCCCATCGCCGTCGCTCTTGACCTGCATGGGAACGTTACGCAGAAGATGATCGACAACGCGGATGTCATGGTCAGCTTCAAGACCTATCCGCATGTCGATATGTTCGAATGCGGCGCTCACGCGGCGCGGCTGCTGTTCGATCTGCTCGATGGCCGCGCACAGCCCGTGCTCGCGTGGTCGCAGCCGCCGGTGCTCACCCATACGTTGCGCAGCGCGAGCGCCGCCGGGGCGATGAAACGCGCGGTGGAAGCGGCCCGGGCGGCGGAGCGCGAGGGCATGCTCGCGGTCTCCGTGCTGGCGGGATTTTCGCTCGCCGATATCCCGGCGCCTTGCATCAGCGTGGTGGTGGTTGGCGACGGCGATCGCGCGGCGGCGGCGCGTGTGGCCGACCGTATTGCGCGGCAAATCTGGGACGATCGCGAAGGGTTTTTCTATCGTAGTCCGCCGCTTGCGGACTCCGTGGCCGAAGGTGCCGCGCTCGCCCGTGGCGCTGATAAACCCGTGCTGTTGCTCGACCACGGCGACAACTGCATGTCGGGCGGCACGTGCGACACGATGGATGTGTACGAGGAAGCTATCGGCCAGGGCTTGACGGGAATCGTGATGGGACTGCTATGCGATCCGGAAGCAGTCGCTGCATTGTTCGCGGCGGGAGTGGGCGCGGCCGTCACGCTTGGCGTTGGCAACAAGCTCAGCCGGGGCGCCGCGAAACCGCGTCCGCCGGTCATGCTGACTGGCGTTGTGCGGGCGTTGACCGATGGGGAATACGTGATCAGCGGTCCGACCTATACGGGACAGCGCGCGCACATGGGCCGCGCTGCGGTACTTGACACAGGTGTGGCGAAGATCGTGCTGACGGAGCGCACGCATGAGCCCTGGGACCTTGGCGTGTTCGAAAGTGTCGGTATAGACCCGCGGCGTGCGACGTTCCTCATCCTGAAGTCGCGTATGTATTGCCGCCCGGTATTCGTACCGATCGCGCACGGCCTGGTCGAATGCGACAGCCGTGGCGTGACCAGTTCCGATTTCGGCTTGTTCGAATTCAGGAACGTCCGGCGGCCGGTTTATCCGCTGGATGCCGGCACGACCTGGTAATCGCAGCAGGTTTTCAGAAGGTCCCGGGCAGCAGGATCCGGTCGTTCACGCTCCGGATGTCGGTGTGTCCGCAAAAGGCCATGGTGATGTCGAGTTCCTTGTGGATGACCTGCAAGCATCGCTCGACACCCGCCTCGCCCATTGCGCCCAGCCCGTACAGGAAACTGCGGCCGATCAGCGTGCCCTTCGCGCCGAGCGCCACGGCTTTCAGCACGTCCTGTCCGCTGCGGATGCCGCCATCCACCCACACTTCAATCCGATTCCCCACCTCGCTCGCAATCTCGGGTAGTGCGGAGATGGACGATGGTGCACCGTCGAGCTGGCGGCCGCCGTGGTTGGAGACGATCATTGCGTCGGCCCCGCTGTCGGCGGCAAGGCGCGCGTCTTCCACATCCATGATCCCCTTCAGGATGAGCTTGCCGCCCCACAGCTTCTTGACCCACTCGACATCTGCCCAGCTCAAGCCCGGATCGAATTGTTCGGCGGTCCATGAGCTCAGCGACGAGAGATCACCCACGCCCTTTGCATGACCCACTATGTTGCCGAAACTGCGCCGCTTGGTGCCAAGCATGCCGAGGCACCAACGTGGTTTGGTCGCGAGGTTCATGAGGTTCGGGAGGGTCAGCCTGGGCGGCGCCGACAGGCCGTTCTTGATGTCCTTGTGGCGCTGGCCGAGGATCTGCAAGTCGAGCGTGAGCATCAGGGCGCTGCACTTCGCCGCCCGGGCGCGCTCGATCAGCCGCACGATGAAGTCGCGGTCGCGCATCATGTAGAGCTGGAACCAGAACGGCTTGCTGGTGTGTGCGGCCACGTCTTCAATCGAGCAGATGCTCATGGTGGACAAGGTGAACGGGACACCGAACTTCTCCGCTGCGCGCGCCGCGAGGATCTCGCCGTCGGCATGTTGCATGCCGGTCAACCCGGTGGGGGCAAGCGCCACCGGCATGGCGACCTCCTGACCCACCATTTCCGTGCGTGTGCTGCGGCCCGCCATGTTGACCGCTACGCGCTGGCGCAGCTTGATACGCTGGAAGTCGCTTTCATTGGCGCGGTAGGTACTCTCGGTCCACGAGCCACTGTCGGCGTAATCGTAGAACATGCGCGGGACGCGCCGCTGCGCGAGCACGCGCAAATCCTCGATGCAGGTAATCACTGGCACGTTTCTCTCTCGCTACGGGAACGGGAGGATGAGTATACGGTTTAAAGAGCCTGAATTTAAGCTGAAGTTGGCTCGTTCAGATGCGAATCCCTCAGCGCAGACAAGGTATTCACGATTTCGCCGAACAGGGGCCGGTCGCCGGCCTGCTCGCTCAGGCAGCTGTCTTTCAGGCTGGTGAGCATCGCCATGCTGCTTTGCGCGGACGCTTGTACATTGCATCGCTCGATCAATTCTTCGAGCAGGCAACCAAAGGCTCTTACTTCCAGGCGCTGGAGTGCGGGGGCCAACGCTTGATCGTCGGCTGCATAGAAAGATGCTGCGCCAAAATCCCCCATCAGCGCGTGACCCTGGCCGCCATGCAGAATGTTGTGGGCGTACAGGTCGCCATGCATGATGCCCTGCTCATGCAAATGCCAGGCTGCCGACGCAATACCCTGCGCGACGCTTAGCGCTGAAGCCAGGTCGAAGCGGGTATCGAGGTCATAAATATCGCGCGTGCAGGACGCGAGGCTCGGCGGCCCGGCCAAGTTCCTGAGTTGAGGGTCGATCAACTCCATCACGAGGCCATGGACACCGGTAGGGTGGTCCTTCACCTTGCCGAGTACCGGAATCAGATTGGGATGGGCGCCGGCAGCAATGCACGCTGCCATCTCGCAGTGCGGCAGACCATCGCTCGTCACCGCGCCCTTGAAGAGTTTGACGGCGACGGGCCGGGCGTCGTCGTGTACTGCACGATGAATGACGCCTGATGCCCCCTCGCCCAGCCGATGCTGCAGATCCAGCGCTCGCCACGGGATATCGGCAACCGGTGTATCCGTCATTGCGTCGGCTTCCAGCCTTTCGTTGAATGGATTCCCCGCGTAGGCCAGCCACGATAGCCGGGGCAAGGACGCTACCCAGACCGGCAGTTCGACAAGCCGATTAGCCGCCAGCCGGATCAATTCGAGGCGAGAGCATGCTGCCAACTCCACTGGCAGGGTGCGTAACTGATTCCCGGCCAGCATCAGCTTCTGCAACCGGGTGCAGTTTCCGATCTCGGGCGGCAGTGTTTCGACTAGATTGTCGGTCAGGATCAGCCAACGGAGTTTGGGCGGTAGTGACGCACCGGATACCTTGCGTATGCGGTTTGCCTTGAATCCCACCATGCTCAATTGCGTGCACTGCCCGAGGATTTCCGGCAGTTCGGTGAACTGGTTATTCGAGCAGAAAATAGTGTGCAGGTTCGTCAGGCGCGGCAGATCGTCGGGCAGCGACGAAAGCGCGTTGCCGGACAGGTCGAGAATTTCGAGCGTGTCGGACAGATCGAATATCTCGCGCGGAAATTCGGTCAGGCCGCAGGCTAGTGCGAGTCGCTGGGTACCGGCAAGTTGTCCGGCGCGAAGTTGTTCGAGTGTGCTTGTCACAGTGGCGGGGATATCCAGGATGGGCGGCAGGCTGGCTTTGCCCGTGCGGGGTCGATTTTACTGAGTATTTTCGACACCCATGCCAGCCCGCCGGATCTCCCCTGATGCTGCTATGGCAGGACACGGTTTTTTGCTCATGGCTCGAGCGCATGCGAACCGTGGTCCACCGGTCTGGCGAAACATTGGCCACCTATGTGTTGCCCAGCAGGCTGTTGAATTTGGCTCCCGTCTAAACGGGGTTTGAGGGGCAGGCGTTATCTTTGACATTACGAAATGCTTTCGCCGAATATTACGAAATGTCAGCGCCGACTTCTTCCAGTCGACCCTTTGCATCGCTAAAGTTTTTGCCGGGTACGTCGTTAAGCTTAAAGGTTCAGTCTTGTTCCGCTCGTCAACAGACACTCGCGTAGCTTGTCCAAAACGCTCAGCAAAAAAACTACGGAGCTTCGTCCATGCCGCTTATCAAACTCACCATCAAAGCGCGGCTCGCGTGGGCCATGGTGATTCTGTCAGCACTGCTGCTCGCAATCGGCGTTATCGGCTTAATCGGCATTTCAACCGTTGTGGACACAAATCGCGAGCTCTACCAGGAGCGCCTGCCCAAGACCGTGGCCGCGGATAACATGCTGCTTTGGATGGGACGTCAGCGCACCTCGCTGGACCAGGCCTCCGTGACTACCGATCCCGCCTGGGCCGAGCGCATGTATCAAACGGCCGACGATGTCAAAAAGCAAGCCCTGGATTGGTGGTCCAAATACCAGGCCCTGCCGCAAACCGAGCGCGGCAAGCAGTTGGCGCAGGACGTTACCGACGGCCTGGCGCAGACGGAACAGGCAATGGACGGCTTTCGCACCGCCATCAAGAGCGGCGACCGCCAAGCCATTTCGGATGCTGCCCGCAAGGTTGGCACCGTCTACACGGCGATGCAAAAAAGCGGGACTACGCTTAACGAGTACGAGACCGAGCAAGCGCGGCTCAGCTATGAGGCATCCGAGCACCGTTACAGCACTTTCCGTCTGGCATCCAGCCTGATGATCATCGTGGGCCTGATCGTCGCCGCGTATGGCTGGTTCTCGCTGCGCCGTGCCATCTCGGACCCGATCAACCATGCACTCAAGCATTTCGACGACATCGCAGCGGGCGACCTCACACATACGGTGCGGGTGCACTCCTCCGATGAAATGGGCCAGCTATTGGCCGGTTTGGGCAAGATGCAGGACAACCTCGTCAAGACCGTGACCACCGTGCGTATTGGCAGCGAAGCGATAGCATCAGCCACCAAGCAAATCGCCGCGGGCAATCTGGACTTGTCGGCTCGCACCGAACAACAGGCCGCGTCGTTGGAAGAAACGGCGGCGAGCATGGAGCAACTGACCAGCACCGTCAAACACAATGCCGAGAACGCGCGGCAAGCGACCACGCTGGCGGGCAACGCCTCGGACATCGCAGGGCAGGGCAACGAGGTCGTCAGCCGCGTGGTCGACACGATGGACGAGATCAAGGAAAGCTCATCCAAGATCACCGAGATCGTCGGCATTATCGACAGCATCGCCTTCCAAACCAATATCCTCGCGCTCAATGCCGCCGTGGAAGCGGCCCGGGCCGGCGAACAGGGCCGCGGTTTCGCGGTGGTGGCCACTGAGGTGCGCACCTTGGCGCAGCGCTCATCAAGTGCCGCCAAGGAGATCAAGGCCCTGATCATGCACTCGGTGGACCGTGTGCAATCGGGCGCAGTACTGGTTCACCAAGCCGGCAAGACCATGAGCGAAATCATCGGCGCGGTGAAGCGCGTAACCGACATCATGGGCGAGATTTCCGCGGCATCAAGCGAGCAAAGCTCCGGGATCGACCAGGTTTCGCACGCCGTCACACAAATGGACGAGGCCACCCAGCAAAATGCCGCACTGGTCGAACAGGCGAGTGCTGCGGCGCAGTCGCTCGAACAGCAGGCCTTGTCCTTGAAGGACGCTGTCTCCGTTTTCCGGATCGCTGGCCAAGCCGCACACGCCGCCGCACGCGCAACCCCGACGCCGGCAATGCCTGTCGCCGGCTCCCGCCCGGCCGGCCCGCGCCGCGCTCTGGCGGCCAGTAACACCAACACCACGGGCATATCCAGGGCAAGTCCGCCGCCGC
>Ga0073928_10006144_pt1 | contig 16324 bp, 25 predicted proteins | sample PaiPotPPA55metaG_FD_76969 | JGI IMG/M metagenome (GOLD analysis project Ga0073928, IMG submission 76969) | Iron sulfur acid spring bacterial and archeal communities from Banff, Canada, to study Microbial Dark Matter (Phase II) - Paint Pots PPA... ... | reverse complement strand
TAGCTCTCCATATTCATGAAGTGGAAGCCTTCGCCGTCCTGGTACATGAACTGGTGCTTGCGGTCCTCGACGAAGGCGCGCTCCACCTGATCGGTCGTCTTAAAGCGCAGCGAAACCTTCACCCCGTCGCTGATGCGGCGGACGTCGAGCTGGGTCACCGGCGTGCCCTTGCCGGGATGGATGCTCTCGGCGGCCATGACGACCCCGAGCTTGCCGTCGATTTCGACGATATTGCCTTTACGCAACGAACTGGCGATGACTCTCACGGCTTCCTCAAATAGCTTTCAGATTCCGGCGCACCATACCGATCTTGCGCCTGACCGCCAGTTATTTCTGTTATCGCCGCCAGACAAGGACATGCCACTTAAAGACATGCCGCTTAAAGACATGCCGCACTAACCCATGCCGCGCGTTCCACCGTTCTCCTCGCGCTTTTGGGCGCCCCACGTTCATGCCGACCGGCGGCCGATCCTTTTGGCGCGCGGGCGCATCGTGGCGGCGCTGCGCACCTGGTTCGCCGGTTACGAATTCGTCGAGGTTGAGACCGGAACCCTGCAGGTCTCGCCCGGCAATGAGACCCATCTGCACGCCTTCGCTACCTCGCTCATGACGATGGACGGTCGCTCTTGCCCACTTTATCTGCGGACCTCCCCGGAATTTGCCTGCAAAAAGCTGTTGGCGGCCGGCGAGCAGCGCATCGTCGAGTTCGCCAAGGTGTTTCGTAATCGCGAGCGCACGCCGTTGCATCATCCCGAATTCACGCTCGTGGAATGGTACCGCGCCGGCGAACCTTATGGCGTGCTGATGGACGACTGCGTCGCGATCTGCGGCGAGGCGGCGCGGGCCGCAGGGGTCCGGCAATTCAATTATCGTGGCCGGTCGAGCGACCCGTTCGCGGAACCCGAGCGGCTCACGGTCGCGGAAGCCTTCGCGCGTTTTGCCGGCATCGATCTTTTGGCAACACTAAAAAGCGACGCGGCGGGTCGCGAGCATTTTGCCCATGCGGCGCAAGCTGCCGGCATCCGCATCGCCGACGACGATCGCTGGGCCGATATTTTCAGCCGCGTCTTGGTGGAGCGGATTGAGCCCCATCTCGGTATCGGCCGGCCGACGATCCTCGACGAATATCCGGCGGTGCTCTCGGCCCTGGCCAGACCGGCGCGCGATCCGCGCGTCGCCGAACGCTTCGAGTTTTATGTCTGCGGCATCGAACTCGCCAACGGCTTTGGCGAACTGACCGACGCCGCCGAGCAGCGCCGGCGGCTCGAAGAGGAGATGGCCGAGAAGGAGCGGCGCTACGGTGAGCGCTATCCGCTCGACGCCGATTTTCTCGCCGCGCTCGCCGGTATGCCGGAAGCATCGGGCGTTGCGCTGGGTCTCGACCGGCTGGTCATGTTGGCAACCGGCGCGTCGCGCATCGACCAAGTGCTCTGGACACCGCTCGACGATCCGTCGCAGTAGAGGACGCATCGCTTTGACGCCATGACACGTAAGGTGTCAGGCGAAAAGCAATCGGAGAAATGAGGTTCGGCCATGCCGGCAAGAAACAAAACCCTGCGTAGCGCATCCGAACTTGTCGAAGCGCAACTCATAAAGCCGGAGCGGCTTGCCGGCCTGCACAAGGTCGCGGCGCGTTATGCGGTAGCGATCACGCCGGCGCTTGTCGATTTGATCGACACGGCGAACCCGCGCGATCCCATCGCGCGGCAATTTGTTCCGGACGAGCGTGAGCTCGAAACGCACGCACAAGAACGCGACGATCCGATCGGCGACGAGGCGCACAGCCCAGTCGCCGGCGTGGTTCATCGCTATCCCGATCGCGTCCTTCTGAAACTGGTGAATGCCTGCGCGGTCTATTGCCGTTTCTGCTTCCGCCGCGAGATGGTCGGGCCGGGACGCGGCGCGCTGACCGGCGCCGCGCTTGCAACGGCGCTCGATTACATCGCCCGCACGCCGCAGATCTGGGAAGTGATCTTGAGCGGCGGCGATCCGCTGTTACTGCCGCCGCGCCGTCTGAAAGACGTGATGACGCGGCTTGCCGCGATCGATCATGTGAAAGTTATTCGCATTCACACGCGCGTTCCGATCGCAGCACCTGAGCGAGTGACTGCGGCAGCGGTGCGCGCGCTGCGCACCGGCAAAGCGACTTTCATGGTCTTGCACGCCAATCACGCCCATGAACTTGGCGAGAAGGCGCGCGCCGCCTGCGCCCGCGTGATCGATGCCGGCATACCTATGCTGTCGCAGTCAGTACTGCTGCGCGACGTCAACGACGACGTGGCGACGCTCGGCGCTTTGATGCGCGCTTTGGTCGAATGCCGGATCAAACCGTATTATCTGCACCATGCCGATCTGGCGCCGGGCACCGCGCATTTCCGCACGACAATCGCCGAAGGCCAGGACATCATGCGCGCGCTGCACGGGCGCTATTCCGGCCTATGCCAGCCGCACTATGTGCTCGACATTCCCGGCGGCCACGGCAAATCGCCGATCGGGCCCAACTATCTGAGCCCCGATCGGACCGAGATCATCGATTACAAAGGCGCGCGGCACGCCTATGCGGCTGCGGCGCGCTGATCGTCTTCATGTGAAGCGAAGAACACCGCGGTCTCGAATTGGTAGCCGCAGTCTTGGCAAGACCAAGTGTGTCGCACGCAGCGCTCGTTCAAATATTCAGACCAGTCGGGCGCCAGCAGCCAGTCGCCGCATTGCGGACAATGGTTCTTGCTGTAGGTCGCCAATCGTGTCCGCGCTGCCCGCGTCCGTGCCGCCGTCTCGGCATGCAGAGCCATGATTCTTTCCTCCCTGAACCACACCCTCTGCCCATCGATGACGGTAGAATCATTCCGTGGCAGCGGCAAGACAGATTTGCGTCCGCACGATGTGCGCTTCGCGGAGAATGTGAGTAACTATCCAACGCTTGTTTGAAATTGTGCGGTGCGTTAGCAGCGATTTGATCGAGTGTGATGTCCGGTTGCTTCCATTACTGATATAATCGCTGAACGGCAGTCGATTTAAAGTCGATTCAAAGGAAGGAGCGATGTTTATGAAATTATTGTTGTCGGCGCTTGCCGTTATCGCCGCGAGCGCGGCGCTCGGCACGCCAGCGCAGGCGCAAAATTATCCGTGGTGCGCGCTGTATAACGGCGGCGGAGCGGGTGGCGGGACGAATTGCGGCTTCGTCAGTTTTGCGCAGTGCATGGCAACAGCAAGGGGCCTCGGTGCATTTTGCACAATGAATACGCAATACGTGCCGCCTTCGGGCCCGCATTCGCAACGGCGCTATCCGTATTGAAACTCAGCCGCTGGGGAGCGGGGTGAGCGGGAAGAAAAAACATGCGGGTCGGCACTCCCAGCGCCGACCCACCGTGGGAGCTCGGTCATGAGACTTTTACTGTTCATCTTGGGAATTTGCGTAAGTCTGGTGGGCACCGGACAACGTGCCGAGGCGCAAAATTATCCCTGGTGCGCGGAATATAGCGGCGGCGGGTTGGGCGGTGGGACGAACTGCGGCTTCGTCAATTTTGCGCAGTGCATGGCGACAGTGAGGGGCATTGGCGGATTTTGCTCGGAGAATACGCAATACACGCCGCCGCCGGGTCCGCGCCCGCAACGGCGCCATCCAAACTGAGCTTAGCCGGGCGCCAAGGGAGGTGCGGCGAGCTGCAAAGTTTCCACGCCGGGCGCCACGTTGAGCACGACGCCGCACCACCTGCAGTCGAAAGCTTGCAATACGCGGTGCGCGCTCACATCGGGAGCAGGGCGGGCGAAGTGCATCGGCAAACCGCAGAACGGGCAGTGGGGATGCGGGGCATCGGCGTCCATGCGCCGAGCCATAGGCTTAGATGGTTAATCGAAGGTAAATGCGGCGCGCCCGAAGATTCGCGGGTGACGTCGTAGCGCCTTGAATAAGTACCCGCAGGGCAGGGTTAGTAGTTCAGAGCCATTTAGTAGTTTAGAGCCGTTTAGTGCTGCAGAGCATTGGCCGAAGGAGGTCGCTATGAGGATTTTACTGCTGTTGTTGGGAGCTTATGCCGCTGCTGTTGCAGTCGGCACGCGTGCCGAGGCGCAAAACTATCCGTGGTGCGCGATTTACAGTGGCGGGGCGGCCAGCGGCGGTACAAATTGCGGCTTCATAACATTTCAACAATGCATGGAGACCGCGCGCGGCCTCGGCAGCCTTTGCCAGCCCAATACGCAATACCAGCCGGCAGCCGGACCGTATCCACCGAGGAAGTTGCGAGCACGCTATCCATATTGAGTGGCTTGTTGAGGGACTTGTCGAGTGACTTGTCGAGTGACTTGTCGAGTAACTTGTCGAGTGACTTGTCGAGTAACTTGCGCGTCAATTGCCTGACGACGGCTAAGCTTTGCGAGCGAGGTCCGTTTTGCGATATTTGCGGTTAGCATTCGCTTTCGCGGCTCTGATGGTTGCGTTGTGCTTCTACATGCGCGCGAGCCATGCCTATCAAACCGGGGACTCCCGATGGTGCGCCGTCACCAACAAGGGTGCGGATACCATGCAATGGAATTGTGAATACGATACCAGCGGGGAATGCGCCGCTGCCATTGCCGGCACTGGCGGCTTCTGCGCCATAAATCCGTTGTGGCGCCCCGATCCATCGAGCGGGCGTTGAGCAGGGGCGATTTTGCGGCCCCAAACAGAGCCGGAACCTCAAGCCATATCGGCCGGCCAATTTCTAGGCCGGCTCTTATGCATCGTTCCGCTTGATTTAATCAGCAAAGCCCATAACTCTAAATTGCCGAGGGCGTGGAGAAACAACATGCCAAGATCAGTCGTGATGGTGGTCGCCGCGGTCTTGTTGCTGGGTGGAACTTCGCTCGCGTCGGCAAAAGTCCGAGGGGCTGCCGGCGTGAAGGCTTCCCATCCCGGCATCAACGAGACCGTGCCGCGCCCGACCGTGGCGGACCCCTACTATCGCTTGTCCGATTCCTACTATGGCGCGTCCGATCCGTACCGCGGTTTATTCGACTTCTTCTATGCCGTGCCGCCTTTCAGCCCAGGTAACGCCTACCGCTACGTGAAACCGGTCGGACGGTAAACCAGCGCCGCGGAAAAGCGCGAGGAGCATCGGCGGCGGATGCTTGGCGAGTAAGCGTCGCAGGGTCCCCGCTTGCGCTGGCCTCGCCTTACGCGCTCTTCCGCACGTACCGCGTAACAACCTTTCAAGGCGAGTGTGAGCGTTCAATCGAGCCTGGCCGTATGTCGAAACGCTATTGGAATAGGCGATGAGCGCGCCAGGAATTTGATCGGCGTCATACCCTAAGCTGCACACCGTTCGATAGGCGATGGCGCGCCCTACGGGACTCGAACCCGTGTTACCGCCGTGAAAGGAACATAAGCCCCTCCACCGGCCTCCGCACAGCTCTACGAATAGTCAACAAACCCCGATAAAACCTCTATACGCCACCACCCTTGTCTATACGCCTCCACGCCGGTATATTGAACATGGCGTTGAACATGGTGCTTCCGCCTTGTCGTGTCCCGCGGTGCCCCCGTGCTCAACCGATGCTCAACGGGACGGGGAAACCATGCCGCGCAAGGTCAAGAGCCGGGAGCTGGATTCGCGCGAGGCGCGCAGCAAGCACAAGCCGCGGGGAATGCCGTACTACCGCGCGCTCGATAAGCGATTGCATCTTGGCTACCGGCGCCTGCGAGGCAAGTCCGGAACCTGGTGGTGCCGATTCTATCTCGGCGAGCGTCAATATACCGTCGAGCCACTTGGCACCGCCGATGACCAAGCCGCAGCCGATGGCGTCGAAATTCTGGACTTCTGGCAGGCGCAGGATAAAGCCCGCGAATTGATGGCTGGCCGCGCGCAAGGCGGCACCGGTAAGACCGGTCCGCTCACCGTCAAGGATGCCGTCGAGCAGTATCTCGAATGGCTCGATAGCAATCGCAAGTCAGCCTACGACGCGCGCCGGCGGGTAGAGGCATTTATTTATCCCAAGCTTGGCGAAGTCGAGTGTAGCGCGCTTACCGCCGACATGCTGCGCAAGTGGCACGTCGCCCTCACCAAAGAGCCGCCGCGGGTCCGCACCGCAACCGGGAAGCTCCAACAGCATCGCACCTTCAATGGCGATGACGAAGCGACGCGGCGGCGACGTGCCAGTGCAAACCGTGTGCTGACAATCCTCAAAGCCGCGCTCAACCGCGCTTGGCGAGAGGGCAAGGTTGCATCCGACGCAGCATGGCGCCGCGTCGAACCGTTCGAGAATGTAGACGCAGCGCGGGTTCGCTATCTAACGGTCGCCGAATGCAAGCGGTTGCTCAACGCCTGCGATCCTGATTTTCGCCGCCTATGCCACGCCGCGCTCGCGACCGGCGCCCGCTATGGTGAGCTCGCCTTGCTGCAGGTTCACGACTTCAACGTCGACGCCGGCACGATCTCGATCCGCCAGTCTAAGTCCGGCAAGCCTCGGCATGTCGTGCTGACGGAGGAGGGCGCGGCGCTGTTCAAGGAGCTTGCGGCCGGCCGGGCCGGCCATGAGGCTATGCTGCGACGCGCGAACGGCGAGCCGTTCCGCAAGTCCGACCAGGCTCGCCCGATGATCGAGGCGTGCGAGCGTGCGAAGATCAAGCCGCGGATCAGTTTCCACATTCTGCGCCACACATGGGCGAGCCTCGCTGCGATGAACAGCGTGCCGTTGATGATCGTGGCGAAGAACCTCGGGCATGCCGACACAAGAATGGTCGAAAAGCACTACGGCCATCTGTCGCCATCCTATGTCGCCGAGGCCATCCGCGCCGGCGCGCCACGGTTCGGCTTCAAGCCGGATCGCAAAGTACTGGCGATATAAAATGCCTCGGCCGACCGGGCGGGAACGAGACTTGCGCGAAGTTGCCCGCGACCGGGATTTGCTCCTTGTTGGCACGGATCCCGATCCCAACCGCGAACAAGAGGTTGCGGATTACTACTTGTGCCGATGGCTGCTTGCCGGATTTTCCAGAGATGGAAAGGTGGGCTTTCCAGCGTCCGGGAGCAGAGAAGAATGGGATGCTCGAGCGGCGCTAGCGCGTTACGTTCGCGGTCGGCTAAAGGGCAATATCGCGGAGCTCCTGGCACTCGCAATTGATCCTCGCACCGACTCGCCGAATCCTTTTCTCAAACGCCCAACGCGCATCTTCAGACTCGATAAGCCACGCGGCAAACCGCCAACCGTTATCCGCGATTTCATGGTTGTGGATTTCATCAGGAAGCAGCGAAGCAGCAAGGAGGACGCGGCACTCCGAGCAGCCGAACAAAAATTTGGTTTAGGAAAAAGCCGCACACACGCCATATGGGCCGCTCACAAGAAGCTTGTCGGCGGATACCCTTCAAAGAAAAAGCGAAAGAGCACTAAGCACAAAGTGCGTTCCACTAAATGACGGGAAATTAGTGGATTGCATTTTGATGACTCTACCCGCCTACAAGCTATCCATGTGCATCCACCTCAAAGCGGATGGACACCATGGATATCAAGGCGTCAACGATCCCCGAGTTTTGCAAACAACATCGCTTCTCGGTTGCCTTCTTCTATGAACTGAAAAAGGTCGGAAAGGCGCCGCGCGTTATCAACCTCGGCGCGCGCCGAATCATCACCGAAGAAGATGCCGCCGCGTGGCGCCGAGTTATGGCCGAAGCCTCGGAGCAAGAAGCCGCCGCCTAGCAGAAAGCCGCCCCGGTTAGAGGGCGGCTTTGCATTTCGGGGCGGCAGGGTTGCGGGGCTCGGTCCAGAAAACCAACGGCCCCTTGGGGTTCAACTCCCCTTCGCTCCACCACCGGGCTCATCACAAGTCTGGCGACCCGTGATGTAGCCCACGATCGAATCCCGCGCAAGCGGCAGCGATTAAGAGGGCTACACTGTGAATTACATCAATATCGCCAAACCTTGCGCCGGCAACGCCATTCGCGCCGAATTGATCGGAAGCGAAACGGCGCACGCCGACGGCATCACAACGCATGGCCCGGCACCGCTTGTGATGCTGTGCCGAAAACTGGTTGCCGCTGGAATAGATCCTGATCAGGCCCTGATCGCCTGGCGCGACCACACACTCTGCCTGATCGTTCGATCGATCGGAGCGGCGGCGCGGCTGACCGTTGACGAGCACAATGGCACCCGGTTCGCCAGATGGAAGCCGTTTTGCCATTCGGCGGGGTCGCCGAGGATCGCGCTTAACGGGCAGGCCGCGCCATGACCGCCCGCCAGCGCCTGCAAAACCGGCACGCATCGACGACGTTCGATTTTCAGTGCGGCCCGCACCGCTACACAGCGACCGTCGCCTATTTCCCCGGCACCGACAGGCTCGCTGAAATTTTTCTCTCCAATGGCCGCGCGGGGAGCGACGTGGACGCTGCGGCTAAAGATTCAGCAGTAGTCGCCAGCATCGCCTTCCAACACGGTGTTCCCGTCGAGACGGTGCGAAACGCGTTGCTGCGCGATCCGCGCAGTGTTGCATCCTCACCGCTGGGCGTCGCGCTCGATCTGATCGCGGAGCGCGCGCCGTGAGCGCCGTGGCTGCAATGGCAAAACGCCGCGTTGATCTGCTCGACGTATTTATCGAGCGGGCAGGGGCGCGCGCCTATTTGTGGTCGAGCGGCGAATACGAGCTCGCCGACGCCGTCGACAAACTTCAGTTTGACGCAAAGCTTAGCGGGCTTATCGAACGCATCGGGCAAGACGCCGTGCAGCAAATCATTGCTAATGCCTTCTGGGAGCAGCAGGCCGAAGAGCCCATGTTGCCCGATGGGGTAATAACCGAAGCCGACATCGCAGCCGCCGAGCGATGGGAAAAACAATATCCGGCGCGCCGCGTTGACCCAATCACTCAGGCCAGGCCAACACCGCAAACCACCATCGAAGCGATCATGTTTTGCGTGCGCGAGCGTGGCCCACCTGCGCTGCACGAGCCGGCAAACATCGAGCGATTGAACAGATGCGACGATGCAGCAATCGCGGAGATCGACGCGCGTACAACAAAGTTGGGCGGCGGTCATGCACGCTGAACTGGCCGCTGCGCTGAAAAAAGCCAGAGCCAAGGAACCGGAGCCGCGCGCAACCGAGGATCCGCGCCAGGATATTCCGTCAGCCAAGAGTGCCGACGAATTTGGCATGGGCGGCAACGGTGCTTATAGCCACAGCGAAGACCTTGACTCAAATAGGTCAAAAGATGACCCAAATGGGTCACCCACAAAAGCCGAGCCTACACCGCTGCGCTTCATCAATCTCGCCGCATGGCATGGCAAAAAACCTTCCGAGCGAGAATGGGCAGTACCGGAGCGCGTGCCGCTCAAAAATGTCACCCTATTCAGCGGCGAGGGCGGCGTTGGCAAGTCAATCGTCGCGCTGCAATGCTCGACTGCCATAACAACCGGTCGCGACTGGCTTGGTAAGCTGCCAGAACCCGGCCCGGTCCTCGTCGTGTGCTGCGAAGATGACGAGGATGAGCTGCATCGACGCATGAGCCGGATCGCAGAACATTGCGAAACTGACTTCGCAAAACTCACCAAACAAATGCATCTGATTTCACTGGCTGGCGCCGATGCCATGATGGCCGTTCCCGCCAAGAGCGGCCTCATGGTGCCAACCACTTTGTTCAAGCAAGTGCACGACGCTGCCCGCGATATTCGACCGCGCGTCACCGTCATTGATAATTCGGCTGACGTCTTCGGCGGCAATGAAAACGATCGGGCCCAGGTTCGCCAGTTCATCACCATGCTGCGCAACGTTGCCATCGACGGCAATACTGGCGTGATCCTCACCAGTCACCCAAGCCTGCGCGGTGTCGATTCCGGCAGCGGTTTTAGCGGCTCGACCGCATGGCACGCTAGCGTCAGGTCCCGGCTTTATCTCAAACGTGCCACCACCGAAAAGGACGAAGAGCCGGATCCAGACCTACGCATCCTTGAGGTTATGAAATCGAATTACGGTCCGGTCGGCGAAATAATAATACTGCGCTGGAAGGATGGTTTATTCTTGCCGATACAGGGAACAGGCGGCCTAAACAAGCTGGCAGCCGACCAGCGCGCCGACGAGTTGTTCCTGGAGCTGCTTACCCGGTTTGAGAGCCAGGGCCGCAACGTCAGCGACAAGCCAACCGCGCCAACTTATGCGCCAACTATGTTCAGCAAGGAACAGATCGCCAAGGGCATCTCCAAGGCAGCCCTGGCAGCTGCCATGCGCCGCCTGTTCGCCGCCAACCATATTCACGTCGCACATTATGGCAGACCCTCACGACCTTACTCAAAGTTGGTGATCGGCAACCATCCATGAACGCGCGTGCAGCTACCGTGCAGCTACCGTGCAACATGCGTGGCGGCCACCCCCTTATACCCCCAGGCAGGGCTGCACGCCTGCACGCCCTGCTGAGTTTGTCGTTTCAACTCATTGGGCTGCATCGACGGCTTACTCTGCGGAATTCATCCCGCTGAACTCGTGGCTCATTGCTTTCCGCCCACTCAAGGCGGAAACTGCGCATAACTGAGGCTTATGGAACGGGCCTGGCGCTAGCCATGTTCAACGCAATGTGCGATATCGGGCTGCCGTGATGGTTACCGGCACCGTTGGCTATCGGTTAGGCGCAATGGGCAAAACGCTCACCACGAGTCAATTCTGGCCCGCTGCGGGGCATCGTGGCGTTTGCCCTCCGCTGCGCCCGTCGCGATCGTTGGCGAAACGGGCGCCGACCCTTCATGCGCCTGGACGTCGGTATCTCTCTCTCAGTGTTTCGAATAGAGAACGCTCGCACGCGCGCGATCGCTGGCGAGGGTCACGATGGCGCCGGTTTCCGCAACCGCTTGACCACCTTTCGGGAAAGACCGGGGGTGGGGGAAAAATCGCCGCCGTCGGTTTTTCGACCTCTCCAAACACTATCGCGCCGGGCTTTCAAATATTTGGGTCTGCCTGAGGGCATCTGGCTATGACCGACATCACCGTATCGAATGAACCGGTAGCGGAATTTGGGCCGGCGATGCGGGCCCTGCATCCACGGTGGCAGCGTGCCGTGATCGGGCTGTTCATCAGCGGTGGCAACAAGACTGCTGCGTTACGGCTTGCCGGCTATAAGGCTGACAACCTCAATTCGATTAAAGCCACCGCTTCTAAAATCTTTGCCGATGCTCGCGTGAAGGCCGCCGTACTTGAGGAGTGCGCGAACCACCTCGCCACTGATGCGCCGGAGATGCTTGCAATCGCTGCGGGCATTGCGCGCAACACGGAAGCCCGAGACGCCGATCGTCTGTCTGCTACGCGAATTTATTTGGACCGCGGATTGCCGATCACGACCACGCACAGGGTCGAGGTTGAACATCATCTTAGCGTCGATCAAACCGACATGGAGCATTATCGCGCGCTGCAGAAGCTTGGTGCGCCGCAATCGGCATTTCTTGCGCGGTTTGGCGCCAATGGTTTGCCGCGTGTTGAAGCGATGGTTGCGGCTGATGATGCCAAGCACAAGCTGATCGAGACCGACTATCAGGAGGTAGAGACCGATGGCGAAGGATGAAGACGATCGGGATCATGAAGTCGGTCGCAAGGCTGCGGAGATTGAGGCGGCGGCGCGACGGGCGCAGCGCTATCGCAAGATGGACTATTGGCGGCCGTATCCCAAGCAGGCGGAGTTTTTTGCTGCGGGTGCCAAGTTTCGCGAGCGCGGGTTTTTTGCTGGCACGCAACTCGGCAAGACCGAGTGTGCCGCCTTTGAGCTCGCCTGTCATTTGACTGGTCTGTACCCGAAATTCTGGAAGGGTCGTCGGTTCGATCATGCGATTAAGGCGTGGGCGGTGGGCGAGAACCTGAAAATGGTTCGCGATGTCATGCAGAAGAAGTTGTGCGGTGAGCCGGGCAGTCAAGAGGATTTTGGTTCGGGCATGATCCCGAAGCATTTGTTTGTTGGTGACCCGGTCATGGCCCGCGGTGAGGGCGACGCTTACGACACCATTCAAGTCCGTCACGTCTCCGGCCAAGTAAGCACATTGCGTTTCCGCACTTATCAAGCTGGCCGGCAAGCACTCCAGGGCGAGACGTTGGATTTTGTGTGGCTCGATGAGGAGCCCGACGATTTCGAAGTCTACTCGGAATGTTTGGCACGTATCTCAGCGACCGGTGGCTGTTTGATCGTAACCTTCACACCGTTGCGCGGTATGTCCGGAATCAGCATCCGCTATCGCCAAGAGCAATCGCCCGATCGCACCTTTGTGCAAATGGGTCTCGATGACGTGCCGCCGGCCAAGGACGACTTGGACGAGGGCGGCGATGGCGGCGGCGGCCCCTACGGACATATTCCGCTCGGCGAGCGTGAACGCATCATCGATGGCTACCCGGCACATGAGCGCGAAGCGCGATCACGCGGTGAGCCGATGTTGGGCGAGGGCCGCGTCTACGCCACGCCTGAGAGCGGCATTGTCGAGGACGAGAACCACCTCGCGTGGCCAACCTATTGGCGCTGGGGCTGGGCCATCGATCCTGGTGCTGGCCATCCGTTCGGGGCGACGTTGTGTTGCTTCGATCCCGATCAACAAGTCATGCACGTTGTTGCCGAAGTCCGCATGAGCGATGCGACCATCGGGCAGCAGGTCGGTGCCATGCAGCAGATCGAGAAAAATCTTTTCAACAGCGCAGGGATGGAGATTCCTGTTGCGTGGCCGACCGACACCGGAATGCGCGATCGGCAGACCATGGTGCCGTTGTCGAAGCTCTATGCGCAGCACGGCTTGAAGATGATGATGGAGCCGGCGTCATTGCCGGGCATCACCGGCCAGGCGAAGTTTTCGCTTGAGGGCTCGGTTGCCGAGGTTGACTTATGGGAGCGGGTTGGCAGGTGGAAAGTCCACCAACGTTGCCGCGCCTATCTCGAAGAGCGCCGGCTTTACCATCGCAAGGACGGTGAGATTGTGAAGCTTCGCGACGACGTCTTATGCGCAGCTCGTTACGGTTTCATGATGCGGCGGTATTTCAAACCGCTCGATGTCTGTCGCGGCGTGCCGAATGCGGTGATTGGTCCCGGCGGTCGCCGTGAGCTCGATCCTCAACTGCGGTACGCCAAAGGCTCAGCAAACAATCAACCCTACGACGTGTTCGGCATCTAGGAGGTTTCACAAGCGATGAGCGGCGAACCGCGCATTGTCGGCTTTGCCGAGCATTATGCGCAACTCGGTGAAGTTCACAGCTATGACGAGCTGCTCGCTGTGCTCGGCGCCAGAATCGTTGATTTAAATGCGTCTTACGAAACGATCGACCATGTTGCCGGGTTACCCTCGCGATATACCTCGCGCATTTTTGGCCCCGCGCGGGGCAAGCGGCTCGGCCCGGTTTCGCTGGCTGCAATACTTGGCGCACTCGGCGTCAAACTGATTGTGGTCGAGGATCCCGAACAACTCGCCCGCATCCGACGCCGGTTGACGAAGCGTTACCCCGGCGGCCCGCAAAGCCACTGGCGGCGGCGGCTGGGTGCGGTCCGCTCTCTATAAGTTTGCGAGTTGTACCCGGATTTACTGAGGAAAATTTGGGGCGTTGTCGATACGGTCGGCGACCATATCGTGGCCGTACCCGGTTGATAGCTGCATAAAACAGTGAAACGACCGGAAGGATAAGGAAAGGCCGCGCCGTTGGGATCGCTCCGCGGCGCGGCTCTTAATCGGGAGATTATCGGTGACGCGGTTCGAACTGAAATTGCCGGAAGATCGGCGAGCGGCTTTGGCTTTGCTCGCGGGGGAGGCCGGCGTTAGCTCGGCTGACCTCGTGCGGCTGGCAATCAATCGATTGCTTGCGGACCGGGCCATAACGTTGCCGCGCGCTGAGCGCGAAGCATCAGAGGCCGCATAGGTGGTGCATGGCTGAAGCGGCGAGGATGCAGGGCACGGTCAAACGATTCAATGCGAAAAAACGCTTTGGCTTTGTAAGAGTCGCCGGCGTCGAGCAGGTTTTATTTTTTCTATCGGTAAGCGACGCGGCCGGCTGTGCGCGCATCATGTCGCCGCGGAGGATCAAACCTAGCTAGGAGAGTCCCATTATGGTCACGAAAACCACTGAAGAGCTCGATTTGATGCGTGCCGAGATCGCGGCGGGAAAACTGCCGCCTGATGCGCTCGAGCGGCATTTCGAGGCGGAAGCCCGTAACGTGTTCGGCCACGATGCGAAGCAGGACCGCAAGGGAAATTTTATCGAGCAGGGCATCGGCGCTCCGGGGCACGAGACGGCCAACCATTTTGTGTCGATCCTGCGCTACGAGGGCAAGGAAGCTTACGACAAGGCGGTTGCCGAACTGTGGAAGCGCAATCCCAAGCACGCCGAGGCATTGCGCCTGCCCAAGCCGCGAGCTGTGGCATGAAAAATCCACTCAAGCGAAATCCCGCTGCCGCTATCGAGAAAGCGCAGCGTGAATTAGCACTGGTGGGTATGACGCTCACGCAACAGCGCGCCGACCGTGCGCAGAAAATTTCTGACGACGCGGAGATCCATGAAATTCAGGAATTAGATCGGTCAATTGTTCAGAATGAAAATGCTGCCGCAATCTTGCGCGATAAAATCGCGGCGCTTCAGCTTCAGCATGCCGATGAGCAGCGGCAATATCGGCAGAGACGATACGAGCAAGCCATTGCGGCGCTTGAGGCCAAGTTGCCCGAGCGGTTCCATGCGGCCGAGGAATTTGAATCTTCGCTCAAAGCCGTGGCGGTAGCTGCGCGCAAGTTTCGCGACGTGTCAGCAAGGATTGACTGGCCCGATGATGTGCCTTTGCCATTGGGGGCGTCCCCCTGGTTTCACTTAAATAAAAATCGCATGAGCGAGTATCTGCGAGCCTGTTTTCAGCCGCCCGGTGTGCTGCTGCATCACATGACGCGCCGGGAGGTGGAGGCAAGCGAATATATTGCGCGCGCGTTGAACGCCGACAAGCAAGCGACGGGTTTTGCTGCGGAGGTAAAAGATTGCAACGCGGAATGCGTTGCACAGTTGCGAGAGTATTCGGCACCCGAGCCAGAGCCCGAGGATGAGATCACAGAGCAAGAGGCCGCCGCATGACCGTTGTTGCCAGCCAGCTCGCAAATCCGCCGCCGCTGACGGACCCCACAGCCGCCGGGGCGCGCCGGCAGGAACTACTTCAGACTTCCGAATACGCGACTGCAGCGGCCAAGGGCGATGCAGAAAAAGTCGATGAGTTGGCAAAACTCTGGCGCGTTGAGCATGGTTTACCTGCAACGCCGCAACCGGCGGTCAACACCGATGATGTTTTTCAGCAAATGAATGCCCGCGCACTGCACGAGGTCGAGACACGCGCCGACATGTTGCGCGCGGACGGATTAACCGACGCGCAGGTCAATGAGGTCTTAAACGGTCGGCCGATGCCCGCCGCCGAGCGCCGATGGCACGAACAAGAGCTCACCAGGCTCAAACGCGACTCCGCGTGGGTGCAGAAATATTTTGCCGGCGACGTTGAAGCTCGTCGCCAGATGCGAACGCACACAGCGGCGCTCACGTTGCCGATAGGAACGCTGGAGGAAATTAAAGCATGGGAATCGGCGCACCCGGTGCCGGCGAAGTGATTTCCATGGCAGAAACAGCAAATCCAACAACGTCAGGCCTACACAATCACTTACATGCGCCCCGGCAGGCTCATGATCCGCACAGCCCGCGCAAGGTGATCGATGCAGTGTTTGGCGATGAGGCCCCAATCATCGAAGGACTGCCGATCGAGGTTGGTCACGGTTGTTTGTTGCTCGAGGACCAGCTCGCCGAGCATGTAAAGCGCCTCTGGAAAACAGAGGGCGCCGAGGCGGCCAGGGCGATGCAGGACCGGCTGCTTGCGAACAAGACTGTTGTCCCTGAAAGGCTCGAGGCCGCGCTCGCTAAGCGTGGCGTTGCTTCACTAACCAGCAAGCGAGGAAACTGCGATGACTGCCCGTGACACATACAACACCACCATTGCCTCCGCGCACGCCACCAAAGCCGCGACTATCGGTGCGGCCGAAGCCACCCGGCAGGCCACGATCTCGGCAGCCGCAAACGATGTTGGCTATATTCCCGGTTTTTCCACTGGCAGTGACGCTAGCTATATAGCGGCCGTCAAAGCCGCCAACATCGCCAAGGTCAATTCTGTGTTTGCCGCCGAGCAGGTCAAGCAGGCATCAATCATGGCCGCTAAAGACACGCTGCGCGATACCGGCGATAGGGCGCCGTTCTGATGCCGTTTTTTTCTCCATTCGGTGGCAACGTCGCACCGGCCGGTACCAAGAGCAGCGGTTTGGGTCCAACGACGTTCAGCGACCTCGGGGCCGGCGTCTCCGACATCTTCGCCGGCTTTGCCGATTTGGAGAAGGCGCAAGGCGCG
>Ga0073928_10006143_pt1 | contig 16329 bp, 18 predicted proteins | sample PaiPotPPA55metaG_FD_76969 | JGI IMG/M metagenome (GOLD analysis project Ga0073928, IMG submission 76969) | Iron sulfur acid spring bacterial and archeal communities from Banff, Canada, to study Microbial Dark Matter (Phase II) - Paint Pots PPA... ... | reverse complement strand
CGTCGTGCTCGTCCACCGCCGCGAAGTCGACGTGCGCGTAGTGCCCGAAGGCGATCGACGCCGCGAGCCCCACGAGGAGCGCGTCGTGCGATTGGTGCGTTGCGAGCGCCGCCGCGAAGATCGGCGCGAGCGTCGAAACCGATCCGTCCATCAGCCCGGCGAGTCCGGGCTGAACGATTTGCAAGAGGAAGAGCTTGTGCTCGGTCTTCTCTTCCTCTTCGCGCGCCTGCGGCGTCAAGTGTTGGTCGACGAGGCTCTCCGCCTTCGACTCGTGTCGCCGTTCCTCGGCCGCGAGGTCGTCGAAAAGCTGCCGCAACGATGCGTCTTTCGTTTGACGCGCGGCTCGGCGGTAAAAGCGCAGGCTCTCCATCTCCATCGCTTCGACTTGCTCGCGGATCTTCTCTAATCCGAACGGCCGCCCGACCCAAACCGAGCGGCGCTTCATGAACCCGCGCACGTCGGTGCGGCGGATCATCGGAATAAAGTCGCCGAAGCGCTTCTTATAGAGGTCGAGCAGCCGGTGGCGATGGCCGCTCTCCTCCTGTGCCATCGCCGAAAAAACTGCGGCACTATCGGGGTAGTTGGGCTGTAAGAAATGCGCGTAGTCGTCGTAGGTGCGTTCGTCCTCTTCCTCGAGCGCAATTGCGAGGGCGACCACCTCCTGCTCGGTCAGTTCCGAGAAATTCTTCACGCGACTTAGACTCCGAAAACGGGCGAGGGTTGCTACGGCACCGGGTGGTAGTCGGCCGGATCTTGTGGCGGCGTCTTGACGGTGTAGAGCCGGAACGGGCCCCCGGTGAATCCGCCGTGTGCCGTGTTGGGAGGGATGACGACGAACGTTCCCGGTGCGATTGGAATCTGCTTGTCGCCGAGCCATTCGGTTCCGGTTCCGTCGAGGATGAGCTGTAGCTCGGTCGTGCTTTCGTGCAGGTGCTTCGGCGCGGTACCGACGGCGTACGCGACTTGCGTGGAATCGACGACCGCAAGCGGCTTCGTCCGCAGCCCCGGAAGTGCCGGGTTCGGGGGCGGGAAATCGTTGGGGTTCAGTGCGTTGAGATCGATCGATGTCGCCGTGAGGACGGCGGGCGACGCCCCAGCCCTTTCCGGGAGCCGCGAAACGAAGGCGCCGCACGCAAATGCGAGCGCGAGCATGATCAACGTGCGAATATTTTTCATCGGAGCGCCTTCTCGTTGCGCAGGATGTCCCCTCCGGACTATCCAGATACCGAACGCCGCTGGCGAAGCACATCGGCCGCGCTGGGGTACAGCACGACCGGGGCAGTACGTTCCTCGCATAGGGAGAACCATATGAAAGCGACAGTTTATCACGGGGCACGTGACGTTCGCGTCGAAAACGTTCCCGATCCCGCGATCCGCGATCCGCGCGATGCGATCGTTCGCGTTACGCGCGCCGCAATCTGCGGGTCGGATCTCTGGTTTTATCGCGGCGTCACGCAGATGGATCCCGGAGCTCGCACGGGTCACGAATTCATCGGCATCGTGCAAGAAGTCGGCAGCTCGGTGCGCACCGTTCGCGCAGGCGACGCCGTCATCGCACCATTTGCCTGGAGCGATGGGACTTGCGAGTTCTGCCACGCCGGTTTGCAAACGTCGTGCAAGCACGGCGGCTTCTTCGGCAGCAGAGGGTACGGCGGCCAAGCCGAGTTCGTCGCGGTGCGATACGCGGACGGCACGCTCGTCAAGATGCCCGACGCAATCGCCGGCGACGATGGCAAGCACAATGCCGCCGTAGCGCTTTGCGACGTCATGGCCACCGGCCATCATGGCGTCGTTCGCGCGCAAACGGTGGCCGGCTCGACGGTTGCGGTCATCGGCGACGGTGCGGTGGGGCTATGCGCGGTGCTTTCCGCTGCGCGAATTGAGGGTGCCGAGCGAGTCATCGCCGTCGGTCACAACGCTAAGCGGCTGGAAATCGCGAAGCGCTTCGGGGCCACGCACACGTTCGATTCGCACGACGAGAACGTTCGCGAACAGATCCTCGAGCTGACCTCCGGCGGCGTGCCGCACGTCGTCGAGGCCGTTGGCAATCAGGAGAGCTTGGCTCTCGCCGCCGGCGTGGCGCGTCCCGGTGGCGCAGTGAGCTTCGTCGGCGTGCCGCACAACGTCAAGTCGCCGCCGATCGACGACGTCTTCTTCAAGAATCTCTCGCTGTGCGGCGGCGTCGCGCCGGCGCGCGCATACCTTCCGGAACTCATCGCAAGCCTTGAAGCCGGGCGGATCGATCCGTCGCCGGTGCTCGACCTCGTGCTCGCGCTCGATCAGGTGGCAGACGGCTATGCGGCGATGGACGAACGCCGCGCCGTCAAAGTCTTGCTCGCCGTATCGTAAAAGAACGTCGGCTGGCTCGAGAAGGTCACCGATTGAGCAATACCACGGCCGATGAGGAGCGCGAGTTCGAAAGCCTGAGAACGGCGAGAAGGACCGCCACGCCCCTCGCCGTACGCAACGAGGCCAGGACGGCGAGCGAGGTATGCGATGCGTGACGGCGACCCGGGCGGCGAACTCAACGAGGGTGCATCGAAATCGATCCTCGGCCCGAATCCCTTCGTTGGATTCAGGGCGCAAGACGTCGCATCGGCGGCCGGCGAGCTGCTGCGGGAAGCGGCCGCGCACCCGGCGCTCGTGCTCGAGCAGCAAGCGACGCTCGCGCGCGACGTCGTGCGCGTTTTTGCGAACCAATCCGAGCTTCGACCGGCGCGCGACGACAAGCGCTTCGAAGATCCCGCTTGGACTCAGAATCCGTTCTACAAGGCGGCGCTCGGCAGCTACCTGGCATGGACGAACGCGCTCGAGGAGTTCGTCGATAAATCGAGCTTCGATACGGTCACCAAACAACGGGCGCGGTTCGTGACGCAGCTCCTTACCGACGCGCTCTCGCCGAGCAACTCGCTCGCGAATCCGGTGGCGCTGCGGCGCGCGCTCGATACCGGCGGAATCAGCCTCGTCGACGGCCTGCGCAACATGCTGTCCGACATCAAGGATAACGGCGCGATGCCCGCGATGGTCGACAAGAGCGCCTTTGAGGTCGGAAAGAATCTTGCGGTTACGCCGGGCAGCGTCGTCTTTGCGAACGACGTGCTCGAACTGATCCAGTATGCGCCGCAAACCGAGCAGACGTTTGCGCTTCCGCTGCTCTTCGTGCCGCCGCAGATCAACAAGTACTACGTCTTCGACATCTCTCCCGAGAAAAGCATGATCGATTTCATGCTCAAGGGCGGCGTTTCGTGCTTCGCGATCAGTTGGCGCAATCCGACCGCTGCGCAGCGGGATTGGAATCTCGATACCTATGTCGACGCGATCGTCGCCGCGATCGAAGCGGCCCGCAACATCGCCGGTACCGAGAAGGTGAACGTCGTCGGCGCGTGCGCGGGCGCCATGACGCTCGCCGCGTTGCTGGGGTATTACGCCGCCAAAGGCGGCCAGAGGCCGCTCAACTCGGCCACGCTGCTGGTCGCCGTGATCGACTCCGAGGGCGAATCCACGCTCTTCCTGTTTGCGACGAAGGACTCGATCGAGACCGCGAAGGCGGCGAGCCGCCGCAAGGGCGTGCTCGAAGGCGAGGAGATGGGCCGCATCTTCGCCTGGCTGCGCCCCAACGATCTCGTGTGGAACTACTGGGTGAACAACTACCTGCTCGGCAAGACACCGCCGGCGTTCGACATCCTATTCTGGAACGCCGACACGACGCGCTTACCGGCAGAATTCCACGCGGATCTACTCGACGCGTTCGCCGAAGCGAAGTTCAAGAAACCGGGCGCCATGATCGTGAAAGGCCTGCCGATCGACCTGCGGACGGTCGATCTCGACAGCTACTTCGTTGCCGGCATCACCGATCACATCACGCCATGGAAGGGTGTGTACGGAACGATGACGACGTTCGGCGGCGACAAGACGATGGTGCTGAGCGCAGCCGGTCACATTCAAAGCCTCATCAATCCACCGCAAGCGGCCTCGAAGCGGCAGTACTACCTCAATCCGGAGCATCCGAGCGATGCCGACGGCTGGCTCGAGGGTGCGTCGGCCACGAAGGGCTCCTGGTGGGGCCATTGGCTCGCCTGGATACAGGAGCGCTCGGGCGACCGCGTTGCAGCACCGGGAGAACTTGGGAATGCTGCGCATCCACCTCAGCGGCCCGCGCCCGGGAGTTACGTCCTCGAAAAGTGAACGCGCTCCGGCGTGAATCTGAACACCGCAGCGATCGACGGCTTCCAGCTTCGCATCGCGACGACACCGAGCGCTCCGGGGACGCTTCCGCTGCTCATTTTCAATGGGATCGGGGCCAACGTCGAGTTACTGCGCGGCTTCGCCGAAGCGATGGGCGCCTTCGGAATCGGCGTCGTCGCCTTCGACGTGCCGGGCATCGGCGGTTCGAGTAAACCGGTACGGCCATACCGGCTGGGCAGGCTTGCGCGTTTGGCTTCGTGCGTGCTCGCGCACCTCGGCATTGAGGGGCCGGTCGATGTCGCGGGCGTCAGCTGGGGAGGCGCGCTCGCACAAGAGTTCGTGCGCCGCTATCGGCGGCGCGTTCGCCGCCTCTTGCTGGCTGCGACGACGGCGGGCGTGTTCGCCGTTCCGGGCAAGTGGTCCGTGCTCTCAAAGATGATGGATGGGCGCCGCTACTCCGACGCGGCGTTCATGGCGCGCGTCGGCGGCGAGCTGTACGGCGGCAAGATGCGCGCCGATCCCGCCCTGCTCTCACAATTCGGACGCATGGTGCGGCCGCCGAAGGGCCGCGCGTACTACTATCAATTGCTCGCCGTGACCGGCTGGACGAGCGCGTGGTTCTTACCGCTGCTCAACGTGCAGACGCTCGTGATGATGGGCACGGACGACCCGATCGTACCGCTCGTCAACGGCAAACTGCTCGCGGCCCTCCTACCGAACGCGCGCCTGGTCGAAATCGACGACGGCCATCTCTTTCTGCTCACCAGCGCCGCGGAGTGCGCACCGATCGTCGCGTCGTTCCTCAATGCGGGCGAGTGGCCCGCGGAACGCCGGGGCGTGGCGTAGGTTGCTGTCAGTTGGAACAATATGAACAAAACGAACGCTATTCCTGATGAAGAACCAGAGCCTCGAGTGCCGACGGACTTTCGCAAAGCGCTCGCGGTGGCCCCGATAGCGAAGGCTCAGTGGAGCGATCTCACCCCGATCGCGCGCAGGGACTTTATTAGCTGGATAGACGCAGCCAAGCAGGCAGAGACGCGGAGACGCCGGATCGAGAGAGCCTGCGATATGCTCGCGACCGGAAAGCGACGCCCGTGCTGTTTTTCAATCGTGCCGCTGGATCTTCACAAAGCCCTCGCAGCTAATCCGAAGGCGAAGGCTCGGTGGAGCGACCTCACTCCGACGGCTCGCAGAGATTTCATTAGTTGGATAGACGCAGTCTCACAGCGAGAGACACGCAGAGGCCGGATCGAAAGAGCCTGCCTGATGCTTGCGTCCGGAAAACGACGCCCCTGACGTCTTTGGTTCCGATGTTGGGGAGATCGCTTCCATCGCTCTATCGGTTGGTCATGTCGATGGTCCGTCCACCGACCGCAAGTTGACCTTCGACGCCGAACGAGCCGGGCTGATCGACCACCACGATGGTCACGCTGCCGGACGCGTTAGGCCCATGAACGGGCAGCGTGCAGTTCGCGTTGCGCGACGTGTAGCCGTTCGTGATCGTGCGGCAGGTGATTCCGTTCTGGTCGATTGCGATCGGCGAGCCGAGCGCAACGCGGAAGTTCGCATCACCCTCAATATCCTTGACGACGTGGGAGTAGTAGGGCTCGCCCACGAGCATTTGACCCCCGAGCTTACCTGGTGCGGTGAGTGCCGTCCCGATGATACCGACCGTCCCGGCTCCGGAGGACCCAAACGCCCCGCCGATCGACTTTACGACGCCGAAGAGCACGACGCCGGTTATCACGATCGGGATCAGCGCGATCACCAAAGCGAAGGCTATTATCGGTACGACGGGGCGCATGGCCGTCCGAATCGCCGCCTCCGCTTGCGAGTTATCCGTCTGCGTGCCGTACGGCTGCGCGATCGGCGGCGGAGCGGAAGGCGAGGTCTCCTCGTTGAGCGCGGCAGAGCGCTGATGGATCGCATTCTCAGCCTCGGCGAGGTCGCAGCCGGTGGCCGCTCGGTAGAGGGCGATCGCGTCGATCAGCCGGCCCTGGATGATCTTCTCGTCGATACCGCGCTGTTGGTCCGCAGTCATGCGACGAGAATAGCACGGCCCCGGTTCGGCAGCCTCCCGTGCGGCGGCGAACCGGGTCGAGCGTGCTTCGTGGCCGCCCGGCTCTCGAAAACGCCGCGCTCATTGCAGCCCGGCGGCTGGCACAGCCAGACGGACCCAGTTTGGTCGCGTCAAGACGAACCCACCTGAGCGCCGGATTTCCGTCCCGCCGGGGTCGCTAACGCTCTACGCTTTCTTGTGCCGGCTACGCTTCTTTGGGTGCGCGGTTTCCGGAGGAAGCAGTCGCATGAGCTCTTCGGCGACGGCGTCGAGCGGTTTGCTATTGCCTTCGGCTCGGCAGAGAATAAGTGCGCCCTCCATCGCTGCGAGCGCCGCGATGGCGATCGACTTCGCGCGATGAGACGGAACGCCTGCACTATTGAGCTGGCCAGCCAACAACGCGATCCATGAGCGAAACGCTTCTCGGGCGACATCGATGAGGCCGTCGTTGTCGGAACTCGTATCGAGCGTGACGCCCGCAACGGCGCATCCCGAGGCCCCGCTCGATGCTGTTACGACGCGACGCCACATTGCGATGAATTTTCCGAGGATCTCTGATGGGGAGCCCGCCGCGGCTAGGCGCTGTTGCGCGAGAAGGTGTTCCGAAGCAAACCGGATCGCGTCTTCGGCCAGCTGCCTCTTTCCATCCGGGAAATGATGATAGATCGAACCCCGGGGCGCGCCGCTCTGGGAGAGCACGTCTGAAAAGGATGTAGCGCTAAGCCCACGCGTGCTGATGAGCGACACGGCGCTCCGCACCATACTAAACCGGCTGTCCTTTGGCAACCCTCACTCCCCTTGACTATGACGATCATCATAGTGCACAATGAGGCATCCATTATGAAGATCATCATATTTACCCCAAAGGAGAGTTTCCATGCCCATGATCGACGTGACGGCCACCGCTGGGACCTTCGCCGATAAGCGCGAACTGACGAGAGCCCTCACGGCCGCGCTCATCAAGTGGGAGAAGGTGCCGAGCATCCCCCTTTTCCTCGATAATACGGCTGCTTTCGTTCACGAGTTGGAGCCCGAGTCTCTTGCGAACGCGACCGGACAAAGCAATTATGTCCGCGTCCAGGTGCTAACGCCCTTTGGAGTGCTCGACCGCGAGAAGAAGCTTGGCGTCGTAAAGGAGATGACCGAGATCGTCGCGTCGGCTGCGGGCGATCCAACCCTTTCGGACCGCACGTGGGTGCTCATCGTGGAGGCACCGGATGGCGGCTGGGGTATCGACGGGCACGCTTACACGAATGTTGAGATCGGCGAAGCCGCACGTCGAGCGCTTTCGGCGGGATGACCGCTCGAAGGTGACGTGTTTCTAGAAGAAAAGCGATCCTAGGCCCGGCGCTTCGACCGTACTGAAAATGCTCCGGCCGTAATAAAAGAGCGACGAACGCGATGCTAGTTACGCGAAGTGATGCAACGCTGCAATGGACATATGTCGTCTTTTCGAAATCGACATTATCAGCGCATACTGGGAACGGCACGGAAGATTTGACCCCCTAGCGGCATTCTAGAATTGACCCCCTCCGCTCAAAAGAGGGCTCTCCTGTCGAAGGCTCCGGTAATTACCGGCCGCCGGAGAGGAGCCCGAGGAGGTTGGTCACGTTGGATCAGTGGGAAACGATTCGTATCCGTTGCGTACGCGATCGCGAGCCGATGAAGCGCGTCGCGCGCGATCTTGGACTTTCCAAGAACACCGTGCGCAAGTACGTGCGATCGCTGAGCGCGCCGCTCTCACGGGCGGTTTCACGGCGCCGCCGGCTCGACGGTTTTCCCGGAACCCGTTGGCATTTGAATGAGGGCGCCAGCTGCCCAACCTGGCGTTCCGAGATACGCGTCGAGTCTCTCGAGCGCTTCTGATTGATTGGGCCATAGCTTCCCGCTAAGTGCGTGCCAGTCGGGGATTAAATCGCGTTTTACCTTTTTGGCCTTGACGCGCACCACTGCCGTGTTTGAGCATTCCATCGGCAGCTCGACGGGACAAACCGTTGTGCTGGGAAGCGAGCATCAACCCCCGTGGTGGCAGAGCGTTCCGACCCCGACGCCCGTCCCATCTGCGCCTGCGATTGTAATGCCAACACCCGCGCATATCACGCTGCCACCACTCCCGCGCAGCGTCAGCGCACCGGGGGTAATGGCGCAGGTGCCGGCGCTCGGCGGTGTCGCCCTCCGCGCCCAGGCCAACGCGGAGCGCGCGCTACGGAGCCAAGCATCGCTCGACGCTGCTGCGACCTCCCCGATCACCGTGCACATCGGCGAGGGGCCGCCGGTCGCAGCTGGGTCGTTGGCCGGCGGCACGACTCTTCCCGACGGTCTTCCCGTGCAAAGTAATACGCAGAGTTCAACCACGCTGCGCGAAAAGCTTGCGGGGCAACCGTCGGACACGAGTGACCTGGTCGCAAACGTGCGTGGGCCGCTCTCACCGTTTACGTTGCGTGCCGGCAGCATCATTCCAGCCACGCTGCTCACGGGTATCAATGCAGATTTGACTGGCGATGTCACGGCGATCGTTCGCGCCGATGTCTTCGATAGCGTTGCAGGTACCTATCACTTGATCCCACAGGGCGCGCGGCTCGTCGGCACATACGACAGTCGCATCGTTCAAGGTCAACATCGCGTACTCGTCAGCTGGACGAGACTCCAATATCCCGATGGCTCAAACCTCGACCTCCCGGGAATGGAGGGCGCTGATCCCGCGGGCTACGCCGGTTTCGCTGCCAAGGTCGATGACCACACAAATAAGGCGTTTAGCGATGCCCTGCTGCTCAGTCTCATCAGCGCGGGGGCACAGCTCAGCCAACCGCAGCATGTCATCGATGGTTTTGCGGCACCCAGTGTCGGCCAGACCATCGCCGGCGCCGTCGGCTCGCAAATCGCGAATGTGAGTAGCGCGCTGGTGCAGCGGCAGCTCTGCCTCGCGCCAACGCTCGAAGTACCACCGGGCTACCACTTCTCGGTCTTCGTGAATCGCGACATCATCTTTGCTGAGCCGTACGGCGCCGTGGAGGGCGCGCCATGTTGAACCTCGCGTTCATCCTCGCAGCCGAACTCGCGCGCTGTGCTCCGAGCGTCTCTCCAAAGACAATGGCGGCGATAATCCACGTCGAAAGTGGCGGAGATCCGCTCGCGATTGGCGACAATACGACAGCTCGGGCCTACCATCCGCGGGATCGCGCCCGCGCCGAAGCGATCGCGCGCGACCTACTGCGGAAGGGCCATTCCGTCGACCTAGGAATCGCGCAGATCGACGATGTCAACTTCGAGCGACTGGGGTTGACGGTCGAGAACGTCTTTGATGCATGCACGAATCTGAGCGCCGCTGCGCGCGTCCTTGGAGAAGACTATCGGGCGGCGATCCGCTACTTTGGAACGGGCCAAACCGCGCTACAACGAGCGATCGGCATGTACAACACAGGACGGCTAGATGCCGGATTCGGCTACGCCCGGCGTGTCCTCGCGGCGGCCGGCGTTTCATTCCGAACTATTATCGAATCAGGAGCTGATCGCGAGCGGGCCGCTCGCGCCGCATCGTTTCTGATCTATCTGATCGGCAACCGCAAGCCGAAACTGACCGTCAGTGCACCAGACCCGTCGCGGGCGCCGATCATTGTAACGCTGCACCTGCGGCGTGTCGTCGGGATTTAACCGTGGATGCGGTAGAGCGGTCGAGCATTATCGTTGTCGTCGCGGCGCTCGCAGCCATGGCCCCGATCAGCCTCGCCGCGACACGCGTGCAACGTGCCATGACGATTACGGGGATCGCGCTCACAACCCTTATCATCGGGGCGATCGTAACAGCAGACGGCGTGAGAGTGAACCTTTCTGACAGCGTACCAATCGGACTCTACGGGCTGAGCCGCCCTTCATTAGTTGATTTGCGGCGAGGTACGATGGTTGCAGTCTGCCCGCCGGGTGCCGTCGTGCGCATCGCCGAGAATAGGGGCTACCTTGCGTCCGGATCGTGCGCGAGCGGCGCCGCGCCTCTTCTCAAGATGGTCCTAGCGGTTGGTGGCGACGAGGTGCGACTCAAGTCCGACGGGATCACCGTCAACGGATGCAGCGTCCGTAATACGAGCCCGCTCGCGCGCGATAGCGCTGGACGCGCCCTGGGTCACTGGCCGTTCGCCAGAAGCGTCGTTCCGGCTAAAATGCTGTGGCTTTACGGCCCCAATCCCCGGAGCTGGGATTCACGGTACTGGGGACCCCTCCCGACAGCAGACGTAATTGCGATCGCGCAACCGCTCCTGAAAACGACGATACACAGTCTGTCATGCGCAGAAGTTGATGGATGACTACTCGTCCCCGTCGAGGTGACCTGCGTACCATTCGCGTAGCGGATGAGTGCGTGGGATCGCGTAGTTGGCTCGAAGCTGCATCCAGCGCAAGGCCCTCCGTACATCCTCCGGTGGAACCAGCGTGCTCCAGGCCCGGATAAGGTCTAAGCTCGTCATGGTCGGAGTCCCCAAGCCTTGCGCGTAGCGTAACGCGCGCGCATCATCGCTGAGAATCGGAAGGCCGCGTGAAGTGGCGATCGCGAGCGTTTGCGCCTCACCGTCGTCGAGTTCGGCGGCGTACCGCACGGCGAGCGTGACTTCCTCAGCGCTCAGAGTGATCGCGTGTGAGCGGAGCCCTTCGCGCGCAAGAACCTCCGGATCGAGACGAAGGCGAGAGGCGCGGGTTTCATCGGCGTAGATATAGATCGACTCCGCCTGAACCGCCGGCGTGATCAGAAGGGTGTGTTCCCTCAGAATTACACCGCTGCGCCCGGTCGCGACGATGTTCATGAGAGAACAGGCGTCACATGCGAAGTCGGTCAGTTGACAGCTCGAATCGGCGTCTCAAGGCCCACGTCTGATTGGTCGCCCGACGTCGGCACACGCTGCAAAATCGCGCGCGCCTCAAGGCGGTCAGCGTGCAGATACGCCGCAGCGTCTCCCTCCGTGATCATCTCATCCGAGTAGAGACGCGTCACAAGTGAGACATATCGATAGGGAAGGCGGTCGATCGGCGCCTGCTGGCGGCCAACGCCGAGCAATTCCTCAGCCTCACGCGTTCGAAAGCCGCGGCCACGAAGCATCTCATAAGTGCCGCGCGGAATGCGGTCGAGTTCTTCAAGTCGTTTGGTGAGGGCTTGGAACGACACGTCGAAGAACGTAGCGAGCAGGATGAGATGCGCAACACGGAGCTCACCGCCAGCATCCCCGAGCATCTCTGAGAACCGGCGCGATAGGCCCGTCGTCGGCATCAAGAAACGCGCCGCGAACGCATCGGCGAACACTTCGCTGCGATCCTTGCGGATGCCGGGGGTATCCGCATCGAGCGTCATCTCCGGCTGAAAGCGCTCGGTCAAATAGTGTCCATATTCGTGGCACAAGGTCCATCGGATGCGACGCGCATCGTGGGCTACATTGAAGCCGACGAGCGGACCGTACTCCTGGCTGTAGGCGAACAATCCCGAAACCTTCGTGCCGCGAAGTTCCTCGAGCCCAAAGATACGAAGGCCAGTGTCCTCCTCAAAGACGAGGCGCAGATCCGCTAGCGGCCCATCACCAAGGCCGAGCCGTAGTCGTTCCGTGGCAGCGAGCTCTTCGGCTCTGTGTTCGATGCTAGCGACGCGATCGAGCGTAACCGGCGGCGGCTCACGCCGCATCGTTCGGTCATTCGCCAACTCCTCAAGTCGTTTGTAGCGGCGACCGAAGTCTTCGAGCGCGTTGATTGCTGTGGCAGCAGAATCAGTGCCGCGTAAGGTGCGAAACCGAACCGCAAGCGTAGGGTCGGGAGGCCCTAGGTTGAGCAGGTCGCGAATGCTGCTCTTCGTGGCGCGCGCGATCGCGTCAATCTCAAGCTCACTTGGCGGACGTTGTGATGCTTCGATTGCAACTAGCGTTGGGCGCGATATCCCGAGCCCCTCCGCGAGTTGCGCTTGCGTCAAACCAGCGCGCTTACGGGCATGGACGATGTTCATTGCGAGCGTCGTTGGATTAGTGCCTTCAGACCGCATGGGCAAGCCTCCGCAGAACGGCGACATCAGCAACGTACCGTCGTAGCAACGCGATCGTGTCGCTAATCGTGTGTGCACGTTCTGCTGGATCGGAGATATCGCGAACGAGCGGAACGAGCGTTGGCTGCAGCTGGAGCAGCGCCGGCCACGGATCAGGGGTGGCGAGCGCTTTTGCAAGGAGCGCAGCGTGATACGGGAAGACATCACTTGCGGCGAACTCTGGCAATTGCGGGGGCAGTAGCGTGTAAGTGGCGTCATTGTGCGCGAGGCCCGCGCCCTGGAGGGCGAGGCGGCGCATCATGCATGAGCCGCAGACGCCGCAGTCCGCATGCGCGTCACGCCGCTGGGGCGCATCGCACGACGAGGTCGCTGCGATTGCTGGGTGTAGCGCGCTCGGCAGCCGCTCGCAAAGCTGCGTTTTGGTATACCAGCGGTTCGGATAGACAATGCCAATGGGCGCCAGAAGTTGCTCCGTGATACGACTCCAGAGAGGAAGATTCCGCGGATGAAGCACCTGCGATGACTCGTGCGTCATCTGAAGCAGCGGCACGGGAAGGTTCAGAATGCCGACCCCATTTTCGTAGATTTCGAGTTGCGAGGCGCGATATGCCGCAGCCGCGGTTAGCCCCGCCGCAATTGCGAGGAGCGTACGAGAGCGTTGCGTTCGTTCTTGCTTACGCGGCCCGTCAGCAAGGTAAACGTCGAGACCGCAATACGCGATACGGTCACCAAATACGCTCTGCAGCGCGGTCCGTAGCCGCGAGATTCGATGCTTACGGCGTGAGTTCGTGAGAACGGTAACAAAAGCGTGCGCGCCAGGCTCGCGCGCGAGCGATGCCCCGGCTCCGCAGAGGCTATCGAGTCCGTCACTGAGGAGCCCAACCGTCGTTGGGCGTGGTGATTCGAGCGCAAATCCCTGGGCGCGGGCATCGGAATGGACGATGCCCGCGTTGCGGTGCCGAAGGTTCAGCGTTACATCATCGCCCATTGAGTTTACGATAAGCTCCTCGAGTACCGATTGCAACGGAAACCAGCGTTCATACGACACGACAGGAAACGTGAAGCTGATCCCGCGACTCCAACCTCGCTTCGGACGCGGAACGAGTCGATCAACCGTGTAGAGTCCCACCATGAATTCAAGAAGTTCGGTGAGCCACGGTACGGCTGCATCCGACGTAAATGGACGCAACCGTGCCGTCGAATAACACGCCTGGTACGCAGCCGCCCGATCCTCAATATCGACGACCATGTCGTCGCCGACGATGCGAACCTCAGCGCGCGCGTTCAAGGTCCGGGACCGTGATGACGAGGTCAAGGAGTTGGGTTTGATCGCCATGACGCTTGTCAGCGGGCGCTGGCTCGATATGCTGAGCATCGTAGCGTGAGATGAGCCGGCGGCTGAGAGCGGACTTGATTTGGGCGTCACATAGTGCGAGCTCGCGATGTAGGTCCTTGTCGTCCTTATAGTCACGTTGCAGCTGCGCGCACGCGACCGTTCCGTCGACGGCGCGCTCTGCGTACCGCGGGAGCAACTCTCTCTGATCGCCGCCAACACGGATTACCTCGCGCAGGGCCCCGATAAGATGAAAGGCCGGCAGCGACCTCGATTCGTTCCGTGCGAAGCGATCCAGCTCCGGGTCGTAATCTCCGAGGAGGCGCTGAGGACGGGCGAGGAGTCGCTGAGCCGCACGAACGAGACTCGCAAAGTCGTCGTCGTCGGCCGCGGTACGCCGTTCGAGGTACTGCCCGGCCGCGTCGACGCCTAAATCCCGCTCCGGACCGCAGAGCAGCGCGCGGACCGGAAGGAACCTCCGGCCGAGTCGGGAGCAGAAACGATCCTGGTCCGTTGCCACCCAAGCAGCATACCCGCAGGCCTTTACAATGTCAACTATAAGTCGTATAATGTGACATATTGAGCGACTTTGTCGGAGCGGGCAACCCCCACCCCAAGCCCACCCCACAGGAGCATTCGCGTGAACAGGAACCACCTATTCGTCGAGCGGCGCCCGGAGGGCGACTACGCCGTTCGCCGACCCAACTCGGACCGCGCGAGCGCCGTCTGTGATACGCAAGCCGAAGCGATCGACCGCGCACGCGATCTGGAACCAGGAACGTTGCCGCTCGTCGAGCGTGTCCGCAACACCAATCGCGGCAATCCAGATAAATGGCGTAAACCCTGAGCAGTAGCCTCGCAGGTTGACGGGTCTACCTAAATGACGCCGGGGCACCGGGATGAATTTGGCACAGCCCAGCGCCTTCACGTCGTCCGTCTCTGCTTTGCAACCTCTACGCGTTCCGGCGTGCGAGGCTGATTGTATGAGCACCCGCGTGACGTATTGACGCTCACACGATAACGCGCGATAATACGAGCAAGAAGACGATTCCGTTCCATCACCATTTAAATGTTCAGGAAACCTCCAGCGAAGCGCTTGGGGGCTTTTCTTTGTTCCGCGTGGTGCGTAGGGGCGGCTTCAAACGCGCGGAGAGATGCGGTGCAAGCTCAGAACTCCTGTCGGACACGAATGGACTGCAGTCGCGAAGCGAGGCATGGGCTTTCCAGCGTTCGCGTCAGGTTGCCTGGAGTTGGACTCTCCCGCGTCGCGTTCGACGTGTAGAGGATTCTCTATGGAATTCAAACGCCTGCGCGAACCCGACGCACTGATGAATATCAGCGAGGCCTGCCATGTCCTTGGCTGCAAGAAGTCGAAACTGTACGAACTCATGCAGAAGGGTCGCCTCGAATCCGTGAAACTAGGCGGCTCTCGGCGGTTTCGGCCCTCCGCGCTCCAAGACTGCATCGACCGGCATGTTGACCGGCGCTCGAAGCGGATGAGATAATCCCGGCTCATGGCACGCCGAGTACGTGGTGAAGGCACGATCTTCCGCCGGCAAGATGGACGCTGGGAGGGAAGGCTGCGCGTCGGTGCGCTCGGCGCCAAGCAACGGCGTAAGAGCTTCTATGGCGCAAGGCGGCAAGAAGTCGTAGAGCAGATACGTCGCTACGCTCTCCACCACGTCGTCGACGCAGACCTCGATCTCACGCTTGCAGAGTATCTGGAACAATGGCTTGCAGACTCGGAGTGGCGACCTAACACATACCGGTTACGCCGGCATGCAATCGAAAAGCACATCGTTGGGCACATTGGAGCACGGGCTGTAACAGACCTGAGCGTAGACGACATCAAGTACCTGCTACGGCGGCTCAAAGATAGCGGCGTCGGTGTCGCAACGCGCAAACAAGTGCATGCAACGCTTAACACAGCGCTGAACATCTTGTATCGCGAGCGCAAGCTGCTGTTCAACCCGTGTGCGCTCGTACCACCACCCCGGTACGAGCCGAAAGAGCGAATCGTCCTGGACCGGGACCAACTAACGCGCCTCATGCGCGCGGCCGAAGGACAACTGCAGGTGATCATTGTCGTGGCAGCCACTCTCGCACTCCGCGAAGGCGAACTCTTCGGACTGCTGTGGAACGCGATCGATCTCAAGCGGGGGACGATTGCGATCGTTCGGCAGCTCACCAAGATCTCGACGGTCGGCTGGTCCTCAGCGAACTGAAAACGAAGGCGTCGCGGCGGACGCTCGACCTGCCCGAACTTGCGCATAGAACGCTCGAGGGTTGGCGGTCGGCCTGCGAAGCTAAAGGCCGCCGAGGCCAGTTCGTCTTTACCGACGGCGAAGGCAATCCGTTGCGCAAGAGCAACTTCCTGCGCCTCGATTTTAAGCCGCTCTTGGCGCGGCTTGAGCTCCCCGATGTGGACTTTCACTCGCTGCGGCATTCCTCGAACTCCCTGCTGATTCAGGAAGGCGCTGACCCGATTTTGGTCGCGCGAAGAAATGGTCATGCGAGTACGCGGATGGTGCTTGATCGGTATGGTCACCTCTTCGAAGGCGCGCGTCGACAGACCGCCGAGTCCATGGATCGCGTTTTCGCCGGCGTAGAGATTGGTGGTCAAATGGTGGTCAAAACTGAAGACGCTTCGCCTGAAAAGAAAAAGCCGATTCCAAAAACCCTTGTAAAATCGGCTCGTTTTCTTGTGGAGATGGGGGGACTCGAACCCCCGACCCCTTACATGCG
>Ga0073928_10006142_pt1 | contig 16330 bp, 15 predicted proteins | sample PaiPotPPA55metaG_FD_76969 | JGI IMG/M metagenome (GOLD analysis project Ga0073928, IMG submission 76969) | Iron sulfur acid spring bacterial and archeal communities from Banff, Canada, to study Microbial Dark Matter (Phase II) - Paint Pots PPA... ... | reverse complement strand
TCCCTGCGTGAGCGCAACGCGCTGGCCGCGGACACGGTCGTCGCCACGGTGATGGCGAACCTCGGCTTCCGGATCGCGATGGAGCGGGCCGGACTGCGGGTGGTGGAGACCGCGGTGGGCGACCGCTACGTGCTCGAGGCCATGCGCGAGGGCGGCTACGTCCTGGGCGGCGAGCAGTCCGGTCACATCATCATGCAGGAGTACGCGACCACCGGGGATGGCATCCTGGCCGGCCTGCACCTGCTGGCCCGGCTCGCGGAGAGCGGCAAGCCGCTGACCGAGCTCGCCGCCGTGATGCGCAAGCTGCCGCAGGTGATGGTGAACGTGCCGGGCGTGGACAAGTCGCGGGTGAGTTCGAGCCTTGAGCTGGCCGAGGCCGTGGCCGCCGCGGAGACCGAGCTCGGCGCGACCGGCCGGGTGCTGCTGCGTCCGTCCGGGACCGAGCCGTTGGTGCGGGTCATGGTGGAGGCGGAGACCCAGGAGCGAGCCGATTCGATTGCGAACCGGCTCGCCGAGGTGGTGCGCACCACGTTGGCCTGACGCCGCGTCAGCACGTCAAATCCGCTTGTCGAAGGCGCCCGAGAGGAAGGTCCGCCCGTCCTTCTCGGGCGCGAAGGCGATGCCCCGGCTCATTGCACGCGGCACGATCACCGCCGCGGCATTCGAGCTCTCGCAGGCCCGCTGCGCGAATGGCTGAAGTGGGCTCGCGGGAGGTTCCGAGACAGTACTCCGTGGAACCTGCGGAGAAACCGCCCCGCGACTCGAGCCGGGTGATCGCGCCGAAGGCGAGGCCGATGACGGCCGACCCGGCGAGTCCGAGCACCACGCAGGCGAGGATCTCGACGACGGACATTGCCGGCGCTGCGCGGGTGGGCACAGCGCGCAGATCAGCCGCCGATCGGGAACTCGTACCCGTGCCAGGTTGCTATCACCCGGTAGCCCAGCTTCCGGTTGACATTGATCATCCACTGGTTCGACGCGTTGTTGGCCGTCTCCACCCAGCGTGCCGCAGGGTGGGTCTCGAGCAGCCATAGGGTGGCCGCGGCTTTGATCCGCAGGCCGAGGCCGTGCCCCCGGTGTGCGCGGATGACTCCGGTATCCCAGATTTCAGCGGTCGCCGGTTCGTCGGGGACGGTCATGAAGCTGTTGTATCCCGCGACCCGTCCGTCGGCGTCGAGCGCTGCAAGCACATGGCGACGTACGCCGTGGCATCGCGTGAACTCCTCATCGATGCGCAGGCGCTGGACGTTGTTCTCGACCCACCCGTAGTCCAGGTCACCCATCGGCTGGTCGTGCATCGCGTCCATGGCTCTGCAGAAGGATTCCGCGAGGCCGTCGGGGCAGCGGTCGGTCCAGTGGACGAGGCTGTACTCGGCGTTCTTCTCGCTCGGTGCCGCCCACGACTCGTACTCGGCCCGGTCGATCTCGCTGGGGTCGAGCGCGGAGTTGAGTGTGCTGCTCACCTTGCGTCCGCTGAACTTCTCAGCGAAGGCGGTCGGATCGAAGGCCTCATAGAGAGGCACGGCCAGGCGGGTGCGTCCCTCGGCCGCGCACCGTTTCGCGGCTGCCTCGAACAACGCCACATCGGCGCCCAGGCGTCTGCCTTCGGCGGGTACTTCCAAGTTGAGCCAGCCCAGGTCCAGGTTCTCGTCCAACTGTCCGCCGCAGAAGGCCAGCCCCACCGCCTCGGAGCGCCCTTCGACGAAGGCGCCCACGACGGCATTCCATTCCCGCGGTTCGGTGCCGCTGAAATAGCGAAGCCAGGTCTCCCCGATCTCGGGCAGACCTGGCTTGATCTCGCGTCGCATCGTACGGAACGGGGGCAGGGCGGCAGCGAGATCTGACGCGCTTTCGGCTGGATTCAGACTCTTTATCTGCATCTAGCCAGGACAGCACTCGCCGCTGCCGCCGTGCCACCGGTTTTCTTGTTGCGCTCTTCAGCGCGCTTTCTCAGTCTGCTTCTCAGTCTGCTTCTCAGTCTGCGCGCAGGGTGAACGCGCTCAGCCGCTCCGTCGCGTACACCACGCTCGCCAGCGCGGCGATCACGGCCAGCACCAGGGACGGCGTGAGCGTGAGGTGCGAGTTGAGGTTGGGGTTGTGGGAGACCGCGTGCGCGATGCCCAGCGACCACTGCTCGACCGACAGGAACTTCGCGCCGCTGACCAGGTTGCTGATCAGGCCCTCCCACAGCGCCACGTACGCCAGGGCGTACGCGATCGGATGCTGCACCGCCGCGGAGATGAGCACGAACAGGCAGGAGTAGACGATCGAGCCGAGGATCGCGCCGAGGAAGCAGCCGAAGGCCAGTGCGTGCGGCCCCGCCGCGATCAGCCCGGCGAGCAGCACCGGCACCGCCGCGAACACCGCGGTGACGGCGGCCGACACGGCCGTCTTCGAGATGATCACGCTGCGCCTCGAGACCGGCGTGGCCAGCAGGTGCAGCACCGAGTTGTCGTCGATCTCGGAACCGAGCACCGAGGTGCCCACCAGCAGCGCGGTCAGCGGCACCACGGCGCCGATGCCGGCCTCGCCGAGCAGGATGGCCGGCCAGTCCGCGGTGGTCCCGTGGGCGCTCTTGAGACCGAGCGTCAGGACGACCAGGACGAGCGCCGGCAGCGCGAACAGTAGAGCCCGCCTCCGGCCGAACAGGGCCCGGAAGGTGATCCAGGTGATGGTGGAGTTGACCATGGCTCAGGCTCCTACCAGGTAGGCGAACACGGACTCGAGGGACTCGTCCGAGGGGATGACCTCGCGCAGTCCGATCCCGGCGGCACGGCTGACCTTCGCCAGCTCGCGGGTGAAGGTGCCGTGGTCGCCCGCGTGCACCTCGAGGCCCTCCTTGGTCAGGCTGACCCCCTGCACGGCCGGGCTGGAGATCAGCACTTGGGCCAGGGCCCGGTCGTCGGTGCTGCGCAGCATGAACACGTGCGGCCGGTTCGTCATCAGGCGACGGATCGTGCGGTAGTCGCCGGAAGCCGCCAGCCGCCCGGCCACCACCACCTGGACCGTGTCCGCGAGCTTCTCCACCTCCTCCAGGATGTGCGAGGAGAACAGGATCGTGCGGCCGTTGCGGCCCTGCTCGCGCAGCAGGTCCATCATGTGCATCCGCTGCCGCGGGTCCATGCCGTTGAACGGCTCGTCGAGCAGCAGCACCTGCGGGTCGTGCACCAGTGCGGCGGCCACCTTGGCCCGCTGGCGCATGCCCTTGGAGTACGTCGAGATCGGCCGGTCCGCCGCCTCGTTCATCTCCACCAGGTCCAGCGCGCGTTCGGCCGCGGCCTTCGGGTCCGGCAGCTCGTGCAGCTTCGCCGAAGCGGTGACGAACACACGGGCTGTCAGGAACGCGTAGATCGAGTCCCGCTCCGGCACCAGGCCGACCTTGTGGAAGATGGGCGGGTTGCGCCACGGACTCTCGCCGCCGATGGTCACCTCGCCCCGGGAGGGGGAGAGGAAGCCGGCCAGCAGGTGCAGGATCGTGGACTTGCCGGCCCCGTTCGGACCGAGCAGTCCGGTCACGCCGGGGCCGAGGCTCATCGAGATCTCGTTGACCGCGACGACGTTGCCGTACCAGTGGGTGACGTGGTCGAACTCCACCACGGTGCCGCCGGTCTCCGCCGCGTCATTCGCGGCGGCAGTCTGTTCGACGGTGGTCACGAGACGCTCACCTTCCGGTATCGCAGGAACAGCCCGCCGCCGGCGGCGAGGATCAGGACGAGGAGTTCGGCCGCGTACAGCGGGCCGATCGGGGACGGGTTCGGGATCTGGTTGTCGGTGCTGTGGAAGATCCAGATCCGGCTGCCCTCGACGGTGTCCACCGGATTCACCATGGCGCCGGCCTTGGCGATCATCGAGTAGACCGGGGTCTGGTACGTCAGGGTGACATCGGCGTACCCGGCCTTGGCGTCGGGCGCCAGCTGGATGTCATTGATGTTGTCGTTGTTGAAGTCGAAGCCCGAGCACAGCTGCTCGACGGCGAGACCGCCGCCATTGCCGCCTCCGCCCGGCCCGCTGCCGAAGACCGGGCCGTTGAAGGCCTGGGCCTGCGCCTGGGTCACCGTCGGCACGACGCAGCTGATGGTGTGGTTCTGCCAGGTCTTGCCCACGACGTCGGTCATCACGTGCGAGACCGCCGTCGTGACCAGGAAGAGGATCGCGATCACGCCGGTGGCGATGACCCGCCGGCCGGTGGTCGAGGCGATCAGCAGGCTGACGGTGCTGAACAGCACCGCCTGGAACACGGCCACGTACACGGCGGGGAAGTCGGCCTTGCCGTCGAGCCAGATCTGGTGCCCGCTCTTGTCCGAGGCGACCTGGCCGAGGAAGGTGACGAGCACCGGCAGGATCTCGACCATGAACAGCGCCGTCACCAGCGCGAGCACCTTGGCCAGCGGGTAGTCGGCGCGCCGCAGCGGCCGGGCGAAGTAGAGCGGCAGCGTGTGGTGGCGCAGATCTCGGGAGACCAGTTCAGGCGCGGCCACCGCGACGAAGAGCACCGGGAACAGGAACAGGTTGTAGCCCATGTGGTCCGGGACCAGCACCAGGGCCTTGCCGGCGGAGCTCGCGTACACGTTGAGCGCGGCCGGGAGCAGCAGCACGAGGGCGACGAAGAACGGCACGATCTTCGCCCTGGGCCCGCGGCCGAAGCCGAAGACGGAGCGCAGACTGTGCACATAGAGGGCCCGCAGGATTTGTCTGCGGCCCAGGCGCGGCCCGGTATACGGCTTGTAGCCGATGTCGTGGATGACGCTGGTCTGCGTGGTCACAGCTGAGCCTCCATCACTTCGGCGTTCTGCTGGTCCGAGAAGAGCTCCTCGACGTGGTGCCGGCGGTGCTCGAGCCGGGTGAGCGGAAGGTCGAGGTCGGCGATCGCGTCCCGCACGGTGTCGAAGACCGGGTCGCCGTCCACGCGGACGAACAGCTGGCGCAGGCGGGTCTGCAGGCTCACGGTCAGGCCCTGCTGCTCCAGGTGCGCCTGCAGGTCCGCGATGCCCTCCTCGACCTCGATCGCCAGCCAGGGCAGCGCCTGCGTCATCGAGTCCAGCGAGGCCGCGCGCAGCAGCTTGCCGCCCTCGATGGCGACGAGGTGGTCGCAGATCCGCTCGATCTCGCTGAGCAGGTGCGAGGCCACCACGACGGCGATGCCGAACTCGGTGCCGATCCGGTGGATCAGCGCGAGCATGGAGTCCCGGCCGGCCGGGTCGAGGCCGTTGGTCGGCTCGTCGAGCAGCAGCAGCCCGGGATCGCCCACCAGCGCCTGCGCCAGCTTCACCCGCTGCTTCATGCCGGTGGAGAAGGTGCCGATCTGCCGGTAGCGCTCCTCGTGCAGGCCCACGTGCCGTAGCGCCTCGGCGGCCTGCTCCTTCGCGGCGGTGGGCGGCAGGCCGGTCATCCGGCCCAGGTGGGTGACGAACTCGGTCGCGCTCACGTCGGTGGGCAGGCAGTCGTGCTCTGGCATGTACCCCACCCGGCCGCGGATCTCCTCGCCGCGCTCCCGGGTGTCGAGGCCGAGCACGCTGACTCGGCCCGAGGTCGGGGTGAGCAGGCCGAGGAGGATCTTGATGAGGGTGGATTTGCCGGCGCCGTTGGCGCCGACCAGGCCGGTGATCCCCGGCTCTACGGATAGCGTGAGGTCCGTCAGGGCGGTCACGCCGCCCGGATAGCGCATCGTCAGCGCGCTGGCCTCGATGATCGGTTGCTCGATTACTGACACGCTTCGACGGTAGTGTGGCGCGCATCACTATGCGTCGGGCCCGAGACTGGTTCCGGCGTCATCCGCAAGGATGGCCGGCCCTGAGCGCGACTCGGGGTTTTCCCCGGAGCGCCGCGCCGCTCGACCACTGGTCTATACCTCTACCTGCGGTTTTCCTCCCGCCGAGGGGTCTGACCGGGTCGCCCGCCGGATAGAGTGGGGGCACTTCGTGCGAGAGGAAACGGTCACACGTGTGCGGAATCGTTGGGTATGTAGGCGGCAAACCGGCCCTCGAGGTCGTCCTTGAGGGACTGCGGCGGCTGGAATACCGGGGCTACGACTCGGCCGGTGTGGCCGTCGTCGCCGAGGGCGAACTCGTCGGCCGCAAGAAGGCCGGCAAGCTGGCCAACCTGGAGAAGGAGCTGGCCACCAACCCGCTGCCGCACTCCACTCTCGGCCTCGGCCACACCCGTTGGGCCACCCACGGCGGTCCCACCGACGCCAACGCGCACCCGCACTTCGACGCCGCCGACAAGGTGGCCGTCGTGCACAACGGCATCATCGAGAACTTCGCCGCCCTGCGCGCCGAACTGTTCGAGGCCGGCGTGGAGATGCGCAGCGAGACCGACACCGAGGTGGTCGCGCACCTGATCGGCCGCGAGTTCGCCGCCGGCGGCAGCGACCTGGCCGAAGCAGTGCGCCGGGTCTGCCGCCGCCTCGACGGCGCCTTCACCGTCGTCGCCGTACACGCGGACGCCCCGGACGTGGTCGTCGGCGCGCGGCTCAACTCCCCGCTCGTGGTCGGCGTCGGCGAGGGCGAGGCCTTCCTGTGCAGCGACGTGGCCGGCTTCATCGGCCACACCCGCGAGGCCATCGAGCTCGGCCAGCGCGAAGTGGTCGAGGTGCGTCGCAACGGCGTGACCATCACCACGTTCGACGGCGCGCCGGCCGCGGGCAAGCCCTTCCACGTGGACTGGGACGTGGCCGCCGCGGAGAAGGGCGGCTACGACCACTTCATGCTCAAGGAGATCGACGAGCAGCCGCGCGCCATCGCCGACACCCTGCTCGGCCGGATCGGCGCCGAGGGTCACCTGGTGCTCGACGAGATGCGGATGAGCGAGGACGAGCTGCGCAGCGTCGACAAGATCATCGTGATCGCGGCGGGCACCGCGTACCACGCCGGCATGATCGCCAAGTACGCGATCGAACACTGGACCCGGCTGCCGGTCGAGGTCGAGCTCGCCTCCGAGTTCCGCTACCGCGACCCGATCCTGACCAGGGACACGCTGGTGATAGCGATTTCGCAGAGCGGCGAGACCGCCGACACGCTGATGGCGTTGCGGCACGCCAAGGAGCAGCACACCCGGGTGCTGGCGATCTGCAACACCAACGGCGCCACCATCCCCCGCGAGTCCGACGCCGTGGTCTACACGCACGGCGGCCCGGAGATCGCGGTCGCCTCCACCAAGGCCTTCCTGACCCAGCTGATCGCCTGTTACCTCGTCGGCCTCTACCTCGCGCAGGTGCGCGCGGCCAAGTTCCCGGACGAGATCAAGGACATCCTCGCCCAGCTGTCGCAGGCCCCGGCGAAGGTGCGCGAGACGCTGGACCGGATGGAGCCGGTGCGCGAACTCGGCCGGCTGCTCAAGGACGAGAGCCGGGTGCTCTTCCTCGGCCGGCACGTGGGCTACCCGGTGGCGCTCGAGGGCGCGCTCAAGCTCAAGGAGCTGGCCTACGTGCACGCCGAGGGCTTCGCCGCGGGCGAGCTCAAGCACGGGCCGATCGCGCTGATCGACCAGGGTCTGCCGGTGGTCGTCGTGGTGCCGCCGGCCGACCGGCCGCTGCTGCACGACAAGATCGTCTCCAACATCCAGGAGATCCGGGCCCGCGGCGCGCGGACCATCGTGATCGCCGAGGACGGGGACGAGGCCGTCGCGCCGTACGCGGACACCCTGATCCACGTGCCCGAGCTGCCGACCCTGCTCCAGCCGCTGGTGGCCACCGTGCCGCTGCAGGTCTTCGCCTGCGCGCTCGCGGACGCCAAGGGGCTCGACGTGGACCAGCCGCGTAACCTGGCGAAGTCCGTCACCGTCGAGTAGGCCGCGGGGCGGGGATCGCCCAGTAGCAATTGGTAGGAATCAGTAGGAATTAGTAGGCAGGGATCGAAGATGATCGTGGGCGTGGGCGTCGACGTGGTCGACATCGCCCGGTTCCAAGCCACGCTGGAGCGCACGCCCGCGCTGCTCGAGCGGGTCTTCACCCCGCGCGAGCGCACCCTGCCGCTCGCCTCCCTGGCCGCGCGGTTCGCCGCCAAGGAGGCCGTCGGCAAGGCGCTCGGCAACCCCGGCGATCTGAGCTGGCAGGACGCCGAGGTATGCGCCGAGCCGAACGGGCGGCCATACCTCGTGGTGACCGGCGGGGTCGCCGAGCGCGCGGCCGAGCTCGGCGTGGCCCACTGGCACCTCTCGCTCAGCCACGATGCCGGAATCGCCTCGGCGATGGTCGTCGCTGAGGGCTGAGGGCTGAGGGCTGGGGGCAGAAGGCAGGACTGGGGACGGGGTTCGGGGACGGGGCCATGGCCGGGGCGTGGTCGAGGTCACTCGCTGACGGTAACCCCGCCCCAGTCCTCGGGCGCCACGTCGCGGATCGTCTCGGTGAAGTCCCAACGGTGCCCGGCGAAGTCCTCGACAGTGCACTGACGCTCGCCGTAGACATGCTCGGTCGGCTCCATCAGCACCTTTGCGCCCTGCGCGCGAGCACGCTCGAGCAGCACGTCCAAGTGCTCGACGCGCACGATCACGGCATGTGTCTCGACGCCGGGCGACGGCGGCTGCCGCTCGCCCTGAACGTCCGCGATGATCACGGCGCCATCGGACCCGACCCGCATCTGGGACCGGTGGTCCTCCCCGATCCGCACGCGCTCAGTGAACCCGAACGCCGCCGTGAGCCAGCGCACGGCGGCGCGCACGTCCGGGTACACGAGCACCGGGATGACGGTGGCGCTCGGGACGGAACGGTTCTTTCTCATACAGCCAAACTACCGGGCGTCACCGACAGGGGCGTAAAGCGCGATTGCATGCTCTCCCCGATCGGCAGTGGCGCGGCATCAGGAGTCGGCGTCAACCGGCTCCGGTCGCTCACCCTGCGTGATCTGGACCGGGACGCGGGCTGCGGCAGCAGGTGTTTCCGCCGCCGGTGCACGCACTGCGTCGCGGCGGAAGGCGGGCAGCAGCGCGCTGAGCGCCAGCGCCCCGGCGATGCAGGCCAGGCCGCCGGAGACGATCGAGAAGCCGGTCGAGGACAGCGCGGCCACCGCGCCCGCCTCCAGGTCGCCGAGCCGAGGGCCGCCTTCGACCACGACTATCTGCAGCGCGGCGATCCGGCCGCGGTGCGAGTCAGCCACCGAGCGCTGCAGGATCGTGCCGCGCAGCACCGCGGAGACCACGTCCGCCCAACCGGCCAGGGCGAGCAGCGCCAGGGCGATCCACAGGTTGTGGACGAGGCCGAAGAGTGCGATCGCGCCGCCCCAGCAGCACACCGCCGCGGTCACCGCGCGGGCCTGGCGCCGGATCCGCTCGAGCCAGCCCGAGAGCATCGCGCCGAGCAGCGCGCCGGCGGCCGGTGCGGCGTAGAGACAGCCGAGCAGGCCCGCGCCGCCGCCGTATACGGTGACGGCCAAGGCCGGGAACAGCGCCTTGGGCATCCCGAACACCATCGCGTTCAGATCGATCAGGAAAGCGCCCTGGATGAGCTGGCGGCCGCTGAGATACTGCAGCCCGCCGAGCGACTCGCGCAGGAATGTCGAGAGTCGGACCTCGGGTTCCCCCGCCTCATTGCCGCCTCCGCCGTCGTCCGTCCCCGCCTCGGCCGACGCCGCGTCAAGTCGCGGCATCCGCGCGAGGATCGGCGCCATCGCCAGATAGGCCGCCGCGGTGAGCGCGTAGATCCACGGTAGCGCGAACGTCGCGATCAGCAGGCCGGCCAGCGCGGGCGCCGCCACCATGCCGACCTGGTCGACCACCTGCATTACCGCGTTGGCGGCCACCAGCCGGTGCGGGTCGACCAGCGCGGGCAGCGCGGCACCGCAGATGGCCGACAGCGCACCACCGAAGCCCGCGCTCAGGGCGCCGGCCAGGTACAGCACGGCGATCGGCGGGTGCGCGGCGCACGCGTTCAGGGCCAGCACGCCCGAGCAGGCGCCCACCGCCACCGAGCAGACGGCGAGGATGCGGCGCCGGTCGAACACATCGCCGAGCGCGCCGCCGAGCAGCGCGCCGAGCATCAGCGGGACGAGCTGGACCAGGCCGACCAGGCCGATCTGCAGCGAGGAGCGGGTCTCGAGGTACACCTGGTAGGGAACGGCGACCGCGGCCAACTGGCCGCCGGCCACCCCGATCAGCTGTCCGGAGAACAACAGCCGGAAGCCGCGGCTCTCCCGCAGCGGGTCAAGGCCGATCAGTGCTCTACGCGTCATGCCGCCATCGTGCAGGCTCAAGCCGACTTGAATGCAAGCCCGGACCGGGCGAGCATGGCGTCATGCCGGCACACCCGCATCCGCCCACGGGCCAGCACGACCCTGACACGCTCGTCCCGATCGAGCAGGCGGCTCGACGCTTCGCCGTGCGCGCCTCCGCACTGCGCTATTACGAGGAACGCGGCCTGCTCGCCCCGGCCGCCCGGCACTCCGGCCGACGCTGGTACGGCCCGACCGAGCTGCGCCGCATCGCGGTGATCCGGTATTGGCAGCGCTCCGCCCTGCTGAGCTTGGAGGAGATCGCGGAACTGCTCGACGACCCGTACACGGCAGGCGCCGCCACCCGCCCGTGGCCGCAAGTCGCGCGGGATCGGATCGCCGCGATGCGAGCCCGGATCTCCGCCCTCGAGCAGGCCTGCGCCTTGCTGGAAACCACGCTCGAACATCACCCCGACGGCTCGCCGGACGGCTGCCCGTACTACGAGGAAGAAGTCTGGGCCGACGCGGGCAGCGCCGGATGAGGCGCTCGACGACGCCTCGCCGACGGGCGCGAGGCTGATCCCACTGGATGCACCCGGGACAGTGGCAGGCGTGGCGCGGCGCGACGAGAATGGGTGGGTGAGGTATGCACATCAGGTTGCCGACGTCCGTTCTGCCGAACGGGAGCTGATGGCCCGTCTGCCGGAGGGTGCGCTGATGCAGCGTGCTGCCGCCGGGCTGGCTGTCGCGGCGGTAGGGCTCCTGCGCTCCGGCTCCGATTCCGGCTCCCGCTCCAGCGCGGGCTCGGTCTCGGGCCCCGGCTCTGTCTACGGGGCGCGGGTGGCGCTGCTTGTGGGGGTCGGGGACAACGGGGGCGATGCGCTGTACGCGGGGGCGCTGCTGGCGCGGAGGGGCGCCACGGTCCATGCGTTGTTGGTGGACGCTGAGCGCGTGCATGTCGGCGGGGTGGCCGCGCTGCGGTCGGCTGGGGGGCGCGTTGCGGCGGAGGTTGATGCGTCGTCGGTTTTGGGCGGTGCGGACTTGATTGTGGACGGGCTGCTGGGGATCGGGGGGCGCGGGGGGCTGCGCGGGGCGTTCGCGTCGCTCGCGGTTATGGCGCAGGCGGCGGCGTTGGCTTCTGGGGCGCCGATTCTTGCCGTCGACCTGCCTAGCGGGATCGATGCGGACACTGGGGAGGTTGCGGGGCCCGCTTTGCGGGCTTCCGTTACGGTCACCTTTGGTACGCATAAGCCGGGGCTCTTCGTTGACCCGGGGGCTGGGTATGCCGGGGTGGTCGAGCTTGTCGACATCGGGCTTTCGTTCCCGCCGTCGGCTGTGCCTGTTGTGGAGTGCCTGCAGGAGTCGGACGTGGCGGCGCTGCTTCCGGTGCCTACGCGTTCTTCACATAAGTACAGCCGCGGGGTTGTTGGGCTTGCGGTTGGGTCGCTGCGGTATCCGGGCGCTGCTCGGCTGGCTGTGGGGGCCGCTTTGCGGTCGGGTGTTGGGGCGGTGCGCTACGACGGGCCCGTTGACGTTGTCGCCGACTATCCCGAGGTCATCCGGGCTTCTGGGTCGGTGCAGGCTTGGGTCGTCGGGTCAGGGCTTGGGCAGGACGATGAGGCTCGGCAGCGGTTGGAGCGGGTGCTGGCGACGGACGTGCCGGTTGTCGTTGACGCCGACGGGCTGCGGTTGCTGCCTCGGGGGGCGCTGGGCCGCGCTGCGCCTACGGTGCTCACTCCGCATGCTGGCGAGGCGGCGCATCTGCTTGGCGTCTCCGCTGCGGAGATTGAGGGATCGCGGCTTGCTTCGGTCCATCGTTTGGCGGATTTGTATGACGCGACGGTGCTGCTGAAGGGCACATTGACGCTGGTGGGCTCCCCCCATACCACCACAGTACGGGTCAATACCCACGCGAGTGCGGATCTGGCCACGGCCGGGAGCGGCGATGTGCTTGCCGGGTTCATCGGGGGACTGCTTGCGGGCGGCCTTTCGGCACGGGACGCGGCGTCGGTGGGCGCCTATGTACACGGCGCGGCGGGCTTGCTTGCCGCGCGCAGCGGGCCGGTGGCGGCCGGTGACCTGGTCGCGGCCCTGCCGCGGGCCTGGCAGAATATCCGGGAATGAACGCCCGAAACGCCGCACCGCCCGCTCGGCTGGAAGCCAGGATCGATCTCGATGCGCTCCGGTCCAATGTGCGACGGCTGCGTGAGATCGCCGCTCCTGCCCAGGTGATGGCCGTGGTCAAGGCTGACGCCTACGGCCACGGCATGCTTCCCTGCGCTCGCGCCGCCCTCGAGGCCGGCGCCTCCTGGGTGGGCACCGCGCTGCCCGAGGAGGCCCTCGCGCTGCGCGCGGCCGGCATCGACGCGCCGATTCTCACCTGGCTGCACGCGCCCGGCGACGACTTCGCCGCGCTGGTGCGTGCCGGGATCGACATCTCCGTGTCCGGCCAGTGGGCGCTGCTCGCCGTCCTCGACGCCGTGGAGGAGACCGGCCGACCGGCGCGGATCCAACTCAAGGCGGACACCGGCCTCGGCCGCAACGGCGTCCAGCCGCGGGATTGGCCGCTGGTCGTGGACGAGGCGGTCAAGGCCGAGCAGGCCGGACGGCTCACCGTCACCGGCGTGTGGTCCCACTTCGCGTGCGCCGACGAGCCCGGACACCCCTCGATCCCCCGTCAGCTGACCGCCTATCACGAGGCGCTCGACTACGCCGAGACGGCCGGGCTGCGTCCGCAGGTGCGGCATATGGCCAACTCGCCGGCCACCTTGTCCATCCCGGAGAGCCGGTTCGATCTGGTGCGCACCGGCGTGGCGATGTACGGCCTCAGCCCGTCCCCGGAGCTGGGCGTGCCCGCCGACTTCGGGCTGCGGCCGGTCATGACGTTGGTCGCACGGCTGGCCTCGGTCAAGCGCGTGCCGGCCGACCACGGGGTGTCTTATGGCCACACTTATCACACTGATACGGAGACCAGGCTTGCGCTGGTTCCCGCCGGATACGCGGACGGCATCGCGCGCGCCGCTTCGGGCGTCGGCCCGGTTTCGATCGGCGGACACCGCTACACCATCGCCGGGCGCGTCGCCATGGACCAGTTCGTGGTCGACCTCGGTCCCGGCGGGGATTGCGAGCCGGATCCGGCGGCCGGCGACGAGGCGGTGCTCTTCGGTCCGGGCGACGGCGGGGCGCCCACCGCGCAGGACTGGGCCCAGGCGGTCGGCACGATCGGTTACGAGATCGTCACCCGGATCGGACCACGGGTGCCGCGGGTGTATTCGGGCGAGCGCCACCTCGGTGAACAGCTCGGCCACAGCTTGGCCGCGAACGCTTGAACCGCGCTTGACGGGCAAGACTATCCGGTAGATAGTCGTGACCTCATGGCGGGGCAAACGGGATAAAACGCACGTCGACGCAGCAGCGCGCAGGTGGAAGGCGGCCGTACCGTGGCACAGGCATCGGGGAAGGGCAGGCGGGCCGGGCTCCTCGGCGCCGCCGTGGGAGTGGTCGCCGCTGGCGCCGCGGTCGGCTTCACGGTCGAGCGGCTCACCATCGGCCGCGCGGTACGCCGGATGGCCGCGATCCACGACCCCGGCGAGCCCTTCGGCACCCTGCGCGGCGACCCGCTTTCGGTGACCGCCACCGACGGTGTGGAACTCTACGTCGAGATCGACGAACCGCGTGGCTGGGCCGCGACGCCGCCGGCCGCTGCCGCTGCCGCCATTGCCGCCCGGGCCGGCGGGCTTGCCGCGGCCATGCAGGCCGCGACCGCCGTCAACGGTTCCGCGCCTTCCGGTGACGAGGCGGAGCCGCGGCCCACGCTGGTCTTCACCCACGGCTTCTGTCTGCCCCAGGACTGCTGGCACTACCAGCGCGCCGAATTCTCCGCCACGCACCGCATGGTCTTCTGGGACCAGCGCGGCCACGGCCGGTCCGAGCGCTCCCCGCGCGGCGAGTCCGGCCGGGGCACACCGGTCACCGCCGAGCAGCTCGGCGAGGACCTCTACGCGGTGCTCGAGGCCACCTGCCCGGAAGGCCCGGTCATCCTGATCGGGCACTCCATGGGCGGTATGTCGATGATGGCGCTGGCCGCAGCGCACCCCGAGCTCTTCGGCGACCGGGTCGTCGGGGCCGCGTTGATCGGCACCTCGTCCGGGCGGTTCGAGGACGTGGTCTTCGGCCTGCCGCGGCCCAGCGCCAAGCTGCTGCACCGCACCACACCCCCCTTGCTCGACCTGCTGGCCAGGCAGACGGGCCTGGTCGAGCGGGGCCGGGCGTTCGGCGGCGACCTCGCCCTCGTGCTGACCCGCCGTTACGCCTTCGGCTCCGAGGTCGCCGAGTCCGTGGTGCGCTTCACCCAGGACCTGATCCAGTCCGTGCCGATCGACGTGATCGCGGACTTCTACCCGATCTTCGGCAAGCTGGACTTCAGCGCCGCCGTCCCGGTCTTCGACCGGGTGCCCACCCTCGTGCTCAGCGGGGCGAACGACCTGATACTGCCGGTGGCGCACAGCGAGGCGCTCGCGGACGCCATCCCGTCGGCCGACTACGTGGTCGTGCCCAACGCCGGACACGCGGTCATCCTCGAGCACCCGGACGCGGTGGGGGAGGCGTTGCGTACCCTGGTGGACCGGGCCGAGTCTCAGCTCGGCTCCTCATCGTCCAGCAGGAGAGCGGCGCAGTGAGGGTGCGGTGAAGGTGAACGCAGGGCTAGTGCCTGACGGTCAGTCGGATGAGTCGGACCGGGCCGAGCGGGTGACGGCGGTGGACGCGGCGGCCACCCGGAAGGCCGGGCATCGCTTCGCCGAACGCCTCGGACCCGGTGATCTCGTCATCCTTTCGGGTGAACTCGGGGCCGGGAAGACGACGTTCACCCAGGGCCTGGCCGAAGGCCTCGGCGTGCGCGGCCCGATCACCTCGCCCACCTTCGTGCTGGCGCGCGTGCACCCGTCGCTGACCGGCGGACCCGCGCTGGTGCACGTGGACGCATACCGGCTCGGCAGCCTCGCCGAGCTCGACGACCTGGACCTCGATGCCTCGATCGACGAGTCGGTGACGGTGGTCGAGTGGGGAGAGGGCAGGGCGGAGGTGCTGGCCGAGGGACGGCCGGGGCACTACCTGGTGCGGCTCGACCGCTCCCGTGAGGACGACGTCCGGGAGATCACGATCTCCCGAGTGTGAGTCGACGGGGGTGCCGGCCGACGATGCGTCAGCCGGCCGAATGTCAGAGCGCTCAGAGCACGACGACGGTCGTGCCGACGGACGCGAACTCGTACAGCGCCTGGGCGTCGAGCTGTGCCATGCGCACGCCACCGGTCCTCCCGGTGGGTGCGGGCGGCAGGCCGGTCACGTTCGCCTCGGCGTCGAAGCCGTACGTCGTCGAGGAGCTGGAGTCGAACCTCACCACGAACTCCACCGCCACGCCGTCGCCGCCCTCGGAGGCCGGGGTCTTGGCGTACACCGTGAACGAGCCGTTGGGCGGGGCTATCGTGCCGGGCACGACCTGCATGGTCCGCTCGACCGTGCTGCCCTCGGCCAGCCAGATGCGCTGCTTGCTCGGCGAGTAGACGATCCGGGTCCCGCTGCCGGAGTTCGCCGGCAGGGCCACCGTGCTCGAGCCCGTGGACGAGCCGTTCTTCGAGGTCGAGGACACCTTCGCGGACGAGGCGTTGGATCCCTGTGCCCGCACCCTGGGCGCGGTCGCCTCGGCCTGCGCCGCGAGCACGCCCACGGCGGCCAGCGCGGCCAGCGTCATCATCGCCACCGAGAACGTCGCGCCGCGGCCCGACTTCGGCCGTCCCGAGTAGGTCGGGTTGGCCGACGCGGCCGATGTGGCCGGTCCCGCCGACGGGGTCGCGGCGCGTCTGCGGGCGCCTCCGGCGGCCCGGGTTCCTCTACCCATGGGGGCCATCATGCCTTACCGGCACCGTACGGGTTAAGGGGCGGGCGCCATCTCCATGAAGACGGCGTGAGGGTCGAATGCGTTGAAGTACGGTCGAAGCGCTGTACCCACGCGCGCGCGTTGACTGTACCCACGCGCGCACGTTGGCTGTACCCACGCGCGCGTTGACTGTGCGCTCCCGTCCGGGCCATTAGTCGCCTGTGTTAAATGCCGGCCACGGCGTGGCACATAATGGCCGGGTGCTGCTCTTGGCTTTCGACACGGCGACCCCCGCGGTGACCGTCGCGCTGCG
>Ga0073928_10006141_pt1 | contig 16332 bp, 14 predicted proteins | sample PaiPotPPA55metaG_FD_76969 | JGI IMG/M metagenome (GOLD analysis project Ga0073928, IMG submission 76969) | Iron sulfur acid spring bacterial and archeal communities from Banff, Canada, to study Microbial Dark Matter (Phase II) - Paint Pots PPA... ... | reverse complement strand
GGCCGGCGACTATACCATTCTCGTGAAGGCCACCGGCTATCAACCCACCCGGATCACCGACGTCACCGTTGAGCCCGGCAGGACGGCCACCGTTCGGTCGGCCTTGCTGCGCGCGGTCACTTCAACGAACACCCAGCTGCACGAAATCGCCGCAGTGCGGACGCGCAGCGGCGGCAATAGCCTCGCATCGTCCGCCACGATTCAGCATGATCTCAATCCAAGCCAACTCCAGTCACAAGGGTACCTGAACGCCGCCCAAGCGCTCGCGACCGTCCCAGGCGTCAACCTCTCCGGCGGCCAGCATACGGCCGGCGACGATGTTTCGGTCGATATTCGCGGGTTCGGAGCGGGCGAAGTGCGGCCGCTCATCGATGGTCACCCGATTGGACCGATCGGCGTCGGCAGCACGGAGTACTACGATTATGCGAATTCGCCGTACTTTCTGCTGCAAAACGTCCAGACGACGGTCGGCTCCGGCGCCGCGGGGCTCTACGGCGTGGACGTGATCGGCGGGACGATCGATTTCCAAACGCTCGAACCGAGCCGAACGCCGCAATCCGAACTCTACGAGGGTGTCGGCAATCAGGGCTTGGGAATTTCCGAAGTAAAAACGACCGGGTCACTCGGCCGCTTCGGGTATGCGCTCGGCCACACCGTGCAAGGCGCGTACAACAATTTCGAGCCCGGGCAGATCTTCCAAGGTGCGCGCCCGAACAATAACCTCAACTTGGTGAACGGCGGCGCGTGCCTGCCCGGCGCCGCGAACGATCCGAACGGCTACCCGAACCTCACGACGTGCAACACCAACCTGAACACCTACAGCGTCAGCGCAAACTACCGCGTCCAAAACGATATCGGAAAACTGCGGTACAACTTCAATCCGAGCACCGCGCTGACCCTATCCGGTTACTCTGGGAATCAGCTCTCGGACTCGACCGGCAACGGCGACAACGATTTTCTGCCCTACGACACGCGCCTCGCGGAAATTCTTGCGAGCACGTCCCAATGCGGAACACACGGATACTTCGCGGTCACGAACTACAGCAACGCAGCGTGTCTGAGCGCGCAAAGCCTAGCGAACCAAAGCTCCGGTCCCGACGGCGGCGGTGAGGATCGAAACCGCGGCACGACCCTTCAGGATTTCCACGCGCGTTTCACGACCATGTTTGCGGGCAACAACTCGTTCACGGCCGACGCTTTTCGCAACTATTACCAGTTTCGAAAGAACTCGAATGCCGCGGCGGGCTTCGGTCCCGGCGGCCTCGGATACATCGGTGGTGGAACCTACAACGACGACTACCTGACCAACGGCGTGCTCCTCAGCGACGATATCACGGGCGCATCGAACGATTTTGGATTCGGGTACTTCATCGAACACCAGCGCCGGTATGGATCGAACTTCAGCCCGTTTCAATCGGCCACAGCGACGTCGCCCGCGGTACCGTCACGATTCATCCCGCAGGCTGAGCTCGGTGAAGGTGACTACAGTTTCTTCGTGCGCGATGAATTCACGCCGAGCCGTTTCTTCTCGGCATTTCTGAACGCGTGGTCGCGCCGCTCGAGCGTAACGCAGAAAACCACCCTCGATCCGCGAGTCTCGCTCATCTTCAAGCCTACGACGCGCGACATCGTTCGGCTCACCGGTGGACGGGCCGACGGCGACCCATCGATCGCCATCAAAGCGGCCGGCCTAACCAACTTCGGTAATCCATCGAGCCTGAACCCGAGTTGCGCGTTGCCGAATTCGGTCGCCCAGGGCAGCAATCCCAACCTGCTGCCGGAAGCCGCCACAGACTACGAGGCCGCCGTCGGCCATCGCTTCTGGTCGGATACGTCGGTCAATCTCGTGGGCTATGTTTCCAATGAGCGCAACGAATTGTTCAACGGCATCGAGCCGATCACCGCATTCGGGCCGAGCGCCGTCAATAATCCGTTGCTCGTCCCGCTGCTCGGGCAATACGCGCAAAAGATTCAGTCGGCATGCCCGTCGCTCGGTGCGCTCGATGCAACTACCGTTCTCAAGTATCTCGGGATCACGACGACGTTCAACGCCGCAAGTGCGCTGTATCGCGGCATCGAGCTGAGCGGCCGGCTCCGGGTCGCGCCGATCTTCTACGCCGATTTTTCGTACGACGTCCAATCCTCGCAGCAGACGGGCATTCCGATTTCGATTCTGACGAATAATCCGTTCTTGATCAACGGCGCTCAGATCTATGAAATCCCGATACACAAAGGCTCGCTGACGCTGGATTACAACGATTTGCACGGCGTCGAAGCGCAGCTCGAAGGCCACTACATCGGCATCAACAACGATCTCAACCGGCCGGGTTTTACGTTCTTCAACGCGTTCGTATCAAAGACGGTCGGGAAACGGCTCACGCTGACGCTCGGCGCCGAGAACCTGTTCGACCAAAACGCGCAGAACTACGGCTACTTCGGGCACCAAATCGTCGCTCCGGTCAACCAATACGCGGCGAAGCCGTCCCCAGCGATAGCCGGCTTTCCATACGCCATTCAGCAGGCCGCGACGCTCGGCACCGGCTCCGGTCTCGAACTTCTCGGCATCGCGCCGACGCTCTTGACGTTCTCGGTGAGCGCGAAGCTCTAACGCGGGCATAACATGGAGCGATGGGGCGCGTCGCGCGCTCAGCCGGCGCACCCGCACGTTCTACGATGAGACCGCCGTCGTCATCAAGTTCGGCGTTCCACCCGAGAACATCCCCGACTATCTCGCGCTCGTGAGCGACGTCGCCGACGGCTCGTACATTGTCGCGAACGTCACGAGCGCGGTGTCTCGGTTTTACGCGCCAGCTCCTTCGCGAGATCGCTCGCCTTGCGGAGTGTGAGGTCGCGGATTTCGCGGACGCGCTCGATCGGCTGACCTTTCGGGTCGGGGAGGCCCCAATCGTCGTCGATGCGCGGCACACCCTCTACGTCGCAGCCCATCGTGATGATCCGATCGGCTCGCGCCATCACCGTGGGATCGATGAGTTTGGGTCGAGCTGCCGATATGTCGATGCCGGCCTCGGCCATTACGGCAACTACGGTGGGATCCGGGCGGTCGGCGGCAATCGTCCCAGCCGAGGCGACGTCGACCGCATCTCCGACGAACCGGCGAAAAAACGCTTCGGCCATCTGGCTGCGCCCGGTGTTGTGCCTACAGACGAACAAAACGAGTGGCTTCAACATCTTCTCCTACTGACGAGCGGCAAGCTCGCGTCCGGGATCGTGACCATCGTACGCCTCCGGGGGTACCGGATGCGGGGAGAGGACCGCTTCGGCCGCCGTTTGCGAGAATGGAGCGAGCCACCCGAAAAGCGCCGTCGCAGCCGCGGCGCCGGCAAGTTGGGCGGCGATGAACGGCGGGATGTCCATCGGCCGGATGCCGGCGAACGTGTCGCTGAGCGATCGGGCGATCGTCACGGCTGGGTTTGCAAACGACGTCGACGACGTGAACCAGTATGCTCCGACGATGTAAGCGGCAACCGCGTAGGGTGTCGCGTCGCTTCTCGAGCGAGCACAACCCCAAATGACGGCCAGCAGCCCGAAGGTCGCCACGAACTCTCCGAGCCACAGTGGTGCACCGGTGCGAACATGGTGGGAAACGAACATGGCCGGTAGACCGAACATGAGATTCGCAAAAGCCACGCCGGCGACCGCACCGAGGAGCTGCGCCGCGATATACCACGGAACGTGGCGCCACGCGATCCCCTTGCGCCATGCGTCCGCAAGCGTGACCGCGGGATTCAGATGCGCCCCTGAAATCGGCCCGAAGGCGAGGATGATCGCGACGAGTGCACCGCCGGTAGCGATCGCGTTCGCGAGCAAGGCGATCGCGATGTTCCCCCCCGCTAAGCGTTGCGCCATGATGCCGGAGCCGACTACGGCCGCGAGCAGCAGCGCCGTCCCGACCGCTTCGGCGGTCAAACGGCGGCTAAGGCTCACGCAGCACAGCATGAACGAGACGCGGCGTCGGACGCGCAACAGCTCGTGTCATCGTCGTCACGGTCTTGCGTGTCCTCGTGGACCGTGTAGACTTCCCACCGTCGCCCGTCGGGATCGATCGCCCAAACCTTCGTCTGATTGGCGTAGCAACACGTTTCCTCGCGTTCCACCGACGAAGTGAGGCCCGCTGCCGACAGCCGCACGATCGCGCGCTCGACGTGGTTCGTCGTCTCGACGAAGATGCCGTAATGCGTATCGTTCGGCTGGACGGTCTCTCGTAGGTCCAAGGCCAGTTCCATGCCGGGTTCGTCGGTAACGAACAGCGCGTAGTCCGGCAGATTCTTTACCGGATTCGCGTCGAGCAGCGATGAGTAGAACGCGACGCTCTTCTCGAGGTCGGTCGTCGCGAGGCTGAGGTGCATCTTCATGCGAGGATCCGATCTGGGACGACGCACGCAAGCGCCGCCTCGAGACGGGCGCGCGCGCTCGGTTCGAGCGAGTAGTAGCCCCATGTGCCGCGGCGCTCGGAGACTACGAGCCCCGCGTCTTTGAGAAGTTTGAGATGGTGTGAGACCGTCGACTGATTGAGCTCGAGCCCCGCCGTAAAGTCGCAGACGCACACCTCATGCTCGGCCGTGCGAGCGTCGCGATGATCGCTACACGAGCTGGATCCGCAAGCGCCTTGAACAACGCCGCCTCGGCAGAGACGTCCCGGTCGTAAACCGGGGTCTCGGGGCAGCATCTCTGAATCGACACCTTTCGATTCTAAACTCTTGAATCGATAAATGTCAATATAAACACGGGATTGCATCGTTACGCCCGTAGGGCCCCAAAGATCGGCCACAAGATCGGCCAAATCCGCTCGCCCTGATCGTCTTATTACTGTAATATAAGGTAAATGCCAGCGAAAAGATCGGCCAAAATAGAACCTGAGAACGCTGCGCGCATCGAACCCGCGCTTCTGGAGACGGTTCCGCCAAGAATCGCCGATCTCGTGGCGGATATCTCGACGGAATCGGCGATCCTTGCCAACGCCCCCTTGCATCCACGGACGGCGGCGAGCCTTACGCGGCTCGTCCAGATCATGAACGCGTATTATAGCAATCTCATCGAGGGTCACAACACGCGACCCGCGGATATTGCGCGGGCGCTCGCCGGAGAGCTCGACCGGGACGAAGGCCGCCGTAATTTGCAGCTCGAGGCCGCCGCTCATGTGAGAGTGCAAGCCGAAGTCGATCGCATGGCTGCAGAGGCTTCGATTCCGGAACCGACTTCGACAGATTTCATTCGGTGGCTGCATCGCGAATTCTATCGCGATGTACCCGTTGCCATGTTGCACGTGCGCCCGCTCGACCCGGTTTACGTCATGCGCCCGGGGGAATGGCGCTCATCGAGTGCCGACGATGTCGTCGTCGGGCGCCATCAACCGCCGTCGAGCGAACGTGTGCCCGAATTTATGCGCTATTTCGAGCGACGCTATGCTCTTGCGGGCATTGGCAAAGCCGCTCGAATCGTCGCAATGGCGGCGGCTCACCATCGCCTCAATTACATTCATCCGTTTCCCGATGGCAACGGTCGCGTCAGCCGCTTGATGAGCCATGCAATGGCGCACGAGGCCGGAATCGGGGCGCATGGCTTATGGTCGGTTTCGCGCGGTCTCGCGCGGGGGTTAGGAGGCGGCGGCGACTACAAGCGTATGATGGATCACGCGGATTCACCGCGCCGGAGCGATATCGACGGCCGTGGCAACCTATCGCTCGCGGCACTCGTCGATTTCATCACTTGGTTTTTCGAGATTTGCCTCGATCAAATTCGATTCATGAGCGCCGCATTCGAATTGGCGCAGCTCACGCGACGGCTGCTCGTCTTCGTGGAGCGCGACGATCGTCTGCGACCAGAAGCCGCTAGACTCTTAGAGGAGGCGGCGTTGCGCGGTGAGTTTGAGCGCGGTCGGGTGCCCGACATTACGGGATTGCCCGAGCGAACGGCGCGCCGCGTGCTGGACGACACGATCTACGCAGGCTTACACGCGTCCGACACACCGAAGGGTCCCCTCTCGCTCCGATTTCCACCCGACGTCGCTGAGGTGCTCTTCCCTAGACTCTTCTAAGAGCGGCGCCCGGCGTCACGTCCCCTTGTCGGCGCCGAAATACTTGATGAGCTTGATGACCACTTATCGTTGTGCGCGTTCTCACGCCGCATCCTGCGAGGTGAGCCGGGTGCTCCCCGACGATACCGCGCTCGTGGGCCGCAACTCGGCCCGGCGCCGGATCTCCAGCGCCGCCGCAACGTCGGCGTGGTTGCTCCAACCACACGACACGCAGCAGAAACGCCTTCTCCGGCGACTCTCCGCCGCAACGTGCAGGCAGCGCCCGCACGTCTGCGACGAATAGCTCGCTTCGACCTCGATCACCACTCGAGCAGCATTCGCAGCTTTCTCGACGATCAAACGGCGAAGAATTCCAAATCCCGCGTCCAGCAGGACGCGGTTCAACCCGCTCTTGGCTAAGGCAGCGCCCGCGGCGGTCCTTCACGCTCGCCGCGTCGAGGTTCCGCTGGTGACCCACGACGATCCGCCGGTGGCCCTCGGCGAAGGCGCCGTTGGCAATGAGGACCCCTTCGCTGCTTGCGGCTAGCACATGCACGCCCCGATCAACCCCGATGGTCTTCCCCGTCGATGCTAGGGGCTCGGGCTCGCGCTGACACTCAAAGACCGCGTACCAGCGTCCGTTCTTCTCGACGACAAACGCCCGGCCAAATGCCGGAACCGCCCGGCCTTTGCGCAGCCGTACGGTCCCCACCCCCGGGATGCGAACCTTCGTCTGCGCCGCATCGAGCTTCAGCGCACGGTCGCCGTGCGGAAACTCGAGCTGTTTCCAGCGGGCAGCCGATTTGAAGCGCGGATAGCCCGGCGTCTGGCCGGCACGCACTCGCCGAAAGAACGCCGCCATTGCAAGCTCGAGGCGGTGCAGCATCGCGTCCTCGCATTCACGGTAGATGCTCGCTAGGCCGCGGTCTTCACGTCGCAGCGCCGTCAGTTCAGCGTACTGCATTTTGGCCGTCACGCTGATGCCGCGCGAGCGCCATGCATCGCGGCGCTCTTGCAGCGCGGCGTTATAGAGGTGCCGAGTCACGTGCAGCATGTGGGTCAGCCGTGCGGCTTGCGAGTCGGTCGGGTACAGGCGCACGCGGTGCATCCAACGCATGCGTCGAGCATAGCCGACAGGAGTGCCACCAGTGTGGCACAGTCGTCGGGGAGAACGCGCACATCATTGGAGCGGGCAGCCCATGGTCTTGCCGATTGCGCTCCGCTTCACCGAGACCGCCCCACCGATAGCCGGATGGGTCCCCGGCCGCGCGTCGCTCGCATCCAGCTCGCTAGTCGCGGTAGACGACCTCGGTCATCATGCCGTCCATCATGTGGATGTCGTTGTGGCAGTGGAGCAGCCAGCGACCGGCAGGCGATGTGGCGTCGAAGCGCCAGGTGAGGGTTCCGCCGTTAGAGCTCACGAGCGAGATGTCTTTGACGAGCGGACGCATCAGCGCTTTTCCATCGATCTCCACGATATCGAACGTGTGTCCGTGGAGGTGCATCGGGTGATCCATGTCCGTCTTGTTGGTGAACGTCACGAGCACGCGGTCGCCGCGCGTGACGTCGATCTTCTCCGTGTGGGGATACGACTTGCCGTTGATCGTCCAAGCCGAGCTGCCGTACTGGCCGCCGTCCAGGACGAACGCTTTGTGGATTTGGGCGGTCTTGTCGAGCGGCGTCGACGCGATGCCGGCGGCTTTCTCGTAGGTGAAGTAATCGACGCCCTGGAGCGACTGCGAGCTACCCGCGGGCGAGGCGTGCTCCATGCCCTCGGTGTAGACGACCGCCGCCTGCTGGAAGGCGAGCGGATCGGCGGAGATGCCCTGCAAGAGCCACGCGCCGGGCTGCGTAACCTCGAACCAGGCGTCGTACCGTTCCGCGACGCCGATGCGCAGCGCGTCGACTTCGAGCGGTTGCGCGAGGCGATTGCCGTCGCCGTGCGTCACGAGCAAGCGATGGCCGGCGAGCCGCACGTAGCGGGTCTGTGTTGGATTCGCGTTGAGGATGCGTAGCCGAACCTTCTGACCGACCTTGACCTTCAGCGACGCGGTCGCCGGATACGCCGCGCCGTTGATGAGGTGCGCTGAAAACGCGACTTCGTCGCCCATCTTGTCGTCGGATTTCATCCCGAGGATCTCCGGCGAACCGGACGGGTCCATCATCGGTGCATTGCTCGTGCCGCTCATCGCCGTCATATATGTGTCCATCTTCGGCACGTCGTGGAACACGAGCGCAAATTCCGCGTCGGCTTTCTCGTCGCGCGGATCCTCGATGATGAGCATGCCGAAAAGCCCGCGCGTGAGGCCCATTTTGCCGGCGTGATCGTGATACCAGCGCGTGCCCGCTGGGCCCGCGTCGAATTCGTAGTGGAACGTTCCGCCCGGCGGCACCGCATGTTGTGTGACGCCTGCCGCGCCGTCCATGGCGTTGGGCAAGATGCAACCGTGCCAATGAACGGCGGTCTCAACGTCGGCGCCGTTCACGTACTTGACGACCAGACGCTGTCCGCTCGTGACGCGAAGGATCGGGCCGGGAACCGTGCCGTTGTATGACAGCGCGTCGAAGGCGATCCCCGGCGCGGGCGCGAGCTTCGTTCGCGTCGCTGTCAACGTGTAGGTGACCGCATCGCTCGCCGCGGCGCGGGCCGAACGCGGTGGCAACGCCAGCGCCGTCATCGCCCCGGCGCCGAGCTGCACGAACCGCCGCCGCCGCATCGTCACTGGCCGACGGTGATCGGAATGTCGCCGTGTTTGTCGCCGTACACGATGTGAATGAGCCACGGTCCGCCCATCGAGAAGTGGACGACGCCCTGCCACTCGTGCGGGTCGCTCGTTTGGTGCAAGGCGACGTCGACGTGATGGCTCATGGAGCCCATGTCCATCGAGGCGCGCGCGGTGACTTGCTGCGGATGGATGGAGTGGAAGCGGACGGTGATCGTCGCGTGGTCGACCGGGTTTGCGGGGTCGAAGCTCACCGTCGGCGTGTCACCCGTAGTTCCGCCGTCGAGGCTCGAGACGTACGCAACAACGTCGGCGATCTGCGCGTCGGAGAACCCGAAATTCGGCATCGGCGCCTTGGGGTTCTTGATCGCGTCCGCGATGTGCGCGGTCGTGACCTTGTGCTCGATGCCGAAGAGCTTCGGTCCGACGCCGCCCTGAAAGGAGGCACCGTGACACCCCATGCAGCCGCTCGATTGGACGAGCGCCGCGCCGCGGTTCGCGTCGCCGGACGCGGCGGCGACGACTTGCGGTTCCCCGTTTGGTTGCGGCGATGTCTCGGGCAACGCGGCCGTCGTGGGCGGCCGCGCGGCCTGTGCCGGCGCACGCGAAACGTGGAGCGGCGGCTTCCAGAGGTAGCGCTGCCCGGCCACGAACGGGCCGCCCATATCGAGGGCAAAACCGAACTGCGGACGGTGCTGCGGACTCATCATCAGCTCGCTCGTCACCTTGAGGTTTGGAATGAAATGGTGCGCGTAACTGAGGACGTACTGGCGGTTGAGCGTATTGCTCGCGCCGATGTCGTAGCGCGCGAGCACGTGGTCGCGCCAGCCGATGTCGCGCTGCGCTTCGAACATGAAGCCGTGCAGCGCGCCGCTCGAAAGTCCGATATCCGGGTGATCGTCCTGGCCGGTGTAATACATCGTCTGGAAGAGGAACGCCGACGTCTGGTAACTGGCGTAGAGGCCTTCGCGCGTGAAGGGATCGTCGGCGGCGTAGTGCCCGGCCGCGTCCTTGAGCGGGAAGACGCCGCGAATCGCGTTGACGCCGATCGTGTACGGCACGGTCATGCCGCCGTAGGAGACATTGAGGTCGACGGCGCGCGACGCATCGGCGCGGTTGTAGTCGAAGGCGCGCTGCACCGAACCGTTCCCCGCGAGGTACGCGAGGTTGTACATGAACTCGTTCGACATCCCGTTGAACGCGAGACCCCAGTGCGAGTCGTTCGGCTCGAAGGTATCCTGGCCGTTGTCTTGCGTGGCGAGCAGGTAATCGCTCAACGTCCAACCGTGCGCGGGCATGAACGGAAACGGCGTGTGGTACTTGCCGAGTTGCAGCGAGTTGGTGCCGCCGAGCAGGCCGTTCCACGAAACCCAGGCTTGTTCGGTGGTCCCGGGCACGCCCGTATCGACGACCGGTTGCTCGACGTAATAGGTGAACGTATGCCCGAGAAAGCCCGCCGTGTAGAGCGACAGCGTCTTAACGAACGTCTGGCCTTTCACGTCCTTGTTGGAGAGGAAGCTCTCGATCTGGAGGCGGGCGGCGATCGGTAGCGCCTCGTGCTGCTTCTTCCAGTCGAGGATCTGGAAGTTCGACATCATCGTCATCATGCCGTACGACGTCAATCCTGGAAACGTCGTGTGGCACGTCTGGCACGAGACGGCCTGCCCGTTTGCCAAGACCGGCACGGCCGCGGCTTGACCGCGTGCAATCAAAAGGAAGAGCGCCAGCGCACCGACTGCGCGTAGCGCGGCGGCGATCGCGCCGCGCCCGCTTGGATTACACGAGGTTCGCACCCACCTCGGTTACGGTGTTCCCCTTCTCACAACCCTTCCCAGAAACGCGCTCGCTCTTGCCCCTTGCCACGCATGCCGAGCAGCGCCTCAGGTCATCTGGGCAGCTTTATCCGTAGACCGGACGTAGACGGTTCGCGGCGCTAGGAACGACACCACTTCGGCGGGAGCGTTGATTTCCAGCGGTGCTTCATTTGCGTCGACGCAGGCGATGAAGTCTTCGCTGCCGCCGCGGATCGGGAGGCGAACCTCGCCCGCTCTCCCCGGGGCAACGCGCGCGGTAATCAAACCGACTTTGCCGAGGACGGTGTCGTCGGCAGGCGTCTGCTGGTCTTCCAGCTCCTTGACGAGCAGCTTACTGCGCCCGAACAGCGCCATTACGCTGTCCCAAAGCGTTGCGAAGGCGCCCGCCGGCTTCGGCGTTTCGTTCATCGTTAACCGTCTCTCTTCGTGGACGTTGCTACCGGCGCGGCGGAATGGCCGTTGCGCATCGCCTCGCGGACGCCGGGAAGGATCTTCAAGGCGCTGCCGATGATGCCGTTGAGCATCCCCTGCATTCCCTCGCCGCCGTTCAGCACGAACAGATCGCCGATGTGCGAGAACGGCTCGGCCGCGGCTCGAACGATATCGGGCAGGCTCGTCGCGATCGTCTGGCTGATGACTGCTTCCTGGTTCGTTGCGAGGGCCTTCGCGCGGGCCTCGATGCCGGCAGCTTCGGCCAGCGCCTTCGCCTGAACGACCGCGGCTTCGGCGTTGCCTCTTGCCGCGATGGCCGATCCTTCGGCTGCGCCCGTCACCGTGCGCGCCTCGGCATCTGCTGCGGCGGCGAGCTTCACCCGCTGCGCTTCGGCGGTCGCCCGAGCGATCGTCGCCTGCGCTTCGCCTTGCGCGACGGTCTGTGTTTGATATGCCGTCGCATCCGCGACCTTCCGGACGTCGACATCGAGCTGACGCTCTTTCTGCGCCGCGCGCAGCTCGACGAGCTTCGTTTCCTCGACGACCACGCTCTGCTGCGCTTGTGCATCGGCGAGCGGGCCGGATTGGTCGGCCGTGGCCTTGGCCTTTGCGGTTGCCGCCGCGTACTCGGCTTGCTTGACGGCAGAGATCGACGCAGCTTGCGCCTTTGCCGCCGCAGCCTCTTGTTCTGCGATGCTCGCAGCCTGATCTGCCGCAGCTTGCGCGATGCGTGCGGCTTTCTTGACGTCGGCGATATGCGGAAGCGCGAGGTTTTCAATGTAGTTCGTGGGATCGGTGATCTCTTTGATCTGGAGCGACTCGATCTGCAGACCGAGCGCCCCCATCTCGCCCTTCATCGCATCGCGCGTCGCGTCGGTCAAAGCCACGCGATCGGTGATCAGCTGCTCGACGGTCAGGTTCCCGGTGATGCTGCGAAAGTGACCGTCGGCCAACGTTTGGATGTTTTTCTCCATCGTCTGTTCCTGTCCGAGGAACCGTTGGGCAGCGTTCGTGATCGACTCATTGTCTGCGGCGATCTTGTACATGCAGACGCCCTGCAGGCTGACCGGAATCCCTTGCTTCGTAACGCAGTCGATCCCAAGCTGCGCCTCGTGAAGAACGAGCGATAGTCGCCGCGCCGTCTGAAAGCCCGGCAGCACGAACGTGCCGGCACCCGTTACGATCTTGAAGCTGCGGCCGCCCTTCCCGCCGCCCATTCCCGAAACGATCAGCGCTTCATTGGGCGAAGCGACCTGCCACATGCTGCGAACGATCATGAGAAACACGAATACGCCACCGAGAGCAACGATCGCATAAATGATGAGCGGGAGTGCCAACCAAGATTCGTTCATTCGTCCGCCACCTTTCTCGCATTCGAGTCACCGCCTGAGCAGCCGACCTTCGGCGCCTCACCGCAGCGGTCCTCACTTGCGCAGTGCGGCCAGCGGTATCGGCGCTGCGCCAGGTTGTGGGCGCCGACGACGTTGAGAAACCCGCCCCATGCGTTGCCGGCACCAGCGCAGACGTGGGAGGCTCGATACGCGGGTGCTTCTTGCGAATTGCGCGGGATGTCGGTCCATCAAGGACGTGCGACCAATACTCCCCAAGACGGGATCAATGGACTTTCGAATCCTCGGGGCGATTACGAACGTTCAGACGATCGCAAGTGGACGCGCGATTCGGAACTTTAAACGTCTGCGACGGCTGTACGGCGGCCGGCGCTAGAGGAAGCTCAAGGGGATCGCGCGGATAGAACTCTTGACGGGACAACGTCGTTTGGCGGAATTGCACTGGTATGAAGCGCATGGCGTCGGTAAGAAGGAAATCAAGCGAAAGCGATACCTCGACGAGGTCGCGTGAGGCGCGAACCAGCGTAGGCTTTGTGGTGTGCGTTCGAAACGAGGGTTATGAAGCGTCCCTCGAACGCAACAAGATATATCTCCAGCTGAAGGACGAAGAGGGCGCAGCCGACCGCGATATTCGCGTGGTCGATGAGAGCGGCGAGGACTACCTCTACAGCAAGGATCGCTTCGTCCCGGTCGTCGACCTCCCAGCGGTAGTCAAGACTTCCGTTCGAAAGAGCCCGTCCGCAGCCTAAGAGGATCTCGACTCGTGAGCTAGTTTACGGAGCATCGACGCTCGGCGTGAGGAAGCGAGCGGTATCGCGAAAGCAGGTAGTAGGTCAGTGGCAGATTGTGGGCCTGTATCCGCATGATGTCCAAATCAACCCTATCCACGAAAACGGGTCAGCTCCACTTTCAAGCGCAAGGGTTCTAAACTGCTGCTCCGCGGATAGTCATTCGCAGCTCGGATGTGGTCGACTGTGCCACGCTGACACAGTCGCGTGGAAAAATCGACGGCGGTGATGGTTCCCGTCCCCCTCCGCTTTTCCAACTTGGGCTCCGGCCGGAACGCCAAGCACCGCCGCAAGCGCGACCGCTGATCAAAAGCGTACGCATAAACAGTCTCTGGGGGCTAGCAAGCCAGCAACGCCGCTCTCGCTACTTCACGAGCCGTTTCGCGTAGATTGAGCAAACCACTTAACAGCTTGTCCATCCTTGGCTGGGGTATTGGTTGAGGCAAAAAACGAAGGCTGGGACGCTCCCACCCACCTCGACGGCCGAGAAAACCCTGTGGGCACAGGGTTTGAGGCGCATCGGAGCGGGAGCGAAATCCGCTTACAACAGGTCGGTTTTAGGGAACGCCGAGATTGCAAAGCTATTTCCCAGAAATCGTGAAACGCCCAAACCCTTATAGGACAGGCGTTTGCGAGATATGCCGAGAGCGAGAATCGAACTCGCGACACCAGGTTTTCAGTCCAGAACAGCTGCGAATCGCCGGTGTTCGCATTTGTGCGCGTACGACCGGAAATCGTTGTCCGCCCGCGAAATTAGACGACGACCATGGCCGCCCGCGTCCTGATCATCGCCCTGGATGGAGCGGATGGCGCTCTGCTTGATCGGTGGAGCGCAGATGGAACCCTGCGGAACCTCGCCGCCCTCCGGGCCCGTGGCGCGGCCACTCGTCTTTCGGCCCCGGCGGGCGTTACCGATGACGCGCTCTGGGCTTCCTTTCAATATGCCAGCAGCCTCGGCGAGCATGGTCGATATCACTTTCGCCAGCGCCTCGACTCCGGCGAGATGGGCATGGTCTTTCGCGACGAGACCGACCGCAAGTCTTTTTGGGACGCCTTGTCCAGCGAGGGCCTGCACGTGGCGATTCTCGACGTGCCCAAATGCGGGTCGCCGCGGCCCCTTAACGGGATTCACCTGGTTGATTGGCTCGTTCACGGCCGCTACTTCGATGAACCCAAGAGCTACCCCGAGTCCCTCGGCGGCGAGATCGTCGCGCAATTCGGTCCGGCGCCGCCCAGCCGCTGCCAATATGAAGGGCCGCCGCTCAGCGACGATGAGGTGCGCGAGATGACCGCCAATCTGCGTACGTCGGTCGCCCGAAAGCGCGCCGCCGGCCTCCACTATCTCCAATCCGAACCGTGGGACCTCTTCGTCCTCGGATTCAAGGAGGCTCACTGCGCCGGCCACCACTTCTGGGACTTCGCGGATCCCACCCATCCCGGCCACGACCCGGCGCGCGCTGCTTCCTTGCCTGATCCGATTCGGACGATCTTCCTCGATCTCGACGCCGCGGTCGGCGAGCTCGTTGCTACGGTCGGGCCCGACACCGACATCGCGGTTTTCTCCACCACTGATATGGTACCGAACGCCACGCTCGGTCATCTCATGCCCGGGATCGTCCGCCGCGTCAGGCGCCGCCTCGGCGATACCCCGCTGACCCGCGCCCTCCGCCACGGCGTCCGGCTCTGCTTCCCAGCCGCGCACGTGATGCCGCCCTGCTCGCTTCTGCCCTACAACGAGAACTGCGATGCGCTGCGCGTCAGTCCGCAGTGGGGCTTGTTTCGCCACACGCCCGGCTATGAACGCAAAAAGGCCGCGATGTTGGACCGCATCGAATTCCTACTACGCGACCTGACCGATGCCGACACCGGCCGGCCCGTCATCGCCGCGATTGATCGGCCATCCGCCACGTACGCGGGCAAGCGCGCCGCCGCCCTTCCCGACCTGCTCATCCGCTATCCCGCCGGCGCCGTCCCCCGCGCCGTCGTTTCGCCGCAGCTCGGCCACATCGAGTCCGAGCGCCCGAAGGTGCGTCCCGGCAATCACGCTCCCGGCGGTTTGCTGATCTTTTCCGGCGATACGTTCGCCGGCGCAAGCGCGATGCAAGACATCGGCCCGCTCGCCGCCAAAGCGCTTCACGCCACAACAAAGTGATGCGGCGGTAGCGTCGGTCAATCCGTCGCCCGATTCACGTCTCGCCGTGCGTGTCTCGCGGCAGATTCTGATCCGACTGTTCAAGCTCGGACGCGCTCGAACGATCCTTAGCGAACGCCGCCGCTGCAGTCGACAGCTCGTCAATTTTCATCCGCCGCGTGCCTCGCGGATATTTCCCGCACGGGTGACTCGATACGGACTCCTCGCAAATCACCGCCAAGTACTCGAAATTCGTCCACGTGCCAGGCCAGGATACTTCGCGTCGAATCATGACCACGGGTTCGAGCATTTTCCATGTCCTGAGCACGACGCCGTCCCAAAGATCGTAGACGATCCTCCGGTCGACGATGCCGAGCTTTACAAACGCGCCCAGGACCTCATAGAAGTTTCCGACGTCCCGCATGCCTCCCAATTCCTCGGGAAAAATGTCGGCGCCTAATCTAGCACGGCCCGCCGGATCTGCGATCAGCTTCGGTACTCGATGGTCGATTGCGATTCGCGTGTGGACAATGCCCGCCCCGGATCGACACCGATTGGCGTTCTCGTGGCTGGGGCGTTGGCTGGGGTAAAACTCGTCCGGTCCCGTGCACTCGCGACGACGGGCGGAGACCATTGTCGCTTCCAGGTAAGCTTAAGTGAGACGGGAAACACCCGCTCGTCTGCCATGGCAGACAGTCAGGAGACGTCATATGAAACGCCTCGCATTCCTGGTGATTGCCGCGACGACGCTCGTCGCCTCGCTGGCAGTACGAGCCTCGGGCTCGATGTCCATGTCGGCGGTGGGAGCGGGACCGTCCGGCTACGACTGGCTCGTCGGCACTTGGTCCCGCAAGAACACCATGCCTCCCTCAAAGCTAGGAGCGCTGCAATCCAGTACATTCACTGCAGCCAAACTCAAAGACGGAAACATCGTCGTTGGTAGTGCGCCCCGGATCTGATACAAGAAGTTAAGCTGGGGTTCCGCCGAAAGGAACCCTTCCATGCCACGAACGAGAACTCGGCGCACTTTCAGCCGCGAACTCAAGCTCCAAGTGCTGGGC
>Ga0073928_10006139_pt1 | contig 16334 bp, 16 predicted proteins | sample PaiPotPPA55metaG_FD_76969 | JGI IMG/M metagenome (GOLD analysis project Ga0073928, IMG submission 76969) | Iron sulfur acid spring bacterial and archeal communities from Banff, Canada, to study Microbial Dark Matter (Phase II) - Paint Pots PPA... ... | reverse complement strand
GCGCCCGATTGATCATCGATCCGATCGATGGTACGGAAGAATTTTCGCGCGGAATTCCAACCTTCGGAACGCTGCTGGGAATCGAGGAGAGCGGCGAAATTGTTGCAGGCGTGGCGAGCGCCCCGGCCTTGGGCGCGCGTTGGTCGGCTTATCGCGGCGAAGGCGCCTACCGCGACGGACAGAGGATGCAAGTATCCAAGGTTCCCCGGCTCGACGAGGCCATGGTTTTCACCACCGGCACCGGACCGAGCAAAGGCCAGGAGGCGCGGGAAAAAATTCGGCGGCTGGCGGACGCGGCGCGCAACGGGCGAGCGCTCGGCGGATTCTGGCAACACATGCTGGTCGCGGAAGGCGCGATCGATGCCGCATTGGACTGGACCTCGAAACCGTGGGACTTGGCACCGCTGGGAATCATCGTCGAGGAAGCGGGAGGCCGCTCGACGAATATTCGCGGCGAACGAAATATTTACACCGACGATTTTCTGAGCACCAACGGACTGCTTCACGAAGAGGCGCTCGCGTTGTTGCAGTAAAAATGCAATTCGCTTGGATGCCGAAGCCGCAAAAAGCCGCGCCAAATTGGCCGTTTTCAGAGCAAACGGTAACTCCTAACCTGCGAAACGACGGACCAGCAAGCGGAGAAACGACCATGAACCTACAAGCGCAGGCGCTGAAGGCAGAACAGTTGCGAAAGCTGCACCGTGGACCGCGGATGCTGGTGCTCCCCAACGCGTGGGATGTGATCAGCGCGCGCATCGTCGAAGAACTGGGATTCCCGGCGATCGCGACCACCAGCGCAGGAATCGCTGCCACCTTCGGCTATCCCGATGGCCAGAAGATCTCGCGCGAGGAAATGCTCGGCGTCGTGGCCCGCATCGCAAAAGCCGTACATGTGCCAGTGACCGCCGATGTGGAAGCCGGCTACGGCGTGACCATCGACGATATGACGCAAACGGTGAAAGCCGTCGTCGCCGCAGGCGCGGTGGGAATGAACCTGGAAGATGTAACCGGCAGCGACGAAGACTCCCAGGTCGGTTTAGCATTGCAGGTCGAAAAAATCCGCGCCATCCGTAAAGCCACGGAATCCCTGGGCGTACCTCTCGTGTTGAACGCCCGCACCGATATTTATTTGATACCGATTGGAGCAGCGGAAACGCGTTTCGACCGCACTGTGGAGCGCCTCCGCGCCTATCGCGATGCCGGAGCCGACTGCCTTTTTGCCCCTGGTTTGAAGGATACAGATACAATCGCGAAATTAGTGCGCGCCGTGGACGGTCCGTTGAACATTCTGCTGATGCCCGGCATGCTCACGCTGCGCGAGCTGGAAAATATGGGTGTGGCTCGCGCAAGCGCCGGTTCCGGCGTGATGCGCGCAACACTGGGACTCACGCGTCGCATCGCGAAAGAAATGCTGGAAGCGGGAACGTACGCGTCGATGCTGGAAGGCACAGTGCCGTTCGCGGAAGTCAACGAGCTGCTGGCTCGCGAGAAATCCTAGGGACGATGCCAGACGCCGCCGAATTGCTGCGAATCCTCGACGAAGAGATCGTCAGTTGCCGGAAATGTCCGCGGCTGGTCGCCTATCGCGAGCAAGTTGCGCGGGAAAAGCGCCGCGCCTATCGCGACTGGATCTACTGGGGCAAACCGGTGCCCGGCTTCGGCGACCCAAAAGCGCAATTGCTCCTGGTGGGACTCGCGCCCGGCGCTCACGGATCGAACCGCACCGGCAGGCCGTTTACCGGCGACGCGTCTGGAGTATTTCTGTACAAAGCCCTGTACGATGCCGGATTCGCGAACCAACCGGTAGCGCTGCAACGCGACGACGGCTTACAACTCCGCAACGCCTACATCACCGCCGCGGCCCGTTGCGCCCCTCCCGACAACAAGCCGCTACCCGCCGAGCTTCTCAATTGCCGCCCGTATCTCGAACGCGACCTGGAAATCCTAAAACCCCGCGCCGTACTCGCCCTCGGCAAAATTGGCTGGGATGTCTACCTCAGCATCCTCAAGCATCAGGGCCTGATCACCTCCCGCGCAGCCTATCCCTTCGCCCACGGCGCGGAGGCCGACATTCCGGCAGCCGGCACGCGATTGTTCGGCGTCTACCATCCCAGCCAGCAAAACACGCAGACCGGCAAGGTCACGCCCGCCATGTACGCCAAAGTCCTGCGCCGCATTCGCCGCTTCCTCGAAAAGTAGCTGCGCTCCACGTAGAGGTGCACCCGTTCAGAGTGTCGGAATCGGCTGGCGATTGCTGTCAACCAGTGACAAAGACCGCCTAATGCTCTCGCCACTCTGCGCCACCTGCCCTGCAACCCCCTGAAGCCACGCTCTTTATCTATCGCAAGTAAAAGGCGCCGCCGGAGGCCGAAATGCTTCTTCGCTAGTGTCTCGTCGATGCCTGACGAGCCCCAAGGAGAGTTCCATGACTTGGCACTGGAGAATCGGATTGGCCGCCAGCGCTGCAATCGCGGAAGCACTGGGCGGATCGTTCACAACGCCAGCCCAAGAGCCTCCGCCTCCCCCCCAAGAGTCGCCAGCGCCACCCGAGCAAACTCAGCCCCCATCAAAACCCGCCAACGGGACGCGAAGCCCCGACTTGCCGGTAGAGGCCTACGCCGTCGTGCCTGGCACAAAGTTCCTGGTGCGCCTGGAAGATGAGCTCGACACAAAAGAAGCGCGCGAGAACCGCAAGTTCAAAGTGCGTACGCTGGAGCCGCTGGAAGCGGGTAGCGGCATTTATCTCCCACCGGGAGCGGAGATCATCGGTCACGTGAGCCGCGTCGAATCCGCGGAAATCGCAGGCCGCGCGAAAATATGGCTGACGTTTGACGACATTCACACCAAATTTGGCAGGCTCCCGATCGTGGCGGAGGTCGTAAGTGTTCCCGGCGATCACAGCGTGAAGGCGGGACCTACGCAGGAAGGTTTGATCGAAGGGCGCACGAGCACGCAGCAAGCCGCGGCCCAGGCTGCCGCAGCGGGAGCGGCACTCGGCGCTGTGAAAGGCGTGAAAGATAAAGACAAAAAAGAAATCGCCGAAGGAGCAGCCACAGCCGCGCTCGCCGCCTACCTAACCGAATCCGGCCGCGGCCACGAACTGGATTTGCCCAAAGGCGCGAAACTCGAACTAGAGCTAGAGCGCGCCCTCTATTTGGTCAAGGAATAAGCGAGAGCGACGTGCCACTCTTTACCCTGCGCGGGATCAAGCACTTTGTAGACGTCGCGAATCACGACACCACCGTTGATAAAGCTGTCGTGCGCACGATTGGCCAGCCGATTCTTCTCTTTTTCGGACAATCGCCGGCGACGGATCTTTTTCATCGCTTTCGCCTCTCTGATTCTTTCCTCTGCGAAACCTCAGCGTGCTCTGCGTCTCGGCGTTATCTTTTTCTTTGCCGCCGACCCTAACCGCCTGCCGTCATTTTCTCCGATCTGCCACCCCATTTCTACCGATTTAGCTATGCTTGGCAAGTAGGTGTTGGCTTGTTAGAGTCGAGTGTCCAGCCTGCGCAAAGTTTCCATAGTGCAGACCAATAACGTAGGGAGAGGCTAAGCCGCATGGGCGAAGAGACAAAAACCGCGGTGCGCGCCGTCGAAACCGGCGAGCGCAAGGACCGCGTCCTGATTGTCGAGGATGAAGACAACGCGCGCAAGGGCTACGAGCAGTTGCTGCAAAAGTGGGGCTACGAAGTCCTCGGCGTCGCCGCCGCGGAAGAAGCCCTGGCGAAATTCGGCAACTTCCAGCCCGATACGCTGATCGCCGACGTCGAGCTGCCCGGAATGAACGGGCTCGACCTGCTCAAACAGCTTGGCGCCGATCTCCGCAACGTCCCCTCCATCATCATCACCGGCAAGGGCAGCGACGAGCGAGCCGTTGCAGCCATCGAAGCCGGCGCATTCTGGTACATCGAAAAACCAATGAAGGCCCCGGTGCTACGGGCGTTGCTGGACCGCTGCCTCGAAAAGGCCCGCGACACGCGCCAATTAGCCGTTTTGCAGCGCCAATTGCGCGAAACCGGGCGCCTCGGCGATCTGGTCGGCTCATCCAAAGCCATGCAGGAAGTGATGCGCATCGTAGAAATGGCCGCCCCGAGTTCCGCATCGGTGCTGATCACCGGCGAAACCGGGTCAGGCAAAGAAATCGTGGCCCGCAGCATTCACAAGCTGTCGCCGCGCGCTTCGGGCCCCTTCGTAGCCATCAATTGCTCCGCAATTCCCGAAACCTTGATGGAGAGCGAAATTTTCGGCCATGAGCGCGGCGCATTCACCGGCGCAGCCGAGCGGCGTATCGGCTGTTTTGAGCTGGCCGATGGCGGCACTCTGCTGCTCGATGAAATCGGCGAAATGCCGGCGCCCACCCAGGCCAAGCTGTTGCGCGTTCTGGAAGACCGCAAAGTCCGCCGGCTTGGCAGCAAGAGCGAAACTCCAGTGGACGTGCGCGTTCTTGCCGCCACGAACAAGGACCCCGAACAAGCGGTGGGAAATGGCCAGCTGCGCCAGGATCTTTTCTTCCGCCTCAACGTTTTTCACATCCATCTGCCGCCACTGCGTGATCACAAAGATGATATTTCCCTGCTGGTCGAATACATCCTGCGAGACGTGAACGCCAAACACGGCAAGCACGTGCGGGGCATCGGCACCGAGGTCATGGACATCTTCATGAGCCATACCTGGCCCGGAAACGTTCGCGAGCTGCGCAACGTTTTGGAGCGCTCCACGATCATGTGCGAAAAAGATTTGATCACGCGCAGTTGCCTGCCCGATGAGTTCGGCAAATCGCAGGCCAAGGGCCCGAGCGATCTCTCAACGATCAAGTTCCCCGTCGGCACCTCAGTAGACGCCATGGAACGCGAGCTGATCCTGCAAACCCTGAACGCCACTGGCAACAACAAAACACGCGCCGCCGACCTTCTGGGAATCAGCCTGAAAACATTGCACAATAAGCTGAAGGAATACGGCGGATCCAACGCCGACGCGGAGTAGATACGCAAAATGCAGCTGCGGCTGCGCACAAAACTTACGCTGGTGATGACCGGCCTGGTGCTCCTGGTCGTCGTCGTGCTTTCCGGCGTGTTCGTCGCACAGCTTCTCGAGCAGGTTCTCCAGCAAACCGACAAGCGCGCTCACGAAATTGCGCATCAGGTCTTCGACCAGGCGCATCGCGCGCTAACCGATGCCGCTAACGAAGGCCTGCGGCCCATTTCCAACAGCCCGGAAGATATCCACGAATATGTCTGGCAGGCTTTCAAGATCGATGAGGGGCTGCACGCGCAGTTAAAAGCCGCGAAAGATATACCCTCGATTTATGAAGTTTCCATTACCGACCGCGACGGCATCGTGCTGATTTCGACGGACGAATCGTTGCAGGGGCAATTTCTCCCGCGCAGAATGCCTCTCTCACAATTGACCCAGCGCGGCACTCTGCATCAAGTTAAGGCGCTTGCCGGCCTGCCGAAGATTTACGAACTCGATTTTCCGTTTACCAAGAGCGGCCAACCATTTGGCGAGGTTCGCGTAGCGGTTTCATCTGCGCTGCTGGTCGAAGAAATTTCGCCCAGCGTCAGGAAATTCGGAACAATCGTGCTGCTGGCACTCGTGATTTCTACCGGCCTCGCGGCCATCGTCAGCGGCGCAGCGCTCGCTCCCTTGCGCGGCATTTCCGATCAATTGGACCGCATCTCCGCCGGTCAATTCGATACGCCGGTGACGGAAGGTACGGGCTTCGGCACCGATGAACTCGGACAAGTGAGCCGCAAAATCACCCAGGTGGGCCAGCAATTGCGCGGCGTCCACGAAATTTTCAGCACCATGCGCGAAAACATGAATTCCGTCATGGCCGGCATGGAAGACGGCTTGCTCCTGTTCACCAAGGAAGCTCGGGCTGTAATGGTGAGTCCTGCCGCCGAGAAATTTCTCGGAGCCCCGGCCGGTGCGTTTCTTGGGCGCCGCGTGAACGAAATTTTTCCTCCAGGGCACCCGCTCCACGATGTGCTGCAAGTGCAAGGCGACGAGCTCAGCGAGATTGCCGCGGAAACCGACCTACAGACGATCGAAGGTCCGCGTCGCGTTAGCGTCAGTGTCCAGGCTGTTCAGGAAGACGGAGAGCGTATGGGCGCGCTGGTAACCTTGCGTGACCTCGACTCCATCGAGAGCATCAATACTCAGTTGCAGGTGAGCGAGCGTCTGGCTGCCTTGGGCCGCATTACCGCCGGCGTGGCCCACGAAGTAAAAAATCCGCTGAACTCCATGCGGCTGTGGCTCGAGAATTTGAAGGAATCTTTGCCCGCGGAGATGGACACCAACGCGATGCAAGCGGTGCAGGTGCTCGATAAAGAGATTGACCGCCTTGATGCGGTCGTAAAGAGATTTCTCGATTTCACACGCCCGATGGAGGTCCGCTTGGAGGCCACGCAGCTCGCCGACATCTTGCGCGAAGTGGTCGAAGTCGCGCAGCCGCAATTGCGCAAATCGAAAGTCGAGGTGGCTCAACTGCTGCCCATCGATGTGCCCGAGGTTTACGTAGACCGTGCGCTGCTCAAGCAGGCAGTGCTCAATCTGGTGTTGAATGCTGTCGAGGCCATGCCCAGCGGCGGAAGATTGCAATTGATGCTAAGCAGGCGCGGCGAAATGGCGGAGATCAGCGTGGGCGATACGGGGAAAGGGATTCCGCCGGAAAACAAACAGAAGATCTTCCAGCTCTTTTTCACCACGCGCCCAGGCGGAAGCGGTATCGGATTGGCCAGTACGTTCCGAATTGTACAGCTTCACAACGGTTCGATAGACTTTACGTCGGAGGTTGGCCGCGGAACGACGTTCCGTATCGAACTGCCGCTCGCTGCCTGATCATTCATGACGCAGAGATCGACCCAGTCCCGTCGCGGCTCGCGTTGCGCTTCGTTGCGCTTCGGCTTCCTGGGTCTATCCATTGCGGTGGTTTTCAGCGGATGCGCCGCCCAGAACAAAACCAAGGCAAAAACATTTCCCTGGGCCACGGTGATGTCGGTGCGGCCCGTGTTGCCGAAAACGGAGACCGCGGTGGATGTTTCGCCGGACGCGACCCTGGACGATTCACTGGCTGAAGTTTCGCCCGACGCCCCTCCGCCTCCGTCCCCCCTGGGGGCAATTCAGAGCGTGCCGCCGCGCCCGCGCGTCCAGGCTGCCCCGTCCGAACCGAGCAACCCTACGCGTCCCGAGCCTCCACAGATTGCGCCGCAGTTGACCGCGGAAGAGACCACCGCGGCGCAGCAGCAAACCAATTTGAGTTTGAGCATCGCGGAGCGAAACGTCTCAGCCTCGCAAGGCAAACCGCTGAACGCCACGCAATCGGACCTGGCCTCCAAGGTGCGCAGCTTCGTCACCGAGGCCCGCGAGGCGGCGCAGTCGGGTGATTGGGCCCGCGCCAGCAACGCCGCAAAGAAAGCACAGGTGCTTTCCGAGGAGCTGGCCCGATCATTGTGACGCCACCTCTTCCGCTGCTCAGGATCTTAGGAGCCTACTCGATGATCTCTGTCCGTCTCAGGTCAGCCGGCGAGTACCGCACCGATCCAATGCGTTAGAATGCCCACATGAAAAGCTTTGACGTGGCGATCGCCGGCGGCGGACTGATCGGCGGCGCCGTAGCCCTGGAGCTCGCGCAAGCCGGCTTGGGCGTAGCTTTGTTTGAAAAGGGCCAGACCGGGCGCGAGGCGTCCTGGGCCAGCGCGGGAATCTTGTCCCCTGCGCCGGAAACTCCGGGGATGATCCCGATGGTGCCTCTGGGCAAGGCCAGCATGACGCTGTATCCAGGTTTCGTGGCAAATGTCGAAGAAATCTCCGGACAAAGCGTCGGATTTCGCTCGTTAGGCACGCTCGACGCGCTATTTTCGCGCGACGCCACCCGCGATCTCAGCACCCTAGTCGCGCTGCATCACGGTTTGGGATTGAAAGCGGAACCGCTGCGCCCCGAAGAAGCGCGCGAGCTGGAACCGGCCCTCAGTCCCGACGTGGAGGCGGCGGCACTGCGCCCTGACGAAGCGTCCATCGACAATCGCGCCCTCACGCAAGCGGTGCTGCGGGCCGCCCACGAAAGCGGCGCACAGATTTTCCCAGATCACGAAGTGGAAGCAGTGTGGCGCGAGGGCGGGCGGTGCGCCGGCTTGAAACTTCGCAACCAGAATGTTCCTGCGAAGTGGACGATCATCGCGGCAGGCTGCTTTTCCGCGAACATCGAAGGAGTGGCGGCCTATGCTCCCGTGCGCCCCGCCAAGGGCCAAATGGTTTCGTTGCGTGCGGATGATTTGAAGATTGAGCGAGTGCTCTGGTCCGAGAAAGTTTACGTGGTGCCAAGAAATGATGGGCGCATCCTGGTGGGCGCTACCGTCGAGTACGTCGGCTTCGACAAGCACGTCACTACCGGCGCTGTGCAGAAAATTCTATCCGCCGCAATCGAGCTCGCGCCGGGCCTGGCAACTGCCCGCATCGAGGAAACTTGGGCGGGTTTGCGGCCGGATTCTCCCGATCATCTGCCGATTCTGGGTGCCACCGACCTCGACGGACTATTGATAGCCACCGGTCATTTCCGCAGCGGCGTATTGCTTACGCCGATCACCGCCCGCCTCCTCCGCGAGTGGATCACAGAACAACGCGTGAGCGTCGATTGGGACCGCCTAAGTCCCATGCGTTTCGCGACCGCACAGAAACAAACTGCAGTCTAGAGCGCATTCAACTTCTTCGAACAGCCGCGTAGGGGCACGGCATCGCCGTGCCCGTCATCGGCAAGATCGTTCCCTATTAAATCCCGCCGTCCGTTATCGCCACCACTATTGTGCGCGCGCTGGTGGCGGCGTAATGGGCGACGCCTGCCCCACATTCGTATATTGAATCTGACTGCCGTCGAGTATCAGATCATGCTCGAGCACGACATCCAGCGTCGAACCACGAGGCAGTTCAGCCTCCGGTCCGCGGGTAAGCAGGATCGCCCCCAGTCCGGCCAATCCACCGATTCCGGCTCCAATCCCGGCTCCCTTCGCGCCTCCCGCGATCGCCCCGATTCCCGCGCCGGTAACCGTCGTGGTAGCCACGGTTTCGACGTCTTTGCCCTTGCCGCCAGACCCGGTCACCTTTCCTTCCGAATCCATCGTCTCCTTGCCGCCGCTGTCCGCACTGCGCGGGGCCGCATTCAAGTCCACGGTATAGCCGTTGGGCAAAATCAGCGTGTTCAAGCGCATGCGGAATTCGCCGCGTCCCTTGATGCGACCAGGGCGCTTGGATTCCACCAGTTCGCCGCGCAGATAGGAACCAACAGGCACGACGATGCGATTGTTCTGCGTGATCGGGAAAGCCGTGCGGAAATACAACGAATCGCCGGGTTTGGCGCCCCGCGTGGAGATTCCGTTCTCCAACACGACCGCAAATCGCGTCCCCGAAGGCACGTCAATGCGTTCGGCCGGCCCGCGCACCGCGGCGGGTTGCGCTGGTCGGGCCGCCGGAGCCGGCGCTGAAGTCTGCGGCCCATCCGGCTGTTGCGCCCCCGCGACGCCGCTAGAAAGGCAAAAGATCGATAGCCCGATGGAGGTGAAACAAAGTGCACGTGTGCGGCGCATGGGCATTCTCCCCTGATGACAGTGCGATGCTAGCGAAAGAGGTACGGATGCCCGTAGTATACGCGTTCGGGCCGGCAAGGGAACATGCAGAAACCTCCGGAGCGTTTTTCGCTGGCTAAACCCCGTGTAGTGGCCGCCGACCGTCTAGCCTGAGCTTCGAAGGCTGGCAGGCGGTTCCCTCAGCCCGAATAAATCCGATTTTCCTTGACCTCTGTTAGCCACATGGTAAGATACAAACTACGTTACGTTACTGGTTTCGTTGGCGAAGTGTCTGACAGCTTCCCGCCCCGTAAACCATTTAGAATCAAATCACTAGGCCGTTTTAAAAGTGCATCCCCTTTGTTTTCAAGTCACAGCGCAAAAACCAGGGGGGTGGGGTAGTCGGCCTACCTTGTGAGCAAAGGAAAAGCAATAGGAACGTTTGTAGGGGGGGCTAGCTCCTCCCGGCGGAACCTACGTGCTCGAAACTGGCGCTTGAGCGGCAACCGGCTAAGCCAGAAAACACGCCCCTCTCCATATCGGCAAGACGCAGGTGTGCGATATCGGGCGTTTCATTCGGAGACACGTCAAAATTGCCAAGCACGGCGGACCCGCCAACCGCCGAACCAGCGTTTGACCGTCCAATATCCCAGAGATAGGCTGTACGCCATAAAAGGGAGGTATGCATGGCAAAGTTGGCGCTGATCTACGGGATGCGGTTGCTGCCGGAAGAAGACCTGGGCGAAGTCAAGGATGCAACGGTGGTGCTGAAAAATGGCCGGACGGCACGAGTGACCATGCACCTGATCGAAGGAACCAAAGAAGAAATTGAAGCAACGTTTCAGGAGTCGGTTCAAGCGTTTTTTGAGATGTATCCGGAGATTTGAGGGATTCGCTGTGAGCTCAGTTGAACTGAGTCGATGCTGATGTAGGGGCACAGCACGGCTGTGCCCGGCACGCCCAAGCGTAAACAACTGACTCAGTCTCCCGCTTCAGATCACTAACAATTGGTCTTCTTTAGCGGTTGCCGAAATTTTCTGGGTCCGCGTTGGGATCCCCGAGCGTGTCGGAGATGAGCACCGTGGATTGTCCGGTAAGCTCGAAACGCTTGCGGCACTTGTGGCAAGCGACCAGGTCATCCAGGCGCACCATGTAAGAAGCAGCCTTGGCGAATTTCCTGCGGTCTTCCTCGCCGGCGCCGCGGGGCAGTTCCTTCTTTTTCCTGCAAACCTTCCAACGAACGGGAAATTCAAATTCGCCGCGGCAGCTGGGGCACAACAGCTTGATCTTCCGAGTTTCTTCGCGCTCGGTGTAAAAAGCTCTCTCATCCATAGTCAGTTCGCGGGAGTGATCACCGCTTGGTCGATTGTAGCAAATTCGAGCCCGCGGTCGCGCCATCGCGGCAGCCAATACTCGAGAGCCGCAAGCGTGCGGGTACGGTCGGCGTTCTGCCCCCGGTGGCTCCCGTCGTGGAGGCAGAGGATATCGCCAGTCCGGGTCGCATGCCCCCGAGTCGCATACGCCTGCGCCTGTCGCTGCGATTGGCTGGCGTGCGCGGCGATGGGCTGCATGCGGCCAACGAGCCATTCGGAGCTGGGAGCGCGCCAGTCGCCCGGGATCAGCGTCCACATGACCGTTCGGAGCTCGAGTTCGCGGGCGGCGCCGGCGAGCCAGGGATTGCGGAGTCCCCACGGCGGGCGAAACCAAGTCGGCCTTGCGTTTAACGCAGCCGCGATGGCGTCCTGGCACCGCCGTAGTTCGTCACGGATCTGCGTCGGGCCGAGCAAGAAAAGATTAGGATGCGTCTCCGTATGATTGCCAATCGCGTGACCTCGCGCGGAAATTTCTCGAACTAAGTCAGGGCATTGCCGCGCATAAACACCGATCAAGAAAAATGTCGCGCGCGCGTCATAGCGGTCGAGAAGATCGAGCAGTTTTGGCGTGATCGCCGGATTGGGCCCGTCGTCAAACGTGATCGCCAGCTTGCGCGGCGAGGTCGTGCGGCACGTGGTTGGCCCGAAAAGCTGCGCTCGCGGGTAGACGGCTCCATAGGCGGTCAGCGCCGAGACGCCTGCGAACGCGGCGGGCGCCGCGAGGATCCAGGGATTCACGCGAGGTATTCTCGCATGACCGATAGGGGCCTGCCGAATGTGAATCGGCGACCGGCGGATTGTCCAGTTCGGTTTGGCGCGGCGTTGAAAGCATTGTAGGACCCGGGCTTCAGCCCGGCGAGTCGCGCAAGTTCACGAGGACTTGCAGTCCCCGGGGTTGCAGCGCCTGACTGTAGTCGGGCGCCTACATTGGCCCCGGGCCGGGCGAAGTTGCTTGCTCATCGGAGTTGGTGTCTGGCAGGATGCTGTCAGGATTTGGGCCAAATCGACGGCGTGCATCGAAGGGGGATTTATGGCCGGTTTTTGTAGAAATTGCGGTACGGCGTTGGGCGATGGGCAGGCGTTCTGTGCTAAGTGCGGAACACGCGTTGGTGATGTTGCGCAAGCAAGCGTGGCGGCTCCGCCCACTGTGGGCGCTGCGCCGCCGATCGCGGCCGTTCCGCCTGCGGCGTACTCTGCGCCGGGACAGGTGCCACCTCATGCTTCCTCTGGGGCGAGCGCACTGGTAAAGATTTTGATCGGCGTGGTGATTGTGTTTGTGGTTTTTGGCGCGCTGGCCGCTGGGGCGCTGATTTACATCGGGCACCGCGTGCATCAGAAGGCGCAGGAGATGGGCCTGACGCGTTCCTCTGAGGAAATGCGAGAGAGTAATGCTGCGTTGCGGCGCATCGATGGTTGCGCGCTGCTGTCGAAAGCGGACGTAGGGCGGGTCGTGAAGATGGAAATTGTGCGCGCCGAGGCACAAAGTGGCGACGCTCCGGGATGTACGTATTCGGTCGGTGGGGATCCTGGGGATCTAACCGCAAAACACCTCGCTTCGTTACAGAAAAATCGAATGAGCAAGGCGGATCAGGACACGATGGAGAATTTCGGCAAGACCGTTTTCCATGGGACTGCCGCGGCTCCAGACAGCGCCGGCGGCCACCCAGGTGAGGCTGCGGTGCTTTCTTATTCGATCGACAATAATGCCGCGCAGCTGCAGATGCGGCTCAACAGGGCGGCGCTTGGCAATTTGGGCCCGGGGATAACGCCCGCGATCTCGAATCTGGGCGACGAAGCGTTCGACGCTGCTGGAGCGATGCTGTTTGTGCGCAAGGGGGACAAGGTGGTGCGCATCATGTATATGACTTGTCCGTGCGGCCTGGATGACGTGGTGCCGCTGGCGCGCAAGATCGTTGATGGCTTGTAGATGCGAGAGTTGACGCCGAGAGGCCGCGTCGGTTGGCTGCTGCGCGTCTCGTTGGGGAGATTGGTTGCCGATGATCGGTTGAGGTCCTTCGGCTACCCTTGTCGGGTAGCCTCAGGATGACAGTCGTGCTGGCGGGCCAGCGCTTTTTCTGAGCGCGTGCGTTGTCAACCGGGAAGGAGGCGGCGCGATTTCAGGTCCTCGAGGAGGCGCTCGACTTCGGTGTCGCGGTCGAGGCGCGTTAGGCGCTCGGCCACATCGTCGGTGGCCAGCTCGACTCCGGCGCTGGCCGTCGCTTCTGTGTGGTGCACGCGATCCTTGAGGCGGTCGAAGGTGGCGCTCTTGGCGTTGTCTCCCAACGCGGTCTGCGCGCTGGCTGCTTTGCGCAGCGCGATGCTGCAGCGATGACGAGCTAGCAGCATGTCGCGCTTGGACTTTGCTTCGTCGAGCTTCTGCTCTAGCTTCACGAGGGCTCCCTTCAGGGCGTTGACCTGGGCTTTCTGATCGTCCACCTGTTCGCGAAAACTCTGCACGAGGCGCTGCGAGGTCTGGTAGCGATCGAGGGCTGCGCGCGCCAGATCGTCTTGGGCCTTGTCCACTGCGCGTTCGGCCTTGCGCATCCAGTCGCTGCCTGCGTCTTCGTTCTCTTTCAGCTTTTTCTCCAGCATGTGCTGGTCGGCGATGGAAACCGCGACCTGCGTTTTGACCTGCATGTATTGATTCTCCATGTCGAGAATCACCTGCTTGATCATTTTTTCAGGATCTTCGGCGCGATCGATGGCGTCGTTGATGTTTGCGCGAATTAGAGTGCTGACGCGTTCTAAAAGTCCCATGATGATTCTCCTTTACTTTCACAAAGCAAAAATGCATTAGCTGTTTTCCAAAAGTGATCTCATACACAGTTTCGACTGGAAGAAAACCAGTTCCTCAGGGGCTAAAGCCCGATCTTGCTAGGCCGTGATTGTCGGAGCTTAAAGCTCCGACCCCTGAACCGCTCGAAATGTCAGACCAACCTCCGATCACCGCGATTTATGAGATCTCTCCTTAAATAGCTCCTAATTGCTGGCAACATTTGCCAAACCGGTCGCTAAACATTTTTCCAAAATCAGCGACGCGTGGCCTGAAAAGTGGATCGCAAGAAATAAGCCAAGCGCAGCGGCCAACACCCACAAGATCAGAACAATCTTTCTGACGGTCATGATCTTCCCCCACCCCAAACCTTCGCAAGAAGGAAGCGCCGGGGCAGATTCCCAATCCGCCCCGGCGGAAGCGATCATTACGAATTACCTGGCAATGCATTACCGGACAAAGGTGGCGCTGGTTTTTGCGCCTTGTCGCCGATCAGGCGCACCTTGCTGAGCAGGTCTGACATTTGCATGCCGGAGAGGGCTTCGAAGAGCGCAGGAACTTGCGCTGCGATCTTGGTGATGTCGCCGGTCAGCTTGTACGATCCGGCGGCATCGCCGTTGCCGGTGGAGACGATGGTTACTTTGTCGATCTTGCTGAGGGGCTCCGCCAGAGCTCGCACCACTTCCGGCAGACCGGTGATCAGTTTGTCCACGACGGCAGCCTGGTTGTACTCCTGATAGGCCTCCGCCTTGACGTTCATCGCGCGGGCTTCGGATTCGCCCTTCTTGAAGATGATCTCGGCTTCGGCTTCGCCCTGCGCGCGTGTGGCAGAGGCGCGGCCTTCGGCCTCCTTGATCAGGCGTTGGCGTTCGGCTTCGGCGAGGGTCTCGATGCGTTGCCGCTCGATTTCCGCGGGCTTCAGCACGGTGGCGATCAGTTCGCGTTCGCGGCGCGCAATTTCGGCATCTTGGACTTTTACTTGCGCTTCGCGTTCCGCTTGCTGGACACGCACGGCTTGCAGGATTACCTGCTGTTGCTGGACGTTGGTTTCGATTTCATAGGCTTTGTCGGCCTGCGCTTGGGCGCGCTTGGTTGTTTCTAGATATTGGGCCCTCTTTATGTCGAGGTCGCGCTCAGCTTCTGCTTGCTTGGTGAGCGAAGCAGTTTCGGCGGCGACGCGCTCCTGGTCAGCTTGGGCTTTGGCGACCGCCGCGGCGCGTTGCGATTCGGCGCGCTTGATGGCGATGTCGCGATCGGCTTCGGCTGCCGCGACTTCGGCGTCGCGCTTGATGCGGGCGATGTCGGGCCGGCCCATGTTGGTGATGTATTCGTTCTTGTCGCGTACTTCTTTCAGGGTGAAGCTGATGACTTCGAGACCCATCTTGTTCATGTCGTCGGCGCAGGTGGAGCGCATGCGATCGGCAACCATTTCGGGTTCTTTGACGATCTGCTCCACAGTGAGCTGGCCGATGATGCCGCGGAGATGGCCTTCCATCACTAGGCGGATTAAACCTTCGCGCTGCTCGGGGCGCTTGGTCAGGAACTGCTCCGCTCCGGTGCGGATCGATTCCGGGTCGGACTTGACCTTGATTTGGGCTACCGCCTCGATGGTTACGGCGACGCCCTGCTTGGTGTAGAGGCTTTGCTGGGGCGCGACGTCGAAGGACATCAGCTCCAGCGACAGCTCGCGGCACTGCTCGATCATCGGATAGATGATCGTGCCGCCGCCTTTTACGATGCGGGTACCACGGAGGCCGTAGATGATCAACGCCTCGTGCGGGCCAGCTTTGCGGAACAACTTCGCCAGTACTCCCATGATGAAAAGCAGGCCCAGAACAGCCAGGCCGGCGTAGACCCATACCGTCATTTGATCGAACATATAGACCTCCCTTTTTGCGACCCTCCCGGACTGTTTTGCGGGGCTATGCGTCCGGAGAAACTTTTTATGGCCGTCGGAGCGGGCACAGCCGTGCTGTGCCCCTACAACGGCAGCGGCGCTACTTTGTGAAGTCGTCCCACCTTTTCACGTACGCGATACCCTTGTCGTAGCGCTCGATCACCACTTCTGCGCCCTTCTCTACTGGGTCGCCTGCTTCGCTGCGAGCGCCCGCGCATCGGCGGACACCGCCGAGTGAAAAAATGACCTCGCCGGTTCCCTGTTCGCGAATCGGCATGCTGAGAGTGCCGACGCAGCCCTCGATGCGATAATCGGCGTCGAGCATGAGCGAATCTGCGGCGCGCGTGAGCTTGAGCATGAAGCGGTACACGATTGTGCCTGCAACGAGACCGGCAAGCGCGGCGATCGTCAGGCACAACACCGCAACCAGGTGTGCACCACGAGAGAGGATGTAGCCTGCGCCGCCGAACCATGCCAGAAACGCCATGATCGTGGAAGCGTTGAACCAGGAAACGTGGCTGCCCGCTCGCGCTCCCGCGCCTTTCGCGTGAATGCCGTGTCCTCCGGCGCCGGCATGACCGGCACCGTGGGCCGGCAGGTGCAGACGAAACGGCAAATGGATGTGTACCGCACCCGCGAGGAATGTCAGCACGCTGAATGCGAAGCCAACCAGAAAACAGAAGAGATAAAAGTCAGACCACGTCATAGAGCACCTCGAGCGCACCGGG
>Ga0073928_10006137_pt1 | contig 16337 bp, 13 predicted proteins | sample PaiPotPPA55metaG_FD_76969 | JGI IMG/M metagenome (GOLD analysis project Ga0073928, IMG submission 76969) | Iron sulfur acid spring bacterial and archeal communities from Banff, Canada, to study Microbial Dark Matter (Phase II) - Paint Pots PPA... ... | reverse complement strand
CTGCTGAACGAACTGCTCCTTGCTCATCCGCAACAACCTGTCCATGGCTCACAGCTCCTTTACCGGCATCCAACTGCCGGGTGGCCGCATTATGCCATCGCCCCGAAGTTTGGGCACGCCCTTAGCGCCCCGGATGCCGCGGTTGACATGCTCCCGGACCCCCTTAGAATTTTCCCGTCGCGATGCGACCCGGGCTCGTAGCTCAGTTGGTTAGAGCGCGTCCCTGATAAGGACGAGGTCACAAGTTCGAATCTTGTCGGGCCCATTGAAGTAAAACCTGCCGAACGCATTACTTGCGCACCTGCCCGCGTCGGGCACGGCGGCTCAGGAGCCTGAGCCACAACGGTAATTACCCTTTTTGGCTCTCATCCGGGAGTCGCATATGCCCAAGCTCACCGTTTCGCCGCCGTCGTATCGCCATCACAAAGCCTCCGGGCGCGCTGTTGTCACACTGAATGGCAAGGACCATTACCTGGGGCCATGGGAATCCGAATCCAGCAAAATCGAATACAAGCGATTGATCGCCGAGTGGATGGCCGCGGCAAGGATCAGCCCTGCGGCTGACTGCGAAAAGCTAAGCGCAGTCACCGTCGGCGAGCTTCTCACCGCACATATCAGCGAAGCTGAAGTCACCTACCGAAAGAACGGCCAGCCGAGCAGTCACCTGCACAACGTCAAGGATGGCATCATTCCGCTGAGAGAGTTGTATGCCACGGAACCCGTCGCCACCTTTGGTCCGCTGAAACTCAAAGTTGTGCGTGAGGCGTTCATTAAACGCGGTCTATGCCGCAGCACGATCAACAAACACGTCGGCACGATCAAGCGAATCTTCAAATGGGGCACCGAGAACGAACTGGTGCCGGCGACGGTCTTTCATGCGCTGCAAGCCGTCAGCGGGCTGCGGCGCGGGCGCTCGGCCGCCAAAGAGAGTGTCCCGGTCAAGCCCGTGGCGGAGGCGTACGTGGAGGCCGCGCTGTCGCACGTGTCGGCGCAGGTCGCGGGGATGGTGCGCTTGCAGCAGATTACCGGAATGCGCCCCGGCGAGGTCACGATCATGCGAGGCCGCGATCTGGACATGAGCGGCAAGGTCTGGACCTATACGCCGGCGACGCACAAGACCGAGCACCACGGGATCGAACGGCCGATCTATCTTGGGCCCAAGGCCCAGGAGATCATCAGGCCGTTTCTCAAGTCGGACCTCGCGGCGTACCTCTTTGATCCGCGGGACGCGATGAACGTTTTCAACGCGGCACGGCGTCGAAAACGCAAGACACCCATGACGCCAAGCCAGCGAAAGCGAACCAAAAAATCCAGACCGAAAGTGGCGCCCATGGATCATTACACCACGGAGTCTTACCGTCGCGCAATTGCCCGGGCCCGTGAAAAGGCCGACACGCTCGCGCGGCGGGAGCACCCCGAAGCGAAGCCCAAAGACGTTTTCGTTCCTTCGTGGCATCCGCATCAGCTTCGGCACAACGCGGCCACGCGGCTGCGGAAGGAATTCGGAATCGAGGCGGCGCGCGTAGTGCTCGGCCATCGAACCGCGGCCGTCACGGAAGTCTATGCGGAAATGGATCAGGCCAAGGCCAGTAGCATTATGGCACGGGTCGGGTAGGATGCGGCGACATAGTGCCGGCGAGTTCTCGCCGTGCGGCCCCGCTGGCTGGTGATGGCCGGCGGGGCTGAACTTTTAGGCGTGGTTAGTCCGATGAGCCGGCGGCGTGGCGTTTTTGGGCGGCGCTGCGCTCGCTATCTGCCTCTCTAACGCCGGGTCGCCCGCTGGCGTGGCACTTTCGGCCATAGAGGAATTCGTCGAGACGATGCAGCGCACGATCGATTTGCCGCTGACGGGTTGTGGGGTTCAAATTCGCCGCTTGACACCGCTCGGCTGGCAGTGACGCGAAACGTTGCAGCGCCTCACGGCTCGTATAGGTCGTGCCGCCAACGCGAATCACTTCCAGACGGGTTCCGCGAACGCCCCTTTGTACCCAGCGGTAAACGGCGCTGATGTGGATGCGTTTGCGGTTGCGGCGCGCGGGCAGAAGTTTCGGAACTTCGCGAAGCGATGCGAGTTGCTCATTTCTGATGTCAATCACGACGGACTCAGGTAGTTCAAACACCAACTCTCACGAGATACGAAAGCTCGTTAGCTTATTGTTCGGGCCTTTCAAAGTCAATGGTATAATTAACTTCACACGCGAGGGAGGGAGACCTGGAGACGCAGTGGTCGCTCTTGACGTCGATCAACGAGCCATGGGCAGATTGAGTGTTTTGTGACTCACCGCTGGAGGAAGATGGGGATCGAACATTTCGGCATCACTTGGCGCCGATGCCACTGATCACTGATTATGGGCAAAAGAAGCAGTCTGAGGAGCGAGTCGACCAGCGCGGGGGGGCGCGAAGACGCGATCCCGCCAGCCGGCTACGTACCAGCTCGGCTATCGCGGGCGATCGCTTGTAAGTCTTCAGTGCGATCGTGGTGTGCCCAGTTCTTGATCTCGATCCTTCACCGTGGCGCAGTCAACGCTCTCTCGGTCCCGTCGATGGCGACGACGAAACTCGCAGACCCGGTTCGCCTTCGGGTGACGAAGCGTGTGTAGGCGCCATTCGAGCCTGGCTGCGGTCTGAGGTTGCTGCGCCACCTCGAATCGATTTTTAGTCAGCCTGACGGCTGATCTGGAGTAAGCATTCCCGCGCAGGAGCCGCCCAATTGAGTCTTGAGCTACACAAAGGATTGCGAGGCCAAATTGAACGCTGATGAACGCCAAGACCATCGGCAGGACCGGATCACACTCCTAATCCCACGCCGATCCAGCGACTGAAATCCGATTGGAAGGAATTGCTCTCGCATCGCGGTGTCCTCGCAGGGGGTGGCTCCGTCTACAGGGTCGGTTTGGGGTCATGGCAACTCACGAGCATCTGTTTGGGCGAGCGGTTCCTCGTGCAATTCATGGCCGGGCAGCAGCGGTGCTATCATCGCCGCGGCTACGCCCGAGGTAAGGATTCCCTCGTGCCCTCCGTCGTCGCCGGCTCGCTGGCGATCGCGGGAATAAGCGTGCGCGTGGAGCTTGGAGTAGACATCATGGCGAGGGCCCGGCGGCCTGACCAACCCGCCGTGGCCCGCCGCCTCGCCGTGTACGCCGTCGGCGGTGCCGAAGAGAAGCGTGCCGAACGCCAGCACCAGCGTATCCCGATCACTGTTGAACACGTCTGCGCAGCGGCGGACGTGCCGCAGGGCGGCGGTCAAGTCGTACGTACGCGAGAGCGCCGGGGCGAGAAGCACCAGTTCGTCCACCGACACGCCAGGCGGTAGATCTTCCAACGCCCCGACCGCCACGCCCGCGCCGGCGCTGTGGCCGACTAACACAATCGGCGCCTGCGGCGATTCCGAACGGATCTTGCCGATGCGCTGGGCGATTCGATGGGACTCGGCCTGCTGGCGGACATGCGCCCAGAGCGCGGCGATTGGCCCCAGTTGACCCGTCCAGTCCACCACCTCGGCATTTCCCACGTAACCCCCGACCCTTAGGCCACGGACGAAGCCGCGATCTTCGTGTCCAAAGCCGCCGATGCCGGGGACATAGATCAGAGTGACGTTGCGGCCAAAGGGGGCGACTGACGCCGGGCGGGGCATCTGAGGTTGTACGGCGCACCCCGCCGCCAGCAGCAACGCGATCAGTGCCGCCCCAACTGACGGAGCGGTCCGCAGGGACCCATTGAGACCGGTGTGTCTACCCGTTGGCACGGGCCACCTCCTCGACGTGCACGCGGCGGGTCTCGGTCCGCCCGCTCGGGGACGGCAAGGCGGATTCAGGTCGTGGCGGGGAGAATTGAGCAGGGTCGGGCTCGACGAACCGGGGGTGGTCCAGCATGACCGTCGCGACCGGACCGTGCGTCCCGATTCCGGTGCGCGCGTTCCAGTCCCAGACCGACCAGCGGGTAGGTACCGATACGTCCTCGCAGAGCGAGAATTGCTGGTAGGCGAGCCCGTAGGCCCGTGCAACGGTGTCCGTCGGCAGATCGGCAGAAAACACCGGAACGGCGCCGCGCGGGCACAGCGTGCCCGGATCGATAAACAATGCACACAGGGCCGCCCCATCGGCGGGCCGCTGAATCTCGGCTACGCGGTAACTTCCCCCCGCCAGGATAAGCGGTTGCACCTCCCGCACGCGGAAGGCGCTATCTGTCAGCCGGTAAGGGACCGCCACCCAACGGGCCCACTGCAATATTTTGACCCAATCATCGAATCCCGAGGCGTCCGGGCCATCTGCCCAGAGGGTGCTTCCGTCGAACCCACACGAGGTCAGCCCACCGCGCGGACCAAGGAACTCGATCACCAATCGGTCGCGGTGCGTGTCGTACAGAAGTGACCCGCGGAGTTCCGGGTGTCCTTCGCGCCGGATCGCCACGTCCGCCGCCAGCGCCTGGCGCTGGCGCCAGGCGGGCCCGCCGCACGCCGCGTCAATGTCCGCCGCCAGCCGCCCGCCTGGTACCGCAGGCGTCGAGCAGCCCAAGAGCATGAATAGCCCGGCGGCGGAAACAAACGCGAACTTTACACTGAAGTGACGACTCATTGTTCGTCTCCTTTGAAGGTCCGATGGCTCGCGGCGACTCCTGCGGGCTGTGCCTCGTCCTCCTCCACCGGCGACAGATGCGCCAGCAAACGCTTCCCATCGCGCTGGATCGCGGCGGCATTACTGCCCATCGGAAGCCGTGGCGCCCTTGGCGGGGCCGCACATCCGGTAGCAAGCCCAAGCGCCGCTAGACCCGCGGCCAATTTAGCCGCCACCGCGCGCCTAAAGCTCCTGATCTTGGCATGGCCTTGGGTCATGTCGAAGAAGTACCCGATCAGCGCGGGCAGTAGGCTTCGACCGTCATCTGTGGTTGATGGTCGATGGAAGGCGACGGCAGTGTCTTTAGAGGCGAGGAGTTTGTTGTATTGAGGCACGCTTTGCCGCTTTCGGGTTTCCCTGAATTCGACACGGCCCTGCCGTGATTGACGGACTATGGCAATGTCAGTGCCATACGGAGGGGATTCGTGAGGATCGCGTCCAAACGCATCACCGCGGTCGCCTCCTTGTTGTGCAACGAGGGCTGCGTGCTCAAAAAGTTCCCGACTGGGCCGAATTTGAGCGACGTAGAAAGATCACGCACTGTGCGTCGACGATCCGTATCAATGCGCGGCTTGGCTGCTCGCGCGCAGCCGAACCACGCGAACGCTGAGAATGAACATGGTGACGAGAATCAGCGCGCCCACCGCTACGTGTGCGCTGGCGACGTCAGCGGGCTTGCGTTTGAGAACGGTCAGGGTCCCCAGCGTGATCTGTAAGACAATCAGCACGATCAGGATGCTCGCCGGGATAACCAGAGCACGCTGCGATCGGTGACGGAGGAAAACCAGGCTACTGGCCCAAAGAACTAGGAGCGTCACCAGCACCGCGCCCAGACGATGGCCCATGTGCAGCCAAATCTGCTTGGCGGTCACGGGCGGAAGGTTGAGGTCCCATGCACGGTATTGGTTGTAGAGATCCATCGAGGCCGGATCGGTGTGGGGGATCAGCTTCCCGTAAGCAAGCGGAAGATCAGGAACCGCCAGGCCCGCGTCGTAGTGACGCATCGTCGCGCCGACGACCAGTTGAGCGTAGATGGCGAATAGCACGAAGAGGCAGGCCCTAATCAGGCGTCGTCCTTGGACGGCGTTCCGGGTGACGGGAGGATCTTGCGATTCGATCCACCACCGAGAGGTGACGACCGCCACCAAGGCGGCGAGACAGAAGAACGCCTGTGCGACGCAGGCGTGAACGATCGCCAGGTCGAGCTTGACGAGCACGACGCGCAAGCCACCGAGGATGCCCTGCAGGATCACCGCGAGCAGTGTGCTCGCGGCAAGCCAGCGCACCCATCGGGGCGTTTCGACTCGAAACGCCCAGACTGCAAGCACGATCGAGAGCATCCCGACGACTGTTCCCATCAGGCGATGCGTATGCTCGTAGAGAATGCCGCCGATCCACAGGTGAGGCGGGAAGAGGAACATGTTGTAGCCGTAGCTGTTGGGCCAATCGGGTACGGACAAGCCGGCTTGATGACTGGTGACCAATCCGCCCATGAAGATCAGGGGAAACGTCGCCGCCGCCGTGAGGAGCGCGACGACGTGAAGCGAAGGGATGTAACGCGGCGATTGCATTGAGTGCGTATGGGAGGGGCCGACATCACAGGTGGTCAACAACCATCGACGGGAGCAGGCAAAGGAGGTAGACGAGCGATGCCCAAAAGAGCCGGCGAGCGTTCTGGCGCCGCCCGCTCCGAGCCAAGGCGACCCCACACCACGTGAACACGGCATTGAGGGCGATCGCGACAGCGAAGTAGGCCCAGCCGGCAGTTCCCAGCACCACCGGGAAGATGGTCAGTGGGATCAGTGTCAGACAGTAGAGCACAATTTGGCGGCCGGTCATTTGGAGGCTCGTGTCCGCCACTGGAAGCATGCGGAACCCTCCTCTCGCGTAATCGTCGCGGTAGAGAATCGCGATCGACAGAAAATGCGGAATCTGCCACGCGAAGAGGATCAGGAACAGCGCGAGCGCCGTGGCCGTGATCCGACCGGTCGCCGCGGTACAGCCCATCATCACGGGGATCGCGCCGGGGATGGCGCCGACAAGGGTGCACAACGTTGTGCAGCGCTTGGCTGGGGTATAGACCAACAAGTACGTGGCCAGCGTGATTGCGCCGAGGCTCGCCGTCACAACGTTGACGTCGATTGCCAGCAGTGCGATGCCGGTGGCGGCGAGCAGGAGGCCAAAGAGACATGCTTCAAGCGGACGGATTCGCCCGGCGGGAAGCGGCCGTTTTGCCGTTCGGGGCATCAGCGCATCAAATTCCCGCTCCATGACTTGGTTCAGCACACTCGCGCCGGCGGCTGCCAAGGCGGTGCCTACCAAAGTCGGAATGACGCGAATCCAGTCGACCGGGCTTGGAGCGGCGAGGTAGTAGCCGGCCAAGGTTGTCACAACAACGACCACGTTCATGCGGGGCTTGGTCAGATCCCAGAAATCCTTCAGTCGTGTGCGAGCGCTCTCGGACCGTTCCAACGCGATTGTGCCGAGTGTTTCCACAGGCGCTCCTTGAGATGAAACAGGTCGCTAATTGCGACCCGACGGCGGCAGCGTGAGAGCGAGGCCTGGTCGGTCCGGCTGTCCCGACGGGTGTCCGGTGCCGCGCGACTTCAGGAACGCCACGAGCGCCGTGAGCTCGTCGCGTGTGATGCGGCCCGCGAATGCCGGCATATTATGTCCTCCGTTGTTGATCCGGAGGATCAGTTGGTCCTCGGTCAGACGGTCGCCGACCCGACTGAGATTGGGACCGCGGCGCCCTCCGTCACCGGAGATCTCGTGGCAATAGATGCATCCCTTGTCGAAGAAGACGCGAGCCCCGGGACCGTCGGCTCCGGCAATGGCCGGAACCTGTTCCGCCAGAGGCCGGGCACTGAACTGGGGTGACCAGGGCGACTGGGCCCCGTAGATCGTCAGCACGACCAGCGCCGTCACGGCAACGACGACCGTCGCCACGGCCCATGGCCGCCGCGAGGGCGCCCTCTCCCCCTTGTTGGACAGCAACGGCAGCGCGAGCAACCCCAAGATAACGACCAGTGGCCCCCCGAGGATGACCCACGTCTCCAGGTTTGCCGGGAGCATGGAGAGGATCGCGAAGTAGAACAGGAAGTACCAGTCCGGCGCCGGGTTCACGTTGAGGGTCGTAGGGTCCGGGGGCTTGTCGAGCACCGGGGGGCCGAACGCGACCGCGCAGGCGATGATCCCGGCCACGACGGCCAGCGAGAAAACCGCGTCGCGCCACATCGCCGTCGGCCAGAACGGGACGCCGGTCTTCTCGAGCCGCGCCTCGTAATCGCGTTTGTAGGTGGCCGGCTCGACCGGCTGACCGGCCTTGGGTGCCTCGCTGATCCCGTGCCGCATTACGAGCCACATGTGCAGGCCGACGCCGGCGAAGATGAACGCCGGGAAGACGAACACGTGAAGTACATAGAAGCGCGTCAGCGTCGCGCCGCCGATGTTGTCGCCTGCGAGGATCGCGTGGGCGATGAATGGTCCGATCAATGGCGCCCGCGCCGCCTGTTCAGCACCGACGACCGCCGACCAGACGCCGTTGGCGTCCCATCGCAGCAGTTGCCCGGTGAACCCCATGCCCAGGGTGAACAGCAGCAGGACCACGCCGCTCATCCAATTCATCTCGCGCGGGTACTTGTAGGCGGCATGAAGGTAGACCTGGGCCATGTGCATTGCGGCGATCAGGACCATGGCAGAGGCGCCGAAGAAGTGCATGCCGCGCAGGACACTTCCGAGCGGCGCCTGTTCGGTGATGTACCGCAGGCTCTGAAAAGCCTCGCCACCAGACGGCACGTAGGCGAGTGCCAGCCCGATGCCGGTGAGCACCTGCATGATGAAGCAGCACAAGGCGGCACTGCCGAAGACGTACCACCAGCGTGCATCTGCCGGCACGATGTGTTTCATCAGCGGTCCGACCGCTTGCGAAGCGCCGGTGCGATCGTCGATGAACCGCCATGCGGCAGTGAGAGTGGACTTAAGCATGACCGGGCACCTCGGCATTAGGACTTGAAGGTGGTCAGGGGAATGGGGCTGGTCTCGATCTCGACCTGCCCTGCGTTCACCCGCACCGCGTACCGCGCCAGCGGCTCGGGGGGTGGGCCGGCGGCGACCGAGCCGTCCTCGTAATAGACGCCGCCATGGCATGGACACATGAAGAGCTTTGCGCCCTTCACCCAACGCACCGGGCAGCCCAGGTGGCGGCAGTTGATGCTGAATGCGATGAATTCGCTCTCGCCGACGCGGCGAAGCCACGCCGCGGTCTTCGCGGTGATGCCCGACCAGGGGAGCGGCGAGGGATCGGTGAAGTCGACCTTGACCGTCTGCCCAATCGCGAACGACTCGACGCTGCCCACTGACCGCCAGCGCGAGGGGGCGGGCCTCACGAGCGGGGCGAGTACAAACCCGAGCACGGGTATCCCGGCCATCGCGCCGATCGCACCGGCCGTGGCGACCGTAATGCGGGCGAACAGCCGCCGCCTGGTGATCTCGGCCCCCTTACACGGTGCGCCGTTTACCGACAGTTGTTCAACTTTCACGTGCATGAGAGTTCCTCCAAGCTTGCGCGATGTCGCGGATCCATGACCAGAGCCCCCAGGCGAAGACCGCGAAGCCCCCGGCCGACATGACCGGGGACGTCGCCAGGCCCCAAAAGACCATCGTGATGCCCAGCGCGACGAGGAACGGGGCGTAAGACGGCTTGGGCGCCGCGTCCGGATGAGGTTCGGCCCGTTGGACCGTCGGCTCGTCGAGGATTTCCTGTTCCATGGCTTGTTACTCCGCTGCGTAATATCGCGAGGCGCCGCCAACCCGTTCGGGCACGTGGTACCACGACGACAAGGTGGCAAGGATCGCGCCCAGGTAGACCATGCACGCCGGCACCCACATGAGCAGCCCGCCCACTTGCTGGTCGAGTCGGTGGGTGAGCCCCCACTGCTCGTGGACCAGGCGCATCAACTCAGTCGACGCGCCGCCACCGGCGGCGTAGAGGGGGCACACGGAGACCGGCGAGAACGTGATGTAGATCCCCAGCAGGCTGCACCCGATGCAGCCCGAAAACAGGTACGCCGCCGCGACGTGCGACTGCATTCGCCGGTGCAACTGTGGTCGAAACACCGGCCACCAGAATGCGGCGCCCGCCGCGACAAGCGAGCAGGTTTGCATCGCGAACACCCATGAGCTCTGCATCGAGGCGGTGCAGAGCACGGGCACGTGCCAGAACCACATCGCCCCGACGCCCGCGAGCCAGCCGAGCGCGGGGGTGCCGACCGGCGGCGGTTGCGCGACGTTGTCGCCCGCAACGGCCGCGGACGACGGCCACGCCAGGATCGCGCACAGCGGCACGATCAGCAGCAGCAACAGGTGCTGCATCATGTGGGCGCTGAACGAGTACCGGCTGGCCAGGACGGCTAGTGGCGAAGCAAGGGCCAGTAGAAACGTGGCGGCCGCGATCACGAAGCACGTAATCTGGCGCCGGGTGACCGGCTGTGTTACTGCCGCCAGTGTGTAGGCGAACGTAGCGAGGAGGACGATTACCCATGCGGGCGAGCGCCAGTACCAGAGTTCAGATACGACTTGCCAACTCGTCATCATGACAGCACCCGAAGGTAAACGACGCTGAACACCACGATCCAGACCACATCAACGAAGTGCCAGTAGTATCCGATCGCACCGAGCACGTCGGACCGGCGGCCGGTCAAAGCCCCGCGCTTCCCGAGGACGAACAGAATTGCCAGCGCCACCAGCCCGGCGAACACGTGCAGCCCGTGGAACCCAGTGACCGTGAAGAACGTCGAGCCAAACAGGTTGCTGCTGATGGTGACGCCGCGATGCAGCAGTCCCGCGTACTCGGCACCCTGATTGATCAGGAACACCGCGCCGAGCCCCAACGTAATGCCGAGCCATTTCAGGAATCCCCCTTGGTCGTAGACCCGAAGCGCGTGTTCCGCCCGCCACAGCGTGACGCTGCTGGCCAAGAGCAGGAACGTGAATAGCGCGGTTCGGCTTACTTCCAGCATGCGGGCGGCGGACTGTTCGCCCGTAGTGCGATTGAACACGACGTACGCGGAGACCAGCAGGAGGAAAAACATCGCTTCCGACACGATGAAGGCTGCGGACGCGAGGCGGGCGGCGCTGTGAGGTCGCCGACGGTCCTCCGGCGTTCGGCTGGTCTTCCAATCGGCAAGATCCGGGTGATTCAAGTCCCAAACGGGCCGTCGGCTTTTCACCGCCGGCACGCGCGCGAAGTTCTGTTCGTGCGGCGGCGACGTGGTGGCCCATTCGAGCGTGAACGCGTCCCACGGGTTGTCGCCGGCAACCTCGCCGCTGCGAAGCGTGCGGAGGACGTTCCACAGGAACACCAGGACGCCGGCCCCCATGAAAAACGCGCCCACCGTCGAGATCGCGTTGAGCGCGAACCAGCCGGGGTGATCGCCGTAGGTGTACGTCCGCCGCGGCATTCCCATGAGCCCCAGGAAGTGCTGAACGAAAAACGTGAGATTGAACCCGATCACCATGAGCCAGAACGTGACCTTGCCCAGGCGTTCGTCCAGCATCCGGCCGGTCATCTTCGGGAACCAATAGAACCCGCCGGCGAACAGGGCGAAGATCGTCCCGCCAAACAGCACGTAGTGGAAGTGGGCGACGACGAAGTAGGTGTCGGTCAACTGCCAGTCGATCGGTGCAACGGCGAACATCACGCCCGTCAATCCGCCGATCACGAACTGCACGAGGAACGCGATCGCGAAGCACATCGAGGTCGTAAGGCGGATCGAGCCGCCCCAGAGCGTCGCCGTCCAGTTGAAGACCTTGAGGCCCGTTGGAATCGCGATCAGCAGGCTCCCGATCGCGAAGAACACGTCGTAAGCGGGCCCGAGCCCGACGGCGAACATGTGGTGCGCCCAGACCCCCATGCTGAGGATGCCGATTGCGACGGTCGAGCCGGCGACGAACTCGTATCCATAAATCGGTTTGCGTGAGAAGACCGGGATGACCTCAGAGATCATCCCGAACGCCGGGAGGGCCAGGATGTAGACTTCGGGATGGCCGAAGATCCAAAAATAATGCTGCCACAGAAGGCTGTTGCCGCCCCGGCTGGCGTCGAAGAAGGCGGATCCGAGCGTACGGTCGATCAGCAGCAGCACGAGAGCGCTGTTCAGAGCCGGGATCGCCAGAATGATGAGGATCGACGTGATGAACATCATCCAGACGAACAGCGGCACCCGCTGGAGGCTCATGCCGGGTGCGCGGCAGAGGATGATCGTCACGATCAGGTTGATCGCCGAGCTAACCGAACCGATCCCCAGCACCAGCAGCGCGATGAGCCAATAGTCGACACCCTGCAGTGACGAATATGTTCGTTCGCTCAGCGGCGCGTAGTTGAACCACCCGGCGTTCGGTGCCGAGCCGGTGAGGAAGCTGTAATGCAGCATGATCCCCCCGAGCGGAACGAGCCAGTAGCCGAACGCGTTGAGCCGCGGGAACGCCACGTCCGATGCGCCGATCATGAGCGGGACGAGATAGTTCGCGAACCCGGTGAGGATCGGCATCCCAACCAGGAAGACCATGGTCGTGCCGTGCATCGTGAATAACTGGTTGAAGAAGCTCGGCCCGACGAGCGTGTTGTTGGGGACAGCAAGCTGGAGCCGGATCGCGATCGCTTCGGCCCCGCCGATCAGGAGGAAGACCATCGCCGTGCAGATGTACAAGATGCCGATCTGCTTGTGGTCCACTGAACTGAACCAGCCGAGCAGAGATGATCCGGCGGGCAACTCGCGCTCGCCGACTTGAGAGTTGGCGATCGAACCGGCGGTCATTGTAGGCCCTCCAGGTAGGCAACCAGTTGGGTCGCTTGTTCGTCGTTTAGAGTGAAATTGGGCATCAGACATCCGGGTTTGATCGCTTGAGGGTTGCGCAGCCATCGGTCGAGGTTTTGCTGAGTGTTGGGGATGACGCCTGCGGCCAACTGGGCGCGGCTGGCCAAGTGCGTGAGGTCGGGCGCGGCGTTCGCCACGGCGCTGGTCCCGCCGATCGCGTGGCAGTTGGCACAGGTTTGCGCGAAGAAGAAGCGTTTGCCTTCCTCGGCGACCGCACCCTCGGGCGCAGATGCCGGTTGCGCCTGGTGCGCCAGCCAGGCATGATATTGTGGGGCAGATTCCGCCACGACGGTGAACCGCATCCATGCGTGCTGGTTGCCACAGAATTCCGCGCACGAGCCTTCGTACATGCCGGGGCGGTCCGCCTCTAACCAGACAAAGTTCGGGTGGCCTGGGATCATGTCCATCTTCGGCGCCAGTTGGGGGACCCAGAAGGAATGGATCACGTCCGCGGTCTCCACCCGCACGCGCAGCTTCCGGCCGACCGGAATGTGAATCTCGTTGGCAGTGACTGCCCCGGCGGCGGGGTACCGCACTTCCCACCACCATTGATGTCCGACGACGACCAGATCTGCGATACCTGCCTCGGACACCCGTGACGTCGGCATCGCGAGGATCGACAGAATGAGTTTGGTTGAGACCGTGCTGAGGGCGAAAACGATCAGCACCGGTGGAATGGCCCAGACGACCTCTGAACGCCGGCGGCCGAAGTCCTGCAGGGGTGTGTTTCCGCTCCGAAAGCGAATGAGGGATGTCAGGATGAGCGCTGCAACGACTAGAAAGATCGCGCAACAGATCAGGAAGACGATGAAAAACAGATGTCGGATCGTGGCCGCGTCCGGCGACGCCGGGTCGAGCACCGGCACGGCGGATGCCAACATCATGTCGAGGTTGAGATGATTGATGCAAACCATTGGCGTTGTGCAGGTGGAACTGGAGTTGTGGCAGCAGGCAAAATGTTTTTGTATGGCGTCCGAGACGATTACAGCGCGCCGGTGATTTCGCGAATGTTGTCCTTGGCAAGTTCGAGCACCTGGTCGCCACGGTGGTCCATCACCATTCGAGTCATTGCCAGCGCGAATCCGCGCGCTTCTTGATAGGTCGCCTTTGGCGGAGCGGACATCGCATTTGGATCCGTAGTCACGTCCAGCAGCGCCGGTCCGGGATGCGCAAACGCGCGCTCGATCGCAGGAGCGATATCTGCCTTGTGCTCGACGCGTTCGGCGTGGAAACCGATGGCTTTTGCGACGGCGCTGAAATCGGGATTCTGCATTTCGGTGCCCCAGAAGGGGTACCCGCCAACCAGCATTTCCAGCCGGACCATTCCCAGCGACGAGTTGTTGAAGACCACGATTTTGATTGGCAGCTTCCGGGACACGATGGTCAGAAGGTCGCCCAGAAGCATTGAGAGACCTCCATCGCCGCAGAAGGCGACCACCTGGCGATTTGGGAAGGCCATTTGCGCGCCGATGGCGTCTGGCATGGCGTTGGCCATGGTGCCGTGATTGAACGACGTCATGAATCGCTGTCCGCGCTGGAGACGTAGGTGTTGCGCCGCCCAGACGCAGCACATGCCGGTATCGGCGGTAAAGATCGCGTCAGGTGAGCAGAGGCGCGACACCGCGTCGCCCACCTGTTCGGGCCGAAGCTTGCCGTCGGATCCACCATGCTGGACATAGGCAAGCAGGTGGTTCGAGGCGGTTTCGTGGGCGGAAAGGACATCGTCGAGAAACGCGCGATCCTTGCCACGCGATTCGATGCGCGGAAACAGAGCATCAAGCGTTTCCGCGACGTGGCCACAGAGACCTAGTTCCAGTGCGACGCGTCGTCCGATGTGAGTGGGATCGCTGTCGATCTGAACGATTTTCGCGTGTTTCGGGATGAAATCGGTGTAGAAGAAATCCGTCCCGAGCATGATCAGAAGGTCACATTGTTTCAGACCATGTTGCAAGCCGCCCCAGCCGAGCAAGCCGGTCATTCCCACGCCGTTGGGATTGTCGGCCTCGAGCACGTCTTTTGCGCGGTACGAATACCCAATGGGGGCATTGAGTTTTTCTGATAGCGCCAGAACCTTGTCGCGCGCGCCGCGGCATCCTTCGCCCCCGAAGATCACAGGCCGACGCGCAGAGTTGATGATTCGCGCGAGCCTCTCGAGATCGTCATCCGTAGGACGAATGCGCGGAGGATCGGTGAAAAATGGATGGGAGGGCAAATCGACGGCTGCGGGCAGCGCCATCGTGTCTCCGGGAATGCAGACCAGGCCAACACCACGCTTGGTGATCGCCGTCTGAATTGCCAGCCTGCTCATGGTGACCGCCTGGACGGCGGTGTAGGCCGCTTCGCAGTAATGGCTGCAATCCCGGAAGATTCTTTCCGGATGCGTTTCCTGAAAGTATTCGGTTCCAAGGAACCGCGTAGGCACCTGACCGGCAATCGCGAATACCGGCGCTCTGTTCCGGTGAGAATTGTAAAGGCCTTGGATCAGATGCAGGTTGCCCGGCCCGCATGATCCGGCGCACGCGGTGATTTGCCCCGTTAGAAGCGCTTCTGCGCCGGCCGCGAAAGCGCCGACTTCTTCATTTCGACAGTGCACCCACTGGAGTTTTCCCTTGGACCGGCGAATAGCGTCCGTGATCGGATTGATCGAATCGCCGACGAGTCCGTAAACCCGTCGAATCCCGACGTCGATCATCATTTCCACAATTTGGTCCGCTGCTGTCTTTGACATTACGACTCCTGGTTAGATGGGCCGTCGAAGCGAAGCTTTGGCAAGAGTGGTGCCACACGCCGCGTCCGGCATGCATCGCGTCCGGAGGCATCCAAACGGGCTGCGCCTCGTTATGCGCGATGTCGCGTGCTCAAATATTTTTCAGTTGCACTGAGCCCGGCCAGCGTCTCGATCGGCGACCCGAGTCGCCGCGATGTCGGACATCGACGTCGTCCAGTCCGCATCGCTCACGGACATTCTCGTCACGTCGCTGGCCGTGCGACTGCTCTGCCGCATGAGCTTGTGCGGCAAGCGCGACCCGCACGTGCGGAGTGCACGGTTGCCGCTTGGATGTCTCGAGCTCCCTCAAGGCGACCGATGTACCGAGAGGCGAACGCTGTCGCAGATCGCGTCCAGCAGCGCATACCAGCGACTGTGCCCCACCGAGTGCTATGGAAACCCGATCAAAAAACGTTCCCCTGAACGGAATGTGATCCGATGCGGGTTCCCCGCTCCGTATCGCGCGGCCAGGGGCGCGGGTTTCATGCCGCGGCATCGCCCTTGCCAGAGACGGACGTCTTCAACGACAGGAGGCCGTCATGAAATCGATCATCGATCTCGGATCAGAACTGCTGTTCGACCGTTCACGAATCGCTTCTCCATACGTGCGACTGCTGGTCACCGCGATCAGCCAGGAACTGGTCCGAGGCTCACCTTGGGTGAGCGTGAACAAGCGGGTGTTGGCCGTCCATGAAATCGGCCCGGAGCTGCTCGCCGCCGAGTGCCTCCTGCCGCAGCAACGCCAGGTGGCCTGAACGTTTTCGATTTAGATCACCAGACGAGGTGTGTCATGCAATTCAGCAAAGGATTAACGACCTGGTGCGTACGCGTCGGCCCGACCGCGCTGATGTGGCGCTGAAACATGCCCCTCCGCGAGGCGATGCGGACGCGTCGTGTGAAAACCGCGGGCCACCACGGCTACCTGACCGCCGGTCCGCTAATCGTGGAGTGGTAAAGCTAAGGACGCGCTCAAAAATAACTTGGACATTTGTGCGGTGGTGATCCCACGTCGATCAACGATAATGAGCGCATGCAGGATGCACGTCAAGTCGGAAGGATCCGACGCATGTACCGCGCGCT
>Ga0073928_10006135_pt1 | contig 16338 bp, 15 predicted proteins | sample PaiPotPPA55metaG_FD_76969 | JGI IMG/M metagenome (GOLD analysis project Ga0073928, IMG submission 76969) | Iron sulfur acid spring bacterial and archeal communities from Banff, Canada, to study Microbial Dark Matter (Phase II) - Paint Pots PPA... ... | reverse complement strand
TCGCTTTTGTGGTATCCGTTTTCATGGCGTGATCTCCATCGGCGCGACAACGCCGATTCGGTTGGTTGAAACAACGCGGAGATTACGCCACCTTCAAATTCCAACCACTCCCGCGACGGCACCCGAGATTTTGCAAAAGGCTCATTGTAATTCACCCTATAATTCCAATCTGACCCGATCAGGTTCTTGACCTCGCAGCCTGATCGGGTAAAAGCGCATTTGTGTCATCAAGTTCCAACGCGATCCGCGAGGGTGCCTATCTCCGATAGGTTCATGGGATGGAGGGGTCCGATGAAGCGTCTAGTCGCGAAGTTTTTCGCGGCGCCATTGCTCGCTGCGATGGTCGGCATTCCACAGGCGACCTCTGCTGCAGCGGCGAAGGGGGCCACGAGTTGGCCGATGCTCGGGCGCAATCCGCAGCATACTGCCGACTCGGCGGCTCCCAACCCGAACAGTTTAACGGCGCCGACGCTCGGTCTCAATTGGATGTCGAATCTTCATGCCGCGGATCTCGGATCGCCGGTAGTCGCGTTCAACACCGTGTTGAATAAGACCGTGATATATGTGGGCGACGAGAACGGCGACGTGTTCGCGTTCGACGAGTCGAACGGACAACAACTTTGGGGCGTAAATTTGGGGTTGGGAGATCCGTTCCGAGCCACGCCGGCTGTCGCGCCCGATGGATCGGTATGGGTGGCAAGCGCATACGGCGCGACCGTGACGAAATTGGGTGGAGCAACCGGAAAAAAGCTTTGTTCTAAAAAGCTTATCGCCAACATCGACGCAAGCCTAATGATCGCGACCCCTCCGGGCGGCGTGCTGACGGTGTACACGGGGACCAACGACGGCAGTGTAAATAGCGGGCAGGAAGTTGCGCTCAAAGAGAGCGATTGCTCGCAGATTTTTTCAGACCAGACCTACCGTACTAGCCACGCCGGAACGTGGGTGACGACCGCCTTCTCACCTGATGCCACTGGCATGCAAGGCGTGGCCGTGTTCGGGACGTCCGATCCGGACAGCACCGAGTATGCGATCGATGCACTGACGGGGCAACCCCTCTGGTATTTCCACGTGCAGAACCCGTTGCGCCATGGCTTCGATGTCGGTGAGGCGGCCGCCATCTCTGCTCCGGGCTTGAATGGTTACGCCAACGGCATCGTCTATGTTTCCGGAAAATACGCGATCATGAATGCGCTTGATCTGATGACCGGTGCGGTGTTATGGCAATTCGATATGTATCCGGCCGGATACACGGGCTTGCGCGATGCGCGTTCATCGCCCGCGCTCGTCAAAAACACGATCGTTTTCGGGTATCTTGGCGGTGTGTACGCGCTTAATGCAGCCACAGGCGCGTTGCTTTGGCATTACGCGGCGCCGTTCGGGCTTGAGGTCATATCGTCGCCGGCAGTCGTGGGACCCCCGGGGCAAGAGATCGTCGCGTTCTCCGATGTCGCCGGCAAGCTCCATGTCCGGAAGCTTTCCGACGGTACGGGGCTTTATGGCTATCAAACGGATGGTTACGTAACGGCGTCGGTCGCCGCAGCGCATGGGCACCTAATCACTGTTTCAACCGACGGCTTCTTATACGATTTCACGGCGGGCGGAGGCAATTCCGCTGCGCCGTCTACGCAAGTGACGTATCCGCCGGAAGGCGCGCAGATCAACAATCCCAACGGAACCCTGACCGTAGCCGGGAGCGCGAGCGATGCGCTCGGCGTGGCCGCGGTTGAAGTCGCCGTGGCGTTTCTTGGACCGTTCGGCGTCACATGGTACGACGCGGCGACCACGACGTCGAACGCCGCTGCGATCGATAATCCGGCTGTGCTTTCCCAGCCGGGAGCAACCGCGACGACATGGAGCTTTGCTTTTCCCGCTCCGGCGCCGGGCGGAACCTTTGAAGTGTTCGCGAATGCCGTGAACATCGCACACCGGAGCGATGTTGCGGGATCGCATTCGACCTTCTCCATTCTTCCCAGCGTGAACTCACCGCAGATTACGCTCTCAAATCAGTACGTCTCTCCCGGAGGAACGTTCTCCGTTACCGGCGCCGGCTTCCAAAGCGCTGAAGTCGTGAACATCAGCGTCGACGGCAAAGTTCTCGCGAAGCCGGTGGCGAGTGCGTCGGGCGCGGTTCCTTCCACGAATATCACCTTACCAGGTAGTGGACTTTACGGTAACACCTCGCAATTCGGTCCAACGACCTTGGGTGCAGTTCCTTCCACGAATATCACCTTACCAGGTAGTGGACTTTACGGTAACACCTCGCAATTCGGTCCAACGACCTTGGGTGCGGTTCCTTCCACGAATATCACCTTACCAGGTAGTGGACTTTACGGTAACACCTCGCAATTCGGTCCAACGACCTTGGGTGCAGTCGGCCAAACCTCTCAAAGAACGACATCCGCGTTCCTTGATATTACGAATCCATGGTCGCAAGGCGCAGAAGGCCCAACGCGCACCTCCTTCGAGGGGCATGATCAGAAATTGCACGACCTTCTCCACGTTGCGCGAGGCCAGTTCGTCAAACAAGCCTGGCACACGCCGACCGGATCGCCGATCGAATCCTCGCCCGCGGTCGTGAATGGCATCGCCTATGTTGGAAACGACGCAGGCGTTCTCTCGGCGATACGGGTAGCCACGGGAGCACCAGCGTGGACCTATACCACCGTTAGCGCTGCGGCGATCCGTTCATCGCCCGCGGTGGACGGTTCCTTGGCGATCTTCGGTTCGGACGACGGGAACCTTTACGAAGTCTCAACGACGACGGGAGCGCTCTTCGGTTCACTAGCGATCGGCGGAAAGCTCAGCTCACCCGCCGCGGCGAGCGGGACTGCTTACGTCGCTTCCGATACCGGCACGGTGGCCGCGATTCTTGAGTCCCACAGCGGATCTCCAAGTTTGCTATGGTCTGTTTCCGTGGGTGCGCCGATCCATTCGTCGGTTGCCTTCGATGAGCAATCATTCGGAAAGCCGGTCATCGTGGGTGATGACTCCGGAGCGATTACCGCGCTCAACGGTACGACCGGAGCGACCTTGTGGACCGCGAAGACAGGGGCTGCCGTGACCGCGTCGCCGTCCATCCTCGGCGGCACGGTCTATGTCGGATCAACCGACGGCAACGTCTATTCATTCGATGAGGAGACGGGTGTACTGGTTTGGAAGTTCCATGTCGGCTCCCCGATTCAAGCCGGCGGCATCGTGGGCGGGATACTGGCGCCGACGCCCTCCGTGGTCTACGGAACGGTTAGCGGCACATTGATCGCCTTATCGACAGCCGGAGCACGGCAGTGGGCGGTAAGTCTGGGCCAACCTATTGTGGGAATAGCCGGCGCGTACGACGTAGTGATTTCCGAGGCGTCGAACGGAACCATCTTCGCGAATCGCGGCACGCAATCGGGTTTCGCTCTCTGGTCGTTCCAAACCGGCGCGGTTCTTAGCACTGCTCCGGTAATCGTTGACGGCACCGTGTACGTTGGGGCGCAAGATACCGGGTTGTATGCGTTCACACCGTACGGAATTTCGCCACCATAGACAAGGACAAGAAGGGCTAAGTCACTCTGGACGAAGTCAAAGCCGCCTTGGCCACCATGAATGCTTCTTCCGCCGCGCAGCAGCCCGGCCCCGCCGCGCGCATGGCTCAGATCGAACAGCGCTTCAAGGCGGCCAACAAGAACGGCGATGGCAAGCTGACACTTCAAGAAGCGAAAGCAGGAACGCCCCGCGTCGCCAAGATACCGAAAATCCCTGACATTCCCCTCCGAGGACGCCATTCCCGGCTGGCATTCTTAGAAGTCACCGACAAGCTCCTTCTTCTTGGTGTCCACCGAGATCACGGGTTCCCCCGCCGCGAGCCCGGCCTTCACGCTCTCGTTGATGTAAACGAACTGCGCATTGCGGTCCGGATGGCTCTCACCTTCACGGTCTTGCGGTTGGCTTGCAGGCTGAACTTCTGCTGATGCAGCAACTCAACCAACTACCGTACGGCCGACCCGATGGCCTTGTGCCACCAAAGCCGATGCCAACTGCGACAGGCTCTTGCAGGTCCAGCGCAACGGCGACATCTATCTGGCCGTCGTGCTCGATCTCTTCACCGGGAAGATCGTGGGCGGGGCGATGCATGACCACATGCGGGCGGAATTGACCATCACGGCCCTGATCATGGCCATCCAACGCCAAAAGCCGCGGCCAGGCCTGGTTCACCACTCCGATCGCGGCAGCCAATATGCCGCCGCCAATTACGGCAAGGTCCTCGATGCAGCTGGGATGATCCAATCCATGAGCCGGAAAGGAAATTGCTGGGATAACGCTCCAATGGAAAGCTGCATTGGCACGATCAAAACCGAACTCGTGCACCTGGCTTGTTATCCAACCCGGGATGCTGCCCGGCACGACCTGTTTGCCTACATCGAAGGATATTACAATCGCCAGCGGCTCCATTCCGCCCTCGGGTATATCACCCCCGAACAGGCAGAGCGCCAGGCCGCATGATCCGCTGTCCACTAAATCGGGGGAAGGTCACTCTGGACAACAATCGACCATACGGAACAGCGTGAGCTCCGCCAATGTCCCGGAGGTCTTTCCTGGCGTTGGCCATAGCGGCGAGCCTGAGTTCTCGTGCAAAGTGCAACACATGAGCCCAAAATCAGCATGGCATTCCTTCTCACTGAGCGGCTAGATTGCCGTCAAAATCCCGCTGAACGCGAGGATTCAAAATGGAAGCGAAGCATTTTTATTTTTGATCAAAGGCGGTCGAGCAGGGGGCTCTACGTGCTAGAATCCATTGGGGCGGCGCAACGCTTGTCAGCACGAGCCTTCGGCGCTTTAAACAATCAGGTCGCCAACCATACGCCAGAGGTGACGCCATGCTTCCGCCGATAAAAATAAAGTCCAGGCGCAGCCTGTGGCGGGTCTGGCCCGGTGTGACACTCGCCGCGATCGCTGGGGTTATCTTTTCCTCGTGGGGCGCGGATTGGGTCTGGGTGAGGGGCGACGGGATTGTCGCCGGCGAATTGACCTCGGTGTCTCCGATTGTGCAAGCGCGTTTGAAAACGCGTTTCGTCAAATGTCTCGATCACGTCAAACGTGGTCAGCGTGTGGCCGAATTCGTCAACGAGGCGACAGTCGAATCCGCCGCTCAGCAATTGGCGGCCCTCCAATTGCAGCTGACGCAAGCCCGCGCTGGGATCGAAATTGCCGATCGCCAGGCGCATGCCGCGGCGAAGCTGGTTGAGTCGCAGACAGCCCTTCTAACAGTGCAGACCGCTGTGCTGAAGGCTGAGGAAGGGCTCGTCAAGAATAAATACGTGGCGGTCCTGGCCTGGGAGCAGGCCAAAGCAGCTGTCGCCCGCGCGGACGCCGACACGAAGGCGGCTGAGTTTGTATATCAAACCAAAAGAGCGGACGAACAAAAAGCCAAGCTGGACGCCGAGGTCTTGCAGAAGCGGATCGACAATTTCGTAAACTCGCCGGAGCTCATTGGGCACTTCTACCTCACCGCGCCGAAGGATGGGATTGTGACGCAATGCACGGTCAGGCCGGGAGAGGTCGTCGCCGCGCGAACGCCGATCTTCAGCATCTACAATCCGGATGACACCTACGCGGTCGTGTTTTTTGATCCGAACTACGTCTCGAGGGTCGCCAGCGGGCAATTGTTCCAGATCCGCGTCCAAGGCATCGACGAGCCGGTGACCGCCAGGGTGACGGCCTTCTTCCCCGAATTGTCGGCGCTTCCCCCTTCTCTTACGCGCTATTTCTGGCAACAGGAAAAGTGGTCTCAATTCGTTCCCGTGCGACTGGACTTTGTCAATCTGAGCGAAGATCAATCGAGTAGACTCTTCGCTTCGGCGCAACTTTCCGCTTGGCGCTTGCACGGTTCGGGGGGCGCGGTCCCCGCTTCTGAGTCAAAACGGGAGGGGCAAGCGCAAGATAACCCAGCGGGGTCGCTTGGCGCAAATAACACGGGACAAGAGCCGAAAGACCGATGAGCGACATCGTTTCACAGACAGCGGAGCCCGCCGCAGTCGCATCGGGCGACAACGCTGGAATGGGTGCGAAAGAGCGGCTGCTGGCTCTCTTGCAAAAGACAGCTGCCGCAGGTGGGACAATCTCGCCTACCGCCAATCCCAACACCGAGCATGGCTATGAGTACGTCGGGTTTGGCGAAGACGTAAAGCGGGACCTGGGCATACTTGCGCGGCGCAACTATCTCGAAGAGCGCTTCTTCGATAGGGTCGTCCTCTGTCCCAAATGCGACAGCCATCACCTCAACGTGCGCGAGATTTGCGTTACCTGCAGGCGGTCGCATATCACCCGTGAAGGATTGCTGCATCATTTCCGCTGCGGCTACGTCGGCCTACCAGCCGAATTTGTCACCACACAGGATGGCGGCTATGTTTGTCCCAAATGCAAGGGCAAGCTGCACCACCTCGGCAGTGAATACGATCGTTTTGGCAAGGCGTTTCTATGCCGAGGATGCGGCGTCATCTCGGAGAATCCCCCGGTAGAGGCCGTGTGCCTCGCCTGCGGCGCGCACACCTTGGCCGACGATTTGGTCAGCGCTCCGGTCCTGAGCTATGTTCTGACTTCGCGCGGCGCGGCCGCAGTCCGAAGCGGTTGCTTGCTCGATGACGACGAGGAGCCCGTGTCCGTCGCTGATGCGCCCGTCTACCGGCGCACGGTCATGCTTGAATTCCTCGATAACGAAATGAAACGCCTTCAGCAATTCAACAGCCGCTTTTCTCTGCTATTGGCCAGGTCTGCTTCACCGCCTGCGGATCAAAAAGCCGCCCCCCCCCTGTCGGAATGGCTTACCCGTCTGCGCGGCTTTCTGCGCGAGGCCGATCTGATCGGCCAAGTGGCCGACTCGCTTTATGTCGTGATCATGCCTCAGACCAAGCGGAGCACCGCGGAGGCGCTGCGCCAACGCATCTCGAAGGAACTCGGTCCAGACTCGCCGTTCGACTTGTCTACTGTCGAGATTGCTGAACCCAGGGATCTAGCTCAAGCGCTCACCGGCCTAACCACGCGTAGCGGAGCGTCATGAACGGCTTCTTAAATTATTTCCTTGAGACGCTCCAGCCTATGGCGAACATCGGATTTTTCCGCGCCCTGGGTGAGTTAATGCTGTCCGAGCTCCCTGAGTGGTGGCTGCTTTTCGCCCTTCCCTTCGTTCTCTCCGTGGGATCGTTGATCGTGTGCTGGATCATCTATCTCGTCAAACCGACGCTGGTGCGGCCGCCGTTGCCGCCGACGCCGTCGGGGACAGGCGCATCCGAACCGCTGGTCTCGCTCGTGATCGCCGGACGCAACGAATCGGCTACGATCGGAGAGAGCATCCGCGCCGCGTTGCTCTGCGGCTATCCGAATTTAGAAGTGATATTTGTTGATGACAATTCGGAGGACAATAGTGTCGCCATCGCGCGGCGGGCTGCACTCAGCGTGACGCGCAGTCGATGGGATGCGGAAAGGGTGCGGATTTTCCCATCGCCGCGCCGTAACGGCAAGGCTAGTTCGCTCAATATCGGCATCCGTATGGCGCGCGGCGACTTCATCGCGGTCACCGACGCCGATACGGTGATGAGCTATGGGTGCGTGCGCCATTGGCTCCGCCCGTTCTTCGCCGATCCGCGCGTCGGCGCTGTTTGTGGCAATTGCCGCGTGCTGAACAGCAATTTCAATCTCATCACGCGTCTCCAGGAGTGCGAGTACGCCTTAAAGTTCACGATGGGCCGGTACATTCAAGCGCGATTCAATCTTCTGAATATCGCCACGGGCATGGGTTCGATGTTTCGGGCGGACATCGTCCGCGACCTCGGCGGTTACGACACCGGCCTCGGCGACGACACCGACATGACCATGAATATTCGCAAGCAGCGCTGGAAAATCGAGCTCGACCTAGATGCGGTGGTCTGGACCACCGTTCCCTTAACGCGCGCCCATCTGTGGAGCCAGCGTATGCGCTGGCGCCGTAACATGATCAAGATCCGAGTGAGCAAGCATCGCGACCAGTTTCAGCTGGGTCGATACGGTTTAGCCAATGCGGTGCTTGCGGTGTTGACGATAGTGCGAATTTTTGTTCCAACGATGATCGTAGTCGGGCTTGTCGTAGAAACTGTCATAAACGGACCTTTGCATTACCCGCAAATCCTCGTGGCCTTTTATTGGCTGGCTGTCCTCTATACGCTGATCAAGGTTTTGCTTGCACGCGCTGTCGCTGAGACGCCGCAACTGCTGAATTTCTGGGTGGTGTTCGTGTATCCATTCTACTTCCTTTGGTTGTCGTTCCCGGTCCTATACGCCCAGACTTTAGAGTTGCTTCGTATCGGTGCCCATCATCCCTATGTTCCTGACCATATTTGGGAGGAGATTCCGTGGTGGTGAGGGGCTCTGTCACACTCGGGCCGCGGTCACGCCGAGACCGCTGCTTGCTGTTGCGTCTGCTCATTCTAGCCGCGGCCGTTATCCTGCCCACTCTGTCTGACGCCGCTTCCCCATACCGCGGGCCTGGACGTGTGATCGCTCGGACCGTCGACGACTCTTATCCGTCGCCCACCCGATCCGACCCCTCTTTGTCTTTCGCCTTCAGCTGGAGCGCTGTTGGGCCATGGCAGACGATAGAGATGCAGTCCGACGACCCCATGGCGAATTCGTTCGCCTATGAAACCATCTCGAATGCGGGCGAGCAATCCCCCTCCGAGGAGTCCGACGCACAATTGGCCGCTGAGAGGGTGGCTTGGACGGGGATTCATGCGGCTTGTGAAGACGACCAGGAGGCGAAACGGCTGCAAGCCGCTGGACAATGGCGTGCACAGACGCTTAGCCTAGCGCCGGGGCAGCTTCCGCTCGGCGCATTCACCGGAGGAGCCCTCGGCATGGCGGGCCCCGCAGACCTGGCGCCCATTCCGAAAAACGAGTTCGTCGTTCCCAGCGGGTTCGAGTTTCATCTCTCTCCGCCGGGCCCGGCGGGCGCGTGGTGCCGTCCGCCTCCCCAGCCATTTAGCCTGAGCAGCCCGCTCGCGAGCCGCACTTTTCTGATCGCGGTCATCATTCTGCTCAGCACACTGGTCGTGTTCTTGCTAAGCCGCGGCATTAAAATGCCTGAACTATAGTTCGCGACCGTTCGAAGCATAGAAGCCGGCTCCCGGCGACTTCGCCCGCGCGGCGCCCCGTGTTTTTCGAGCGAAGGCCCTATGCCGCATATGGTTCTTGACCGGCGAATCTTGGACAAGGTATACATATCACATAAAGATTTCCGTGATTATGTGGGAGTGGATGCCGCTCGATTCGAATTAGCTATGCGCAGACGATCGCGGCGGTTCTGGTGCGTTACCCGGCGAGAATCGCCTGATTTCCGCGGACCGCTATTTAACCGCCAGTCTATAGCTGGGATGGGAGGAACATGCAATCGTTTGGGGATCAGCGCTCGCCAGCGGGTGGCCAACCGGCCCCAATCCCACTGGCGTCGCGTGTGCGGGCTGACAAGAGCGGCTATAGAATTCGATTGGATCGGATTGGCTATGACATGTACTATGGCGGTCAGGGCTCTTATTTGTATCAGCCCATTCCGAAATGCGCATGCACGACGATCAAAACACTCCTTTTGCAAACGGAAGGCCTGCCGGTGGACGCCAACTCTTGGCGACGGCATCAAAAAGAGTATAATCGCTTTCCTGGCATAGACCATTTGACAATCCCGGAACAGCTGGACATTTTTGAAGGCAGAACAAATACGTTCAAGTTTGTAATCGTCAGAAATCCCTATAATAGACTTGCTAGCTCCTTTCACGATAAAATAAGGATAACCCAAACAGAGTATATCATCAGAGAGATTAAGCGTTCAGCGGTACAGCACGGCATTGCGCTATCGGACCCTATCACCTTCGAGGAATTCGTTAGCGTCGTATCGCGCCAAAGCCTTCAGGAAATGAACCCTCACTGGCGGCTCCAGTATTACGAAGGGCGGTTCGAAGTGGTCAAATTTGATTTCATCGGTCGCATGGAGGCTATGCCTTCCGACTTGGTCTATGTATTAGAACAGATCAGGGCCCCAGAAGCCTTGATTAACAAGGTTAACGAACGTCATAACATGACTGCGTCGAGTTCTGATCTCTGGGAAACTGTCTCATCCGAGGTGCACCGGCAGTTCCTTACAACCTTCGACATCGATTTTGACATTTTGCATTATCCGCGTAGTTTGGCTCATCCTCTTGCCTTAAACTATGCCTGAGCCGCGCGCAGATTGGACGTCGTCGTGGTCTTATTTTCGCTGCAACGACGGGCTGCCGCCCTGGTCCTGGTCGTCATCGTGACGGGAGTGATTTCTGTTGTGCAGACGGATCGCGTGCACGCCAAGCCAATCCGCTGGCTGTTCAACGGGCGGGGCGCTGCAGCGATTGCCACAGACGCCGAGGGGGCGCGCCTTCTCCAAAACGCGCGGCCTTTCGTTATGAAGGGGCAAGCGGTCTCGGTCATCCCGTCGCACTGGAACGCGCTTCCCTTCGTGTCCTTTACCAATTTCAATGCGATCAGAAACGCGTTGGAATCGGGTCGGATCGAGGCGGATACGAAAGGCGTCATGTACGATTATGAGAAGTGGGAGTTCACACCGCAACAAGAACAGCAAAATCCGGGCGGTTATGTGAAACAGGCCGCCGATCTAGCTCATGCGCGCGGTTTGCTGTTCCTCACTGCGCCGGCCGTCAATCTCGTTACTGTGATCGCTCCCGAGAAAAATGGAAACCGGCGCTTCGACACCTATCTGCAGCTGGGGATCGCCGCCGACGCCGCCCGGTACGCCGACGTATACGACATCCAGGCGCAAGGCGCGGAGGCGAACACTGAACTCTACGCCAATTTCGTTCGGCAAGCGGCTGCGCAAGCGAGAGCGGCTAATGCGAAGGTCATGGTGCTAGCCGGGATCAGCACGCAACCGAGCGGTCAGCACGTGACTGCCGACGATATTGTTCGCGCCATCGAGGCGACCCGCGACGTTGTCGACGGCTATTGGTTCAACATTCCGAGACCGTCTCAATACTGCCCACGGTGCAGTGATTTTCGTCCAGACATTGCAGTCGAGGTGCTCCGCCGGGTTGCGGAGCACTGAGAAAAATCCGTATTCGTTCGCGCTTACATCACCTATAAAAAGTACGGGTATCTTGGCGGGCTGTGGTGCAAACTTTCGGAATCAACGCAACGAATTGCTCGGGACCATGAGTTGGCTCATGCAGCGATAACTGCCGTCCAGATTTCGGTCGCCGTTTTGTTTTTGATGCGAAGCTTTCCGAGTTTGAACTGACCTTTTCTGATCCTGTGCATCAGTTCAATGCCAGCGATGGTAATTGACGCGCTCCGAAAGCGCTTCAATCCGAGCATGGGACCTAATCGAAGTTTGATCGACCGATGGTCCTGCTCTATCAAATTGTTCAAGTATTTCGAGGATCGAATTTTGGTCCGCGCGCCGCGCTGATGTTCGCCGAGAATTTCCCGCGCCGCTCAGGGGGACGCCTGGTAGCCGTCGAGCGTGATCTTTTGCGGCATCCGGTCCTGGCTCTTGAACGCCCGACGGAAAAACGCTTTGGTGGCCGCGACATCCCGCTTGGCGCGAAGCAGGAAATCGACCGTCTTTCCTTGCTTGTCGACAGCGCGATAGAGGTAAGTCCAGCGGCCTTTGATCTTCACGTAGGTCTCGTCGACGCGCCACGAGGCGCCGGCCCGGCATGCAAAGCGATTCCACCGCTGTTTGAATTCCGGGACATAGCGCTGGATCTAGCGCATGATCGTCGTATGGGCGAGCGAAACACCCCGCTCGGCCATCATCTCTACGAGATCTCGAAAGCTGAGCTTGAACCGGAGATACCAGCGGACGCAGAGGATAATGATCTCCCGGTCGAAATGGCGCCCTTTGAAAAGATCTCAATGCCCAGCATCAGGGTTCGTTTCCTCAAAAGGCGAGTTTGCGGCGATTATGCCTCGCTTCAACCGTTTGCACCAGAACCCATAGACTGACCTTTGCATTCATGAGTAACCTTGGAGTCAGAAAAGCGCCATGTCCAGCAAGCCGAAATCGCCTGAAGACGTTCTCCGCACGATCAAGGATCACAAGATCCAGATGATCGACTTACGATTCACGGACCTGGCGGGACTGTGGAAAAATTTCTCGGTACCGTCCAGCGCCTTCAACTTCGAGAGCTTCGAAGGCAGAGTGCGATGCGACGCCTTTTCGATCCACCAGGCGGGGGATACCCAGGAAGACCCAGTGCTGATGATCCCCGATCCAGCATCGGCGTTCATCGATCCGTTCACCAAGACGCCTACTCTGGCGCTAATCTGTAATATCCGCGATTCTGCGACCGGCCTGAACATCCCCTGCGACCCTCGCTATATCGCGCAAAAGGCCGAGGCTTATCTACAGAAAACCCAGATGGGCGACACTGCAAACTTCGGATTGAGATTCGTGCGTCTCATCAACGGGGCGCAAGACGATCAATCGATCAAACAGGGTCGTTCCGAGGTTCAGATGGCCGAGGCGAACTCTTGCGTGGTGGAGCGCGCAGGGTCGGGCCAGAGCGATATCCGACAGCAGAGCGGAGACTATTTCGTCCTTACGCCGATGGATTCGTTGCAAGACGCCCAACTGCAGGATGTCACCACCCTCCAAAAGATCGGCGTCGAGGTCGAAGCCCGCCGCCAGGAGAGCGAGACCGGCCGCCAGAGTGAAATCGACATGCGCTTCCTCACACTGACGCGCATGGCCGACAATCTGATGATCTCAAGATACGTCGGCGAGAAAGTCGCTCGCCAACTCGGCGTTACGTCGGCGTTTATGCCGAAGCCGCTGTTCGACAACCGCGACTTAAGCATGCACGTCTACCAAAGCATCTGGCAAGGAGACCAACCCCTCTTCGCCGGCGACGGCTATGCGGGATTGAGCGCGCTGATGCGCCATTACATCGCCGGGCTGCTTCTGCACGCGCCAGCGCTGCTCGCGATCTGCGAGTCGGCGCCTAACTCTTATCACCACCTCGCACCTCGCTTCGACGCCCCGATCAGTCGCGATTATTCGCAGCGCAGTCGGCCGGGAGTGTTCCGCGTTCCCTACCCACTCGACTCCAGGGGAATGCGCATCGAGTTCCGTTGTCCAGATCCGCTCTGCAATCCCTACATAACCTTCGCAGCGATACTGATGGCCGGCATCGACGGCTTCCAAAAGCGCCTGTATAACCTCGATCCAAGCGAGCCGATTGAGAAGTTTTACTACCGGCCGCCGCAGGCGGAGATTCCGTCCGCCCCGGACAGACCCGAGGCCGACTACGCCTTCCTGTCGAAAGGCGATGTCTTCACGCCGGACGTGATCAACTCGCTTTTCTACAACGCGCACTGACCTTTGGTTAGGCCGCGCGCGAAGCCGGTGCCTGGCTCCGTCATGGCCACGGGCCTTTGTCGGCTTCATAGGCTTCATTGGCGCGGTCGATTTCGTTCTCGCGTGTCGTTGGCGACCAACCGCCGCCGAGCGCTTGATAAAGGCTTGTAGCGGCCTGGAAATGAGCAAGCCGCACCTGCTCCATGAGGTCTTCGTCACGGAACAAAGCCGTTTCGGTCGTCGTCAGCGTCACGACATCGATGAGGCCTGCCCCCAGCTGCGCGACCGCGGCGTCAAAGGCGCGCCGCCCCTCCGCTACGGCGACCGCTTGCAACTTTAGTTGTTGCCCGGTTTCCCTCACCGCGATCAGGGCATTCTCCGTGTCCAAGAGCGCTGTCAATATCTGCTTGCGATAGAGCGCCGAACGTTCAGCGTAGGCGCCCTTCTGCAACTCGTATTGTCCCTGCAGACGGTAGCCGTCGAACAGGGGTTGCGCGAGATTCGCGCCGATCAGCCAAGCGACCGCTTGAGGGCTCAACAAATTGGTGAGGAGCACGCTCTGAACGCCATATTGGCCGGTAAGCGTAATCGATGGGAAGAAAGCGGCGCGCGCCTGTAGCACCAAAAACTCTTGCGAGGCGAGCGTCGCCTCCGCCTCGGCGACGTCCGGGCGACGCAGCAGAACCTCTGACGGCAGCCCGGGTTCAATATGCTGGTAGACGAGTTTCTTTAAAGAGCCGCCCTGCACATTGAGGCTTTCGGGCGTGCGTCCGACGAGCACCGCGAGTAAGTTCTTTGTCTGCCGCAACGTCTCTTCGAGCGGTGGAATCATGGCTCGCAGCTCCGCCAGCACTGCACCCTGCTGCGAGGTGTCCAGCACCGTCGCAATGTCAGCCTTGAGCCGCGCCTGGAGCGCAGTGTACGCCGTTTCGGCTTTCTTGACGTTTTTATGCAAGACGCGCAGACGATCTTGCGCGGAGAGAACCTGAAAGTAAGCGTTCAACACGGCGGCGGTGATCGAAATTTCGACGACGTCGCGATCAAACCGGCTGGCGTTGGCGAGCAGCCGCGCCGCTTCAGAGGCGTCTTCGTTCTTGCCCCAGAAGTCTATTTCATAACCCGCGGTCAGGCCGAGTTGAAATAGGTTGAAGCGCGTAGTGCTAAACGTTCCCTGGCCCCTGAGAAAGGTCGCGGAAGGATTACTGTTCTGGGTTCCATTTATCGCTATCACTGTTGTCCCAGGCACCTGCTGGCGCTGCGCAAAATCGGTCATGCTCAGCGACGGCCACAGAGCGGCGCTGGATATCCTCGCTTGCGCGTCGGCTTCTCGGATGCGCGCCACAGCAGCCGCGATATCAAGGTTCTCTTCCTCGGCCTGCGCCACCAAACTCGTCAACTCATTGGAGTTGAATTTCATTGCGAAGTCGCGCGTCGAAGGGATCGGCGACGTTGACTTTGGTCTCGCTTCCCTAAATTGCTGCGGCGGAGTCAGTGTTGCCTCGGGTTTTTCCCATTCCAGGCAGCCGCCAAGCCCAATCGCCGTGCAAAAGGCGAGAGCTGCCAAGGGGCGCGTCCAGTGACAACCCTCCGCCACGAAAAAAGAACGGAGTCGATAATTTCGCACAATCGCTCGCCCTGCCCCCCGCACCACATAACCACCGGCAGCATCGAACAGCTTCGCCATTTCGGCGTCAAGCCGGAAGTTGTGATAAGCCCTTTCAGGCCGCTTGCCCGGGGATCTCCTTGGCTCGGTAGGCTTCTCCACGCGCCATCACCGCCCAGACAATGCGGGCGGTTCTGTTGGCGAGCGCGACCGCGACCACTTTGGCCGGCCTTCGCTCCAGAAGCGCGCGCACCCATGCGGCGTCTTTTGTGGCGCGATTGCGCGCATGCCGGAGGATGGCGACGGCCCCCGCCACCAGCAGACAGCGGATGTATTTGTCGCCCCGTTTGCTGGTTCGTCCCAGCCGCTCCTTGCCGCCCGAGGAATTTTGGCGCGGCGTCATGCCTAGCCAAGCCGCGAACGCGCGTCCCGAGCGGAACAGGTTCGGATCGGAGACAGTGGCGGCGATCGCACTGGCTCCCATGATGCCAACGCCTGGAACGGTCGCAAGAAGTCTGCTGAGTCGGCTGCTTCGATGCCGTCGGGCCAGCTTCACCTCGATCTGCGAACTTTGGTCTGCGTATCATTCAACTGCGCCACGATGAGCCGCAGGATCGACCGCGCCAGTTCCGGCAATGCGAGATCATCGGCATCAATCGCCGCGATCAATTGTTCGACGTGGCGCAACCCCTGCGGTGCAATGACGCCGAACTCGGCCAGATGCGCGCGCAGCGCATTGACCAGCATGGTGCGCCGACAAACCAGAAGGTTACGTGCCCGATGCAGCATCAGCACCGATTACTGAGCGACGTCTTTGACCGGCACGAAACGCATCGAGGGGCGGGTCACCGCCTCGCAGATTGCTTCCCCGTCGGCAGCGTCGTTCTTATTGCGCTTGACATAGGCCTTTACATAGGCGGTGAGCTTCACCTCATGCCCCAGCGCGATCAGTTCCCGCGCCAATGGTGCGCCGTCGCGCAGGCCTCCATGCCAACCAGGCAGGGTTCTTGGGCGCGGAAAAACGCGCCGACTTCCGTGCGGCGTAACCGTCGTCCGACGACGACCTTTCCGGCGGCGTTAACGCCGTGAATCTGAAACCAGTGCTTGGCAAGATCGAGACCTATCGTGGTAATATGCATAGTGGACGGCTCCTCTCGGTTGTGGCGTTCACCGACGACCAATTTATGGCCCATCGATGCCGGGGAGCGGGGGCCGTCCACCCCATCAAAATTTATAAGTATTGGCTTGCGACGCGTTAGAGCCTGTCTCAAAAGGGTATTGCGCTCGGCATGGTTGCATGATTCACCGCGTCAGCTGCAATTGATGGGGTGATTGGCGATGTGGACAGAAGAGCAGCGTGCGATCTACCGGCGTGACG
>Ga0073928_10006134_pt1 | contig 16339 bp, 15 predicted proteins | sample PaiPotPPA55metaG_FD_76969 | JGI IMG/M metagenome (GOLD analysis project Ga0073928, IMG submission 76969) | Iron sulfur acid spring bacterial and archeal communities from Banff, Canada, to study Microbial Dark Matter (Phase II) - Paint Pots PPA... ... | reverse complement strand
CGTGTACCAATGTCCCCCAAGATAGACCTCCGCCCACGCGCTGAAATCCATCGGCGAAGGAGAAATCGGCACGCCGATATCGCCCAGATAGCCGGTGCAATACCGCGCCGGGATGTTCATGCAGCGACAGAAGGCGACGGCCAGGTGAGCAAAGTCGCGGCAGACGCCGGTGCGGTCGCAATAGGATTCCCAGGCCGTCCTGCTGGCGCGCGCATGCTCGTAGCCGAAGGCAATATGGCGATGGACGTAGTCGCAGATGGCCTGGACGCGACCCCAACCCGGCGGCGTGTTTCCGAACAGCGACCACGCGATTTCGGACAATCGCTCGGTCTCGCAATAGCGGCTGCCGAGCAGGAAGACCAACGTCTCGTCGGGCAAATCCTGGACGGCGTGCTGCGGTGCGCCGATGACAACGGGGTCGGGCTCACCGGTATCGTGGACGATCGCCGTGGCCGACAGCCGGGTTCGGCCGGCCGGCGCCACGATCCGGCTGCACCAGTTGCCAAACCCGTCACGGTAGCCATGGCACGGGATCGGTGGGCTGGCGACAAGATGGTCGGGCGCCACCAGGTCCGCGACGCGGGTATGGTGGATGCTCAACATCAGCAGCATCGGCGTAGGCTGCGGACAATCGTAGACCAATTCATAGCCGAGCCGGATTTGCATCGCTTGCCTCGCTGCCTGAGTCGAGATGCAAACAATCGAACTGCATCCGCCGTGCCATGTCTGCCCCTCGAGCGGGTAAAACGATTAAACGCCGTCTCCGCGAAACATAAATGCGAGGGCCTGTTACCGGGCTGGCATCCGCGACATGCATCGACGCACCTCGGGACCGAGGCCGCGGTCGCGATTCTAACCCGGGTCGACAATGAACGGGTAGTCGAGCGACAGCCGGGCAAAGGGCGACCGAGAGCCCGGACGGGAGCGGCCTGGCGCCCGCCTATATCGCGATCTGCCGCCCGATTTCGACGACCGCGTCGAGCGGTAATCGCAAATATTCGGTCAGGTGGGCGGAATTGCGCTGCATCAATGCGAACAGCGCCTCGACCCACCGCGGCAGACCCTTTTTGTCGTCACGCGCCGTGACCGTCTCGTGCCCGACATAGTAGGTGACGTCCGAGAGGTCGATGGCGCAGCCCCGCTCGTGCGCCGCCCGCAGCAGGGCCGGGATGTCGGGGTGCTCCATAAATCCGTAACGGGCGGAGGCGCGCCAGAAATTTGGGACGATCTCTTCTACCTTGAGCCGTTCCGAGGGCGCGATCCACGGCGTCGAGCCAGTCTCGACGGTCAGGACGAAAAGCCGTTCGTGCAAAGCGCGGTTGTGCTTGAGGTGCCAGACCATGACCGGAGGAGCATCCCGTTCGGTGCGGGTCAGGAACACCGCAGTGCCAGGCACGCGGGGGATGTTTCCCGCGGTAATCTGCGCCATGAAATCCGCTACGGGTACCACCTCCTCTTGCAGCCGGGCGGACACCGCGACGGCTCCGAGATGCCAGATCAACATGATCCCGTAGACGAAGGCTGCCAGGAGGATCGGCACATATCCGCCTTGCGCCACCTTTGCCAGGTTCGCGGCAAAGAAGCTCGCATCGACGACGATGAAGGCGCCGGCGACAGCCCCGGCGGCGGCCAGACTCCACCCCCAGATCTCGCGCATGGCGATGAAGAGGAGCGCCGAGGTCAACAGCATCGTGGCCGACACCGCGATGCCGTAGGCGGCGGCGAGGTTGTCGGACTTGCCAAAACCGATCGTGAGCCCGAGGGTCGCAATCATCAGCAGCCAATTGACCGTGCCGACATAGATCTGCCCGTAGCCCGCGGCCGAAGTCTGCGTGATGTGCAGGCGCGGCAGCCAGCCCAGCCGGATCGCCTGCCGCGTCATCGAAAAGGCGCCGGTGATGATCGACTGGCTGGCGATGATCGTAGCGACCGTGGCGAGCAAGATCAGCGGCACGAGCAGGAAAGATGGGCAGAGCCGATAGAAGATGTTGTCCGCAACCGGCGCGCCCTCCAGGACCATGGCGGCCTGCGCGGGATAGATCACGACGAGGCTGGGGAAGACGAGCCCCGACCATGCGAGCCGGGTCGGCAGGGCGCCGGAACGGCCCATATCGGCGTAAAGCGCCTCGGCTCCGGTGACGCACAGAAACACCGCGCCGAGAACGAGAAAGCCGGGCATGCCTCCAGAGAGGAGATAGCTGACGCCGTATCGCGGATCGATCGCGGCGAGCACCGAAGGGTGCTGGGAAATCCCCCAAATCCCGAGTACCGCAATCGTCACGAACCACACCGCCATGATCGGACCGAAGGCCCGGCCGATACGGGCGGTGCCTTGCGGTTGGATCGCGAACAGCGCGATCAGGATCACGACCGCGGCGGGAAGGACGTAGGGCGCGAACGCCGGGGTGACGATATCCAATCCCTCCAATGCCGAGAGCACCGAGATCGCCGGCGTAATCGCCCCATCGCCGTAAATCAGTGCGGCGCCGAAGAGACCGACCGCGATAATGACGGGCCGTGCCCTTCGCTTCACCCCGAGCAGCGCCAGCAGCGCCAGGATGCCGCCCTCGCCGTCATTGTCGACGCTCATCGCGACCCACACGTACTTGATCGTCGTGACCACGATCAGCGTCCAGATCACCAGCGACAGCAAGCCGAGGGTGGTCGCTGCGTCAGGCGAGCCGGGGGTGAAGCTCAAGACCGTTTTGAGCGTGTAGAGCGGGCTTGTCCCGATATCACCGAATACCACGCCCAAGGCCGACAGACCGAGGGCGGGCAGGCTCCCCGCCACCGCCGGCCGCACTGTAACCGAGCCATCGGCGTTCGACGCGGGTCGTGGTGGCGATTGGTCCATCATGCCGCCTGTCATGCGTTCTCGATCGCCCGGCGGCATCCTTGTTCCGACCTAACGAGACGCAAGGATGGGAACAGCCGCCCGGCTCAGGTTCGTGGCATGCGCCGGGGGCGCATTGCCGACACCGTTCTCCATCGACAGGATCTCCGCTGGTACCGTCGGGGCGACGTGACGCGCGAGACGCGAGGCCGCCTCGGCAGGATTTGCCGTCATATGATATGACCTTGTCGATCAGCGTCAACGGCCAGAAGCGAAACTCGCGCGGTCGGTTGAAGCCACGGCATCGCGTCGCGGGCCGGCTCGGCCGGCCGGTTTCCCAATCGATCGGCGCCGATCGACCCAAGACGACGCGGTAAAATGTTGCGGTCGGCAAAAATCATAACCAAATAAACTTCACTGATTTATTTTCGAATACGCCAGGTTCGGCGTCTTTGCACCCGGTTTCGACCTGAAAATATTATTCTCCTCATTGTATTCATTGAGCCGCCGCGCCATCTAAGTCGGGTGCGTTAGCGCTCTCGGAGCGAGAGTGCCAAACCCTCGCATGAATTCGGGTCCGAGGAGACCATCAATGAAACTGCGTCCACTGCAGGACCGCGTCCTGATCCGCCGTGTCGAGCCCGAGGCGAAGACCGCCGGCGGGATCTTTATCCCCGACACCGCCCAGGAGAAGCCGATGGAGGGCGAGGTCGTCGCCGTCGGCGCCGGCGCGCGCGACGAGGCCGGCAAGCTGCATCCGCTCGATGTCAAGGCTGGCGACCGCGTCCTGTTCGGGAAGTGGTCGGGAACCGAGGTCAAGCTCGATGGCGAGGACCTGATGATCATGAAGGAAGCCGACATCATGGGCGTCCTCGATCGAACCGCCGCCACGAAGAAAGCCGCTTAGCCACAGGAGACAAAGACATGGCTGCCAAAGAAGTCAGATTTGATGGCGATGCGCGCGACCGCATGCTGCGCGGCATCGAGACTCTCGCCAACGCGGTCAAGGTGACGCTCGGCCCCAAGGGGCGAAACGTCGTCCTCGACAAATCCTACGGCGCGCCGCGCATCACCAAGGACGGCGTGACCGTCGCCAAGGAGATCGAGCTGTCCGACCGGTTCGAGAACATGGGCGCGCAGATGGTCAAGGAGGTCGCGACCCGAACCAGCGATCAGGCCGGCGACGGCACGACGACCGCAACGGTGCTGGCCCAGGCGATCGTGCGTGAAGGCGCCAAGGCGGTTGCCGCCGGCATGAACCCGATGGATTTGAAGCGCGGCATCGACATGGCCGTCGTATCCGTCGTCAGCGACATCAAGAAGGTCTCGAAAAAGGTCTCGACCAACGCCGAGATCACCCAGATCGGGACGATCTCGGCCAATGACGACCGCGAGATCGGCGAGATGATCGCCAAGGCCATGGCCAAGGTCGGCAACGAAGGCGTCATCACGGTCGAGGAAGCCAAGAGCCTTGCGACCGAGCTCGACATCGTCGAGGGGATGCAGTTCGACCGCGGCTACCTGTCGCCGTATTTCGTGACCAACGTCGAGAAGATGGTCTGCGAGCTCGAGAGCCCGCGCATCCTGCTGTTCGAGAAGAAGCTGTCCGGTCTCCAGGTCATGCTGCCCCTGCTCGAGGCGGTGGTGCAGAGCGGCAGCCCGCTGCTGATCGTCGCCGAGGACATCGAAGGCGAGGCCTTGGCGACGCTGGTCGTCAACAAGTTGCGCGGCGGCCTCAAGGTCGCGGCGGTCAAGGCGCCGGGCTTCGGCGACCGGCGCAAGGCGGTGCTCGAAGACATCGCGATCCTGACCGGGGGTCAGGTGATTAGCGAGGATCTCGGCGTCAAGCTCGAGAACGTCACGCTCGACATGCTCGGCCGAGCCAAGAAGGTGCGCATCGAGAGGGAGCATACGACGATCATCGACGGCGCCGGCAAAAAGAAGGACATCCAAGGCCGCTGCACGCAGCTGCGCGCGCAGATCGAGGAGACGACCTCGGATTACGACAAGGAGAAATTGCAGGAGCGGCTGGCCAAGCTGGCCGGCGGCGTTGCGATCATCCGCGTCGGCGGCGCCACCGAAATCGAGGTCAAGGAGCGCAAGGATCGCGTCGATGACGCGGTGCATGCGACCCGCGCCGCGGTCGAGGAAGGTGTCGTTCCCGGCGGCGGCGTCGCGCTGCTCTATGCAACCGAGGGCCTAGGCAGGCTGAACCCCGAGAACCATGACCAGAAGGTCGGCATCGATATCGTGCGCCGCGCCCTGCAGGCGCCGGCACGGCAGATCGTCGCCAACGCCGGCGCGGAGGGTTCGGTCGTCGTCGGCAAGCTCCTGGAGAAGGGCGATGTCAATTACGGCTTCGATGCGCAGAGCGGCAGCTATGTCGACATGGTAAAGGCCGGCATCATCGATCCGAGCAAGGTGGTGCGCCTGGCGCTGCAAGGCGCCGCCTCGGTTGCCGGCCTGCTCGTCACCACCGAGGTGATGATCGCGGCAAAGTCGGATAATCAGTCGACGCCGATGTCCACGGGCATGGGCGACGGGGATTACTGAGGCCTTCGGCAAAGTCCCGAGTTCCGAGCCCAAGCAGCAGCCGTCGCTTTCGCCGAAAGGGGAAAGCGACGGCGACGGCTGTAGATCCCATCCAGGCGCTAAAAGCGGGAGCGGTCGATGCAGGATCTCAAGAAGCAATTACTCGCTGCGGCCGAGGGCGGCAACGCCGACGCTCAATTCAATCTCGGTGTGCTGTTGGAGAACCGCGTCGACGATAACGGCCGTACCATCGAAGGAGCGACGGCGCAGGCGAGGCGAGCGGAGTCGGTAAAGTGGCTGTTGTCCGCGGCCGAGCAGGACCTGCCCCGCGCCCAACTCCAACTGGCCGAGGCGTATGCCGCTGGCGTCGCTGCGCCGAAAGATCAGGTGAAGGCCTGCGGCTGGTTCCTGGTGGCAATCAAGAAGCTCAGCGGCGTGCATCGGCAGCGGGCCGGATCCGGATACGACCTCGTTTCCTCCCGCTTGACATCGGCCCAGATCACCACTGCGATGCGCTTCGCGCGCCGCTGGAAGCCACCGAAGGCAGTGCACGAGACGGGGGCCGGCTTTAGACCCCTTGGGAAACCCTCTGCGTAGTTTCCGAGCCTACCGGCGCCGGCTTCCCCGCACGATATCCCTTGCTGTCACTTTAATTGACGGTGGGCAACATGGAGCTACCTTCGGCAACCAAACCGGCAGCTTGGGGTGCAGTGGCCGGCGCTCTCGCCTGCGTCGTTGTCGGCTTCTCCTGGCTCGGATGGGAGTTCAGCAGCACGGCCGAAAAGCAGGCAAATCAGCGGGCCGAAGCCGCTGTGGTGGTCGCGCTCACGCCGATCTGCGTTGCCAAATTCCACGAGCAAGCCGACGCCCCGGCCAAGCTGGCCGAATTCAACAAGGTCTCCTCGTCCTGGGACCGCCGCTCGCTGATCGAGAAGGGCGGCTGGGCCGCGATGCCCGGAAGCACCACGACGACGACCTCGGCAGTGGCGGCCGCCTGTGCAGAAAAACTCGGCAGTGCGACCTAGCGATGCCAGAGGCGCTCAGCCGCACGTAGCGGTGCTGCGCGCCTCGGGTATCGGAAGCGTCGGGCGGCGGGAAGTCCGCGGCACCCGGATGGCATCCTTCCGTCAAGGCTGCGCCCATTGGTTTGTTCTGAACGCTTATGAGCTTGCATGGATCGCATTGGTGACCGGGGGTGTTCTGTTCACCGCCTGCCTGATGCGATAGTGCGATCTGTCCTACGACAACGCCCCCTGCTCAGCGATGAGGGGGGGCGAATTGCATTGCCCGGTGGCCTATCAATTGAGAGGTTGCTGGGACCGTCTGACGACGGGCCGCCAAAAACCGGCCGCGCAAATTAGAGCGCGATCCGACTTTATGGAATCGTCGTTCCCGCGCAAGCGGGAACCCAGGGCAAGCGACGAGCAGCTGCCCTGCACCGCCGCTTGCGCGGGGATGACGAACGAATGTTTCGGTGTAATCAAATAATACTCCAACTCTCACTCTAGGATAGAGTGATCACAAAGCAATTGAGGGTTCGCTTAAGATCCAAGAGCCGTTGAATTCCAAAATTATCGAGTATCTCTATAAGTATTTTCCGAGGGCTGATGTTGGCGATTTTCGTGCACATCTTTGCTTAGTCGTTCGCAAACGACGAAGCGGCGATAAACATCACCCGCTAGCAAAATCCAGAAAGGTATCACCATGTCATCTTTCACCCACCCGATTGCCATGTCCGCGCCTGTCGCGCGCTCGGTCGCGATCGCTGCGCTGATGGGCGCCACGATGCTTGCCGGCCCGCTGACCGCGGCCCGTGCCGACACGGCCACCAGCGCCGCGATCCAGCTGGCCCAGGCCGCTGCTTCACAGGCCGGTGCCACCGCGGCAACCACCGAGACGAAGGGGGAGACCGTCGAGCAGCGGATCACGAATTTGCGCACCGCGCTGCGGGTCACGGCCGACCAGGACTCGAAATGGAACGACGTCGCACAGTCGATGCGCGAGAATGCCGCCAACATGGACAAGCTGGTCGCGGCCAATCGGACAACGCCACCGCAAAACATGACTGCCGTGGAGGATTTGAAATCCTATCGGAAATTCGCCCAGGCGCATGTCGACGGGCTGCAGAACCTGATTTCCTCCTTCGAGAAGCTGTACGCCGTGATGCCCGACGCCCAGAAGAAGAATGCCGACGAGGTGTTCAAGACTTCCGGACGTGGGGTTGCGCATGGCCAGCAGGGCTAACGATCGCATGCCGCGACCGTGACACCACGCTGCATCAGAGGAGGAGGTCGCTATGACCCGGATTATCGACACCAAACCGAAACGCGGCCCGTCGGCGAAGCTGGCGACAGGCCTCGCAATCTCAGCGATGCTGGCTCTCGGGAGTTTCGCCGGCCCGGCCAGCGCCGACTGGGACGGCAATCATCGTGAATATCACCACAACTGGAACGGCGGATATTATCAGGCGCCTCCAGTGGTCTATGGCTCGCCGTATCGGTCGTCATACTATGGTTCGCCATACTATCCGCCGCCGGTAATTTACGGCCCCGGCATAGGCATTGGTTTGCCGGGCATCCACGTCGGTATAGGCCGATAAGCTTCGACCTCTATCCGAAATGGCAAGCGGCCGGCATCGCTGCCGGCCGTATGCCACGCGGCAGGGCGGGTGGCGGTTCTCCTGTTGCCTTCACTTTCCGACGACCAGGCAAGCACGACCACCGTCAGAGCAGCGGTCTTGCCGGAATCGGCCGAGAGACGAACCACCTGAGTGAGGTTGGGCCATGTTACAACTTTTGCTTGTCGTTGTCCTCGTGCTCGTGCTGCTTTCGTTCTTTGGCGGCTACTCGGGTTACGTGCCGTCCCATTTCGGCTACGGGGGCGGCGGTGTCGGCCTGATCATCCTGATCGTTTTGATCGTGCTGGTGCTTCGCTGAGCGCTTGAGACTCGGCGCAGGCGTTTTTGTCGTCTCCCATGCGAACACGGAGCCTGGACCATGACCGTCAATCTTTTGCTGCTGCAGCCGATCGTCGCGCTGATTGCCGGCATTCTGATCCTCTTCATCCCGCGCATTTTGAACTTCGTCGTCGCCATCTATCTGATAATCGTGGGTGTGACCGGCTTGTGGCCTCACATATTGCACTGAGCGTTCGCCTTGCGCCTCGCCGCAGAGCGCTGTTAAGGCAGAATGTCTGGGGTGTCGCATGTCCTTGATCGTGTGGATCCTGCTGGGGCTGGGGCTGGGCGTGATCGCGAGCAAGGCCGTCCGCACCACTGGCGAGGGCACCGTCGTCGACATCCTGCTGGGCATTGTCGGTGCGGTCGTCGTCGGCTGGCTGTTCAACCTTTTCGGCGGCACCGGCGTGACCGGTTTCGACATCGGCAGCCTCTACAGCGCCGGCGCCGCGGTCATTGGGGCGATCATTTTTCTGGCGCTCTACCACGCCTTTTTTCGCCGCCGCATGCTGTGATTTTGGCGGCCGCCGAAAGGTTCCCTCCGGCGTGAGTATTTTCCGAGGGTGGTCGCACCGACGCCGCGCCCCCTAAGATTGGGCAGCAGAGGAGGGGTGCGATGTTCTTCGTCGATCTACCATTACCCCGGCACGATTTGGCAGAACAAATGGGCGGAAAACAAAGGCGGCTAAGATGAACGACATCGGTCCATTGCTCGAAAAAGAAATCCCGCGGCTGCGGCGCTATGCGCTCGCGCTGACCCGCAACCCGTCACGGGCGGACGATCTGGTCCAGGACGCTCTCGTCCGCGCGATCGCCAAACAGGATCGCTGGCAGTGGGGCACCAACCTGCGCGCCTGGCTCTTCACCCTGATGCACAACCAGAATGTCAACAACCTCCGCCGCGACGCGCGTGAGGGCATCACCATCGAGATCGACGATAAGTGGCCGTTCCTCACAACCCCGGGCGATCCGACAGCAGCGCTGTCGCTGCGCGATCTCGATCGGGCTCTCGCCCGAATTACCGAGGACCAGCGCCGGGTGATTCTGCTGATCGGCCTCGAGGGCTTTTGCTATGATGAGGCCGCGGCAATACTCGACGTGCCGATCGGGACGATCCGCTCGCGCCTGTCGCGCGGGCGGGCCGCGTTGCGCGCCTTACTGGACCGCAGTGAGGGAACGGAGGCGGCAAACCGCCCGGCCACCGCCCGCACTGCCACCCCGGCCAGGCCTGCCATGGTGTCGCTCAACTGAATGCTTCGCTCTCTTGCCGCAAGCTCGCTGGCGCGCCATTGCCCGGATCCGGGGACAGCACGCATCGCACCCTGACCCAAATCGCGCGTCGCGGTGTGCGCCCGGACCGCTCGCCCTATTGGGTGCTTGCGACACGACGGCGGGGGTCGGCGCATGACCATACTTCTGAAGGTGTAAGCCGGTGTTTATCTATCTCATCATTCCTGTCGCCCTGATCGCGGCCTTCATGCTGATTACGGCGAGCGTGAAGATCCTGCGTCAATACGAGCGCGCTGTGGTCTTTACCCTGGGGCGCTTTCAGGCGGTCAAAGGGCCGGGCCTCGTGCTGTTGATTCCTTTCTTCCAGGAAATGGCGCGGGTGGATTTGCGCATCCGGGTGATCGAGATACCGAGCCAGGACGTGATCTCGCGCGACAATGTCTCGATGAAGGTGGACGCGGTGGTCTACTTCAACGTCGTCAATCCCGAACGGGCGATCATCCAGGTTCAGTCCTACCTTCCCGCCACGACCATGCTCGCCCAGACGACCCTGCGCGCCGTGCTGGGGCAGCATGAGCTCGACGAGATGCTGTCCGAGCGGAAAAAGCTCAGCACCGACGTCCAGAGCATTCTGGACACTCAAACCGAAACCTGGGGGATCAAGGTCAGCAACGTCGAGATCAGAACCGTCGAGCTGACCGAAAACATGGTGCGCGCCATCGCCAAACAGGCGGAGGCCGAACGCGACCGGCGCGCCAAGATCATCCATGCGGAAGCCGAGTTCCAGGCCTCGCAGACCCTGGTCGATGCCGCCAAGATCCTCTCGACCATTCCGGCCGCCATGCAGTTGCGCTACTTGCAAACACTGACCGAGATCGGCGCCGAACAGAATTCCACCGTCGTCTTCCCAATGCCGATCGACATCATCAAGCCGTTCCTCGAGTTGCTCGACAAAGCCGGTAAGCCGACCGGCGCCGGCGCCAACGGCGCCGCTCGCGTCCCGCCGATCAAGGATGTCCCGCTGGGTGTGGCGGGAGGCGATCCAGCGGGGGAGGGGAGCCCGCATTGATTACGTGGCTCAATCCCCCGCCGGGAGGATCCCTCCTGGCATGAGTAGTTTCCGAGGGTAGTCGCGCCAACTCCATGCGCCCTAGGATTTGGCAGTAAAGGGAGGGTGCGATGTTCTTCGTCGATCTACGGGTTCCGCCACACGATTTGGCAGATCAAATGGGCGACATGCGCATCTGGCTCGATCGGCACAAGGTTGAAGCGTCGGGGTTTCGCGTCGAGGGCACACTGGCTCGCCTGACATTCAGGGTAGAAGCGGAGGCCGAGGGCTTCGCCTCGCGATTTGCCGGTCGGATGAATGCGGACCCGTCGATCCACCCTAGGCGGATCATTCGGCGGCGGCTCGCTGCCAATGCCCTTGCGAGCGTGACAGCCGAGCCGGTTCTGACGGCTTAGAGGTTGCTTTTGTTTTCAGATGGAGCCCGCTGCTTGGTCGTCACCGCCGGGCTCGACCCGGGGGTCTATAGATTGCCCGGGCAAACCCCGGCAATGGCCAATCGAGCGGCGGCTCCATCTGATCAAAACCGCCCGGCGCCCGGAGGGCGCGGCCGAGGGTGCGGGTGGCGCTCACGGTCGAGCCAACACCACGCCGTGCAGAATTGCTGCGTAATGGCAGTTGGCCGCGCCCAGCACGAAGCCGTGCCATATCGCTCGGTGAAAGGGCAGCGCGCGCCACAGGTGAAAGCCGGTCCCGATCGAATACAGCATCCCGCCGGCGCCGATCAAGACAACGGTCAGGACGTCCACCGCGGCCAGCAGGGGGCGAATGCCCAACAGGATGGTCCAGCCCAGCGCCAGATAGGCGACGATCGAGACGCGCTCGACCAGGCGCGGACGGGTCAGCTTGATGACGGCTCCGGCGGCCGCCCCGGTCCAAACCGCAGCGGTCATGCCGATCGCCCACAGTCCGTGCAGTCGGCATGTCGTAAACGGGGTGTAGGTGCCGGCGATCATCAGAAAGATCGCGGCATGGTCGAGCCGGCGCAGGAACCCTCGTCGGGATCTGTCGGTGGCCAGGTTGTAGGCGGTCGAGCAGCCGAGCATCGCCAGCAGGCAAATGCAATAGACGAGGGTCGCGGCGAGGGTCGGACGGTCCGCCGCACGCGCGGCGATGCTCACCAGAATGGCCGAGCCGACGACGCCCGCGAGGGTGCCGATCAAGTGAATGAGGCGGTCTGCCGCGAGTTCGCGGGCTCGATATTGCCCGGACCGAGTTGCAGGGTGCATCGCGCCCCGACCGTAATCGCGCATTCCGGTGCTCGCCAATGGGTTTCGTTGCCGAGTAGGTAGTTTCCGAGGCTCCCGCCGATGGCGGACGCGCCTTAGGCTCGGGGCCGTGAGCGGGGAGAGGCAGTCATGGCAAAGGGTCGTCAAAAATCGAACCGGGAAGCGAAGAAGCCCAAGAAGGCGGCGGCGGTGAAGTCCTTGATCGCGACCGTTTCGGTCTTCAGCCGGGCTCCGGTCATGGCGGACGAGGGACATGTCGCGAAAGGCGCAAGCCCACGTCCCTAGCGCGCCAGCCGGCGAGCTGTTGGAGACCCGGGCGCGAGCAACTCCGGCTGCCGGCCCGGCTCGCCCCGGCGACCGTCGATGCACGGTAGCCGCGGGGCGATGCTCCGCCGCCCGGGAAACGGTCGAGGGGAGGCTGCAAACTGTGGTATTCTTGCCATCTCCTGTCCGTGAGCAACGGGCATGCGGAAAGTCGCAATCCATGACGATTGAACCGCGCGTGCGGAAGGCCCGCGGGGACCGGCCCGGCCGCGGCGTTTCACGACGCCCCTCCCGGCCGGACGACTTCCCGGTGGTCGGGCTCGGCGCTTCGGCCGGCGGTCTGGAAGCCCTCTACAAGCTGTTCGACGTGCTCCCGGCCGACAGCGGCACGGCCTTCATCCTGATTCAGCATCTCGATCCGACGCACAGCAGCATGATGGTCGGCCTCCTGGCCGGCCATACGGCGATGACGGTGTTGGAAGCGGCGGACGGCATGCCGATCGAGCGCGATCACGTCTATGTCATCCCGCCCGGCTTCTATCTTTCGCTCCGCGGCGGCGCACTGCGCCTGACCAACCCGCGCGAGCGGCACGGCGCGCGCATGCCGTTCGATTTCTTCCTGCGCTCGCTCGCCGAAGACTGCGGCGAGCGCGCCGTCTGCGTGGTCCTCTCGGGCACCGGCGCCGACGGCAGCGCCGGCCTGACGGCGATCCACGACAAGGGTGGGCTGGTTATCGTGCAGGATCCGAAGGACGCCGCTCATGACGGCATGCCGCGCAACGCCATCCTGACCGGGGCCGTGGATTTCGTGCTGCCGGCCGCCGCGATGCCGGCGGCCCTGGTCGGGCACAGCCGCCGGTCGCGCCCCAGGCCTAAGCACGCAAAGCCCATGCCGGGCAGCGGCGCCGGCACCGGGCTCACCGCGATCATCGACCTGCTGCGCACCCATACCGCGCACGATTTCGCCCTATACAAGGAAGGCACGCTGCAGCGCCAGATCGAGCGACGGATGGCGTTGGCGTCGATCAAGGACCTCGGTCTTTATGTCGACACGATCCGTCACGATCCTCGAGAGATCGATCACCTCGCCAAGGACATGCTGATCAACGTCACCCAATTTTTCCGCGACCAAAAGACGTTCGAAATTTTGGCGGAGAGGATCGTTCCCGAGCTGATCCAGCGGCAGCCGCTGGACAGGCCGCTGCGCATCTGGGACGCCGGCTGCAGCACGGGCGAGGAGACCTATTCGGTAACCATGCTCTTCCTCGAGGAGATTACCGCCGCGAAGCGAAACGTGAAGCTGCAGGTCTTCGCCTCCGACGTCGACGATGATGCGCTCGCAATCGCCCGCAGCGGGTTATATCCGGGGACGATCCGCAAGGACGTCTCCCCAGCGCGCCTCGAGCGTTTCTTCACCCGGGAAAATCACGGCTATCGCGTGACGCGCGAACTGCGCGAAACGGTCGTGTTCACGACGCAGGATCTGTTGGCCGACGCTCCTTTCTCGCACCTCGACTTCGTGTCTTGCCGCAACGTCCTGATCTACCTGCGCCCCGAGGTGCAGGAGAAGGTCCTCTCGCTGTTCCATTTCGCGCTGCGCGAGGGCGGCATCCTGGTTCTCGGCGCCTCCGAGGCGGTCGGAAATTTCGGCGACCGGTTTGAGCCGATTTCCAAGAAGCAGCGGATTTTCCGGCATCTCGGGCGCAGCCGCCCGGGCGAGGTCGCGTTCCCGATCGCGCCCGGCCATGGCGTGCGCACGACGCCCGCCTCTGTCCCGAGGACCGAGCCCGCGGGGCCGCGCACCAAGATCGGCAGCCTTGCCCAACAGGCGCTTCTCGACGCTTACGCGCCGGCCTCGGTCGTGATCAATGCCAGGCACGAAGGCCTCTACTATTTCGGTGCGATCGACCGCTATCTGAAGGTGGCGGTGGGCGAGGCCAGCCGGGATCTGTTCGCGATGGCGCGCGACGGGCTGCGCACGAAGCTCCGGGCCGCGATCCGCCAAGCCGGCCGGGAGCATGCGCCGGTCGCGCTCGGCGGCGCGCAGGTGGGCCGTAACGGCAGCGCCTTTTCGGTGAGCATCTCGGTCCAGCCGGTTTGGCACGAGGGCGAGGAGTTTCTTCTGGTCAGCTTCGCCGACGAGCCCCAACGCAAGAACAGCCGTGAAGAAGGGATCGAAGCCGCCGACCGGCCGCATGTCGCCCAGCTCGAGCAAGAGCTCGATGCCACCCGCAAGGAGCTGGAAAGCGCAATCCGCGACCTCGAGGAGGCCAACGACGAGCTGACGGCCCTCAACGAAGAGGCCATGTCGGTCAACGAGGAGCTGCAATCGACCAACGAAGAGCTGGAAACCTCCAAGGAAGAGCTGCAATCGCTCAATGAGGAGCTCACCGCCCTCAACAGTCAGCTCACCGAAACCGTCGAGCGGGAGCGCGCCACCGCCAACGATTTGCAGAACACGATGAACAGCGCCGAGATCGCAATGCTGTTTCTGGACAGCAATCTGGCGATCCGTCTGTTCACGCCGGCAGCAAAGGCGATGTTCAGCGTCATCGCATCGGACATCGGCCGGCCGCTCGCCCATCTGGCCCGCCTGATCAACGACGCGCGCCTGCTCGGCGATGCCGCCGCGGTCCTGGCCGGCGAGGCACCGCCGAACCGCGAGGTCATGGCGGAGAACGGAGCCTGGTACACCCGTCGCATCCTGCCCTACCGCACCCAGGACGATCAGGTCGAGGGGGTGGTCGTCACCTTCACCGACATCTCCGAGCGGAAAGCGGCCGAACGGGCGATCGAGGCCGAGCGCTCCTATTCCGAAAGCATCATCAACACGATCAGCCAACCGCTGGTCGTGCTCGACGAGGAGCTCTGCGTCATCTCCGCCAGCCGCTCCTTCTACGGCACCTTTGCCGTCGAACCCGAGCAGACGGTGGGCCGGCAGCTCGACGCAATCGGCGAAGGCCGCTTCGATATCGCGGCGCTGCGCAGCTTCCTCGACCTGCTTCGGCGCGGCGAGCGGGTCATCGAAGATCATCAAATCGAGGTCGAACTGCCGGCCCGGGGGACGCGATCTCTGCTCCTGAACGCGCTGGAGATTCGCGAGGAGCCCCTGGCTGCGCGCAAGGTTCTCGTGACGATCGAAGACGTCACCGAACGCAAGCGGGCGAGCGAGGCGCTGGAGGCCGCCAAGCGGGTGGCCGAGCAGGCCAATCTCGGAAAGTCGCGCTTCCTCGCAGCCGCCAGCCACGACCTGCGTCAACCGCTGCAGACGCTCAGCCTGCTGCGTGGCATCCTGGCGAAACGGATCAAGGACCAGAGCGGCTCCCGGCTGGTCGCCAAGCTCGACGAGACGCTCAGCGCGATGTCGGGCATGCTGAACACGCTGCTCGACATCAACCAGCTCGAGGCCGGAATCGTCCGTCCGGAAATCGGCGAGTTTCCGATCGGCACCGTGCTCGATCGCCTCGGCACCGAGTTTGCCTATCACGCGGCGGCGAAGGAGCTGGGTTGGCGCGTGGTCGCCAACCGCCTGAACGTGCGCAGCGATCCGCGCCTGCTCGAGCAGACGCTGCGCAACCTGCTGTCCAATGCGGTCAAATATACCGAGCGGGGCAAGGTCCTGCTCGGCTGCCGGCGGCGCGGCGACAAGCTGCGCATCGAGGTGTGGGACACCGGGATCGGCATCCCCGAGGGACAGCTGCAGGCGATTTTCGAGGAGTTTCATCAGCTCGACAACGCCGCCCGCGAGCGCAGCCGCGGGCTCGGCCTGGGTCTTTCGATCGTGCAACGCATCAGCGATCTGTTGGGCCACACCATCGATGTGCGCTCCTGGCCGGGCGGCGGGTCGGTCTTCGCGATCGAGGTGCCGCTCGGAGAGAACCAGCCGCGGCTGCCGAGCGGAGCGGACAGGACGGAGGCAATCCACGGGCCGACCGGCGCGATCCTGATCGTCGAGGACGACCCCGCGGTGCGCGAGATGCTCGCGATTTTGTTCGAGGGAGAAGGACACCGGACGATCGCCGTCGCCGGCACCGGCGAGGCGCTCGCACTGGCGGCGCGCGGCGCTTTGCCGTCGGACGTCATGATCATCGCCGACTACAACCTGCCGGGCGATCTCACCGGCGTCGAAATCGTCTCACGGTTGCGCGAGGCGCTGGGTTGCGAAATACCGGCCCTGATCCTGACCGGCGACATCTCGAGCGATACCTTGCGCAAGATCGCCGATGCCG
>Ga0073928_10006133_pt1 | contig 16340 bp, 14 predicted proteins | sample PaiPotPPA55metaG_FD_76969 | JGI IMG/M metagenome (GOLD analysis project Ga0073928, IMG submission 76969) | Iron sulfur acid spring bacterial and archeal communities from Banff, Canada, to study Microbial Dark Matter (Phase II) - Paint Pots PPA... ... | reverse complement strand
TTGATGATCCGCCCCCACCGCTGCTTCAACATGGATCCGATCGCCTGCTGAATGCACAGATATGCCGAGGTCAAATTGGTATTGAGAACAGAATCCCAGTCCGCGCGCTTCATGCGCATAAGTAGCTGGTCGCGAGTGATTCCCGCATTGTTGACGAGAATGTCGATCTTACCCAACTGCGCAATCGCGCTCTTGAAGGTGCTCTTGACTTGTTCTTCGTCAGCAACATCGAGAGGGAACGCGAAAGCCTTTCCTCCGCCGCCTTCGATTTCCTTCACCAGTTCAGCCAGCTTTTCCTGACTGCGCGCCGCCACCGCCAGCGTTGCGCCCGACGCTGCCAGCTTCAGAGCACAGGCGCGACCAATGCCCTGTGACGCACCAGTGATCAGCGCAACCCGTCCTGACAAGGTCATGAATTTCTCCGTAGGAACACTCTGTCATTCCCTCGCACCGCGAGGGATCTAGGTGTCCGCCTGCACAATCGGTATCATTTGCGCAGGCAAGAACCCAGATCCCTCGCGTTGCTCGGGATGACAGAGCATTGATGAATCGGAATTATAGCCTTAGCCGGGTCATTGCGGGACGCGGTTGGACGCGGTCCTCATCTTTAAAATTGCGCATCTTCGAATCCGACAGTAAGATTCAAGTCTCAGCCAAAATGACACCGACCAGCGATGTTACCAACGCTCCGTCGCTAAATACGTCTGCCGATGCGGCTGCAGTCGAAGTCTACGCCGTCTATGGCGTAGAGCCAGAAATTCAGGCCTATGCCATGGCCAAGTATTCGCGCTCGGCGCTGTCGATGAAAGAGTCGCTGAAAGAAATCAGCCAACAGAAGGCCGAGAAATTTCTCAACACGTTTTACTTCCAGTACGGGCACAGATCGATTGCCGATCTGGCCCATGTGGCTTTGGCTATCGAACGCCTTTCCATCCTGGCAGCAATTGCGGTTGCCGACGAGCAACGCTGGGACGGCCAGGAACGTTCGACCCGCTATCAGGATTTCAAAAAGGGCGGTTATTTCACACCCGATTTTGGCGAAGACCAGCAGGCGCGAGATCTATATCGCGAAACGATCGAAAATCTGTTCGCGGAATACGAATCGCTCTCCGACCGCACCTTCCATTACCTGGTCGACATCACGGCCAAGCCGGCTGAGATGAAGCAGGAAGCTTACGAGCGCACGCTGAAAGCGCGCGCCTTCGACATCTCACGTTACCTGCTTCCGCTCGCGACGATCACATCGCTCGGGCAAATTGTGAACGCCCGTACTCTTGAAACTCAGGTCTCGCGCCTGCTTTCGCACACTCACAAAGAAGTTCGAAATCTGGGAGAACTGCTGAAGCGGGCCGCGGTTTCTCCTGCGTACAACGCTAGCCACGGGGCACTGCGTGAACTGGTAGATCAGATCCGTTCAGCTTCTCCGGAACTCGGCGAGCGCGCCGAGCAAGAATTGCTGCGCGAAGTACGCATGGCTCCCACGCTGGTGAAATATGCGGATCCGAACTCGTACGAAATCGAAACCCGTCGTGAACTGCGGCAAGTCGCCGCTGAGTTGATGGGAAATCTGACGATCGCTCCAGCCCCCGTTGTCGACCTGCTCGATGAAGAACCGCTTGAAGTCGAACTCGCCGCTACGTTGATTTACGAACACAGCCATTATCCGTACCGGCAAATCCGGCAAGCGATCCAATCCGCGGGGGATTACATTCGGTGCGAGATCATCGATCTGGGCTTGCGGCATCGTGGCAAGCACGATGAAATGCGGCGCCCGTTCAGCGCCGGTCAACAATTCCGCTTCGACATCCTGATGGACGTCGGCGGCTTCCGCGATATGCACCGCCACCGCCGCTGTATCCAGATTGGACAGGAACCGACCACCAGGCACGGTTACGATGTCCCTAGCGAAGTAGACGCAGCAGGCGCACGAAAAAGCTACGACGCAATCATGCAGGGCACAGCCGCTGCGATCGAAAAACTCGGCGACCGCTCACAGCCGGAAGCCAAAGAAAATGCCCAGTACGCAATCCCGCTCGCATTCCGCAAACGAACTTTATTCAAAATGGATTTCGCCGAGGTTGTATATATTTCCGAGCTCAGAACCGGACCAGCCGGCCATTTTTCCTATCGCAACGTCGCTTATGCGATGTACGAAGCGGTAGCGAAAAAGCATCCCGCACTGGCAAAATACTTGCGAGTGACCGACGTTAAAGAGCCAATCGATCTTCTTAAGAGATAACTACCAGCGCATCCGTTTCCGCAACTCTGTAATGTGCGCCACGTGATGCTTCCCGTGCCATGCATACAGCGCAAGGTTTCTCTCCAGCGAAACCAGCCCCAACTCCGGATGCCGAAAATTCCGCTTCCAGTCCTCCGGCTTCATGGTGCGCAACAGGCGAACCCATCGATCATGTAACGAATCCAGCATGGTTAACGAAACATCCAACGGCGTCGACTTAACATCTCCCGTGGCCGCCCACCGGTCTTCCATATACGCTTTGATCGTCGGTTCCTCTTCGGTGAGCGCCAGCTTGAATCGAATGTAAGCATTCATATGGCTCTCAGGCACGTGGTGCACGACCTGCCGAACCGTCCAGCCGCCGTCGCGATAAGGCGTTTCGATTTGCTTCGTATCAAGATCTTTAATTGCTGATCGTAATGCCGCCGGTGCCTGCTCGATGTCGTCGATGAATTGGTTGCGTTGGGCGTCGCTGAGCGTACCCTCAAACTTGAATTTTCCAATGGGATATCGCGGATCAGTCATATTCACCTCGGAAATATTGGATTTAGAAGTCAGATGAGCGCCGCGAGATGAAAGCTGCAATTTAAGGATTGACCAGCACGGTGGGCGTTTTCAGCGCATCAACGAACCAGCGCAAGAACACGAACCGGCCCAATAGAAGCGTTCTGCAGTATCGACGGCGCGACCACAACCATGCCACCATCGACCGGCGCGCGATCCAGATTGGTTACGTTCTCCAGTTGATAAACGCTATGCGCCAGCGTGTATTGCCGTACCGGAAAATCTTTCGACGGACCGTAATCCACGCCCAAAGTATCAATTCCAAGCCCATTGACGTTGCGCCCCGCCACCAGAAACTTCGCTGCGTCAGGAGAATATCCCGGGAAGTGCATGGTGCCGCGCGCATCGACGTTGCGATAATCCTTGATCGAACTCCAGCGTGAATCCCATCCCGTGCGCGCGACTACCACCGAGCCTAACGGAATCTGGTTGTTGGCGAGCTCCCACCGAGCAATGTCTTCCACCGAAATTTGATAATCAGAACGGTCTGCAGCGTTCGCTCTCACATCCAGCACAACCAGCGGCGCAATCAGTCGTCCTCCAGGTATCTGGTCGATAGTCCACAATCCCGGAGCAAAATAAGCGGGAGCCTCAATACGAGTCCCGAACTGTAAGGGTGATGCAGCCGATTTTTCAGCAGGCGCGTGCGTCAAATCCACAACCGCCCGGAACTCCGTCGGTGACGATGTAGCCGGATGCCGCTGCGCAAAGAGAAACAGCGCGAGCGCCAGCACATAACCTGCGATGAGTGTGCGGATCTTCATTGGCCCCGATACAAAATTGGATGCAAGTAAATGTTACGGGATGCTGTTTACATTTTCTATTCATGCAGGGAAGCCATCAAGGAACCGCCGGACATGATCTTGTGTAGCGCCGCCGTCTCGGCGGCTGTCGTGAGCGCGTCCCGCCCTCACTGGCGATGCCCTCGCGACAGGTGGTAAGATGCCGGCGCTACGAGATAAGCAGACCATTCACACAATCAAAGCAGCCACAGAGGCTGCAATCAGAGTGCCGAGAAAATTCACCGCGTCGTTGTTCAGCACTTCTCGTTGCTCAAGTAAAGCTCCCAGGAAACTGTCAGCAATCATGCCAGCCACAGCTGCAGCGATCGAAACCCCCATCCACTTGAGGGGCATCAGTCCCGTCATCACCGACACCAAACTGACCAACGCCGCCGCTATGATTCCCGCCAAAGTCCCGGCCCAACTCACTCCGCCATCAGTTCCAGCAGGCACTATCTCCCAAGTAACGATGAGCCTGGCATGGGCGCTTCGCGCCTGGCCCACCTCGCTCGAAACCGTATCCGCCGCCGCCTCCGACAATGCCGCTGAAACCGCGAGCAGGAACATCTCTTTCCGCGCAGTAACAACCGACAATCCCGCACAACCCGCGGCTACGGCCAAGTTGGCCAGTACCTGCAAAGCAGTTCTGCCGTCCGACCGTTCCGCAGTCCCTAACTTCTCTTTTCGCCGATAGCCGAACCGAGTCGAAAGCCAAGTCAGCGCAAATACCGAAACCAGCACGAGAAACGCGCCCAATCCCGCGCCCGCATACAACAAGCAACAGATCCCGGCTCCGGCAATAGCGCCGCCAAGTGTTACCCCTCGCACCCACCGAGCCAAGGCGGCGAATATCACGCTGACAATCACCGCAGGTGCGAACGGACGCAGGGCGTCCATCGCCAAAGCCTGCATGGATCGGGCCAAGTCAGCCATAAAAGTCTTATTAAGGATCCTGCATCGCGGGAACCTAGTCAGATACTACAATGTATGGGGTCATGCGCCAGCTAGCCACCCGCTATCGTGCTTTTACTCTGGGTTACCGCCCCGAGCTTTGTGCATCAAAGTCTTGAATGTAGTTTAAACTCACGATCGCAAGCTTGTAGGTTGCGACGCTGATTCATTCGCCAGTAGGAGGGGGAACTATGGCTGCTTCAGTTTGGTCGGGATATCTCACCTTCGGTCTGATTTCAATGCCGGTGAAGCTCTTCTCCGGCGCGCGCAGTTCGGGAATTTCTTTCAACATGCTGCACCGCGACGATCTCTCCCGCCTGAAGCAGCAATACGTCTGCTTAGCTGACGGCAAAGTGGTCGACCGCAGCGACATCGTGAAAGGCTACGAGTATCGCAAGGACGAATACGTAGTCATCGAGCCCGAAGAAATAAAAAAGATCGAACCCAAAACCGCCAAGACGATGGAGATTCTCGAATTCGTCAAAGCCAGCGAGGTCGACCCGGTTTATTTCGAATCCTCCTATTACATGGTTCCCGACGAGGCCGGCCGCCGGCCCTACGCATTGCTCACCAAGGCTATGGAAGAGAGCGAGTACGTTGCCGTCGCCAAGCTCACCATGCACAATCGCGAGTACACAGTGTTCCTGCGCCCACACGATGGCGGAATGATGTTGCACACTATGTACTACAAAGAAGAGGTTCGCGAAGTGGAAGGATTCGGTGCTCCCGAGGTCGAACTCAAAGACGCGGAAGTCAAAGTAGCGAACCAGTTGATTGCGGCCCTGGCCGCCGAATGGGATCCCGAGAAATATCACGACACCTTTCAGGACAACCTCAAGAACCTCATCCAGACCAAACTCGAAGGCGGCACTATCGCCGAAGTAGAGAAACCGAAAAAGCTCGCTCCAGTCGTCGATCTAATGTCGGCATTGAAGCAAAGTCTGGCTGACATGGAAGGAAAGAAAAAGCCAGCAGCCACCGCCCCCCGCGAAGCCGCCGCTGCGAAAAAGAAATCCCGCTCCCGCTGAATCGTTGGCGAGCTGGCAGCAAGGAAAACTGACTGTCGAAATTCGCGTTTACAAACATTCATTCTGTCTGCTGCATCTTGTCCGTTCACGACTACAGACTGACAGATAAAGCTGCCACCACTCTGGCGCAGATTCAACTCACCCGTTAGAATAGAAAACTCCTCCAGGATTCTATGCAGAAATGGTTTTTCAGGCTGCGGTACCGATCTGCGTTTCATGCTGCAGTCGTTCTGATTCTTATTATTTGCTGGTCAGGTTGTGGCGAAACCTATCGGCCGGTGGCAACGCCCATCGCGCCGAATCCGCCTAATCCCAACTTCTCCCACCTCGCGCTGGTAATCAGCGTGAACGGTACCAGCCATCCCGGAGCGAGTACTACGATCGACGTTTCCGGCGACACTGCTGTCTCGCGGTCGACCGTCGGGCTAGTGCCAACTTATGCAGCTTTGGTACAGGGCGGCTTCCGAGTCTACGTGGCCGATAGTGGAGACGACACGGTAACGTCTTTCTCTCCGACCAGCGCGACCCCAGTCACCACGATAAGTCTTCCCGCTGGCTCAGCGCCAAGTTTTGTGGCCACTGGGGAAAGCTCTACAGTGTATGTCGCTAACTCGGGAAACAATACAGTGTCGGCGATTTCCATTGTCAGCAATGTGCTCGAAGCGCCGCTCGCGGGAATTAACGTTGGAGTGAATCCGGTCTCTTTGGCGGAAACTCCCAACCAGCAATACTTGTTTTCGGCCAACCGGGGCAGCGGGGGAACTGGCGGTTCTGTCACTAGTATCAACCCGGTCGACCGAAGCGTGAACCCGCCGATTGCCAATGCGACCTGGAGCTCTCCAGTCTCGGTGGTAGCGCGAAGCGATAGCAATCGAGTTTATGTGCTGGATCAGGGCAGCGGGATGGTTTCCGCGATTGACCCTCCCAGCAATGCTGTGGTGACTAGCGTCTCGGTGGGCGTGGGCGCAAACTTCATGCTGTATGACACGACGCGAAATCGCCTTTACGTAGCGAACCCTGCCAATAACACCATGACCTATCTGGATGCATCTAGTGATGCGCTCTCGGCTATCGTGATTCCGATTGCAAATCCGGTCTCGGTAGCTGCTTTGCCCGATGGAAGCCGGGCCTACATATCCAGTGCCGCGGTCAGCGGAGGCAATGTAACTTCGAGCGTAACAGTCATCAACGCCGCCGACGGTAGCGTTAAATCTACAATTCCGGTGACTACCGCTACGCACGTGTGCGCATCGAATCCGTCCGAACTTATGATGGCCGCTGCGGCCGACAGTTCGAGAGTTTATGTAGGGGATTGTGACGCAGGCAATATAGCCATCATTCAAACTTTGAACGACACGCTGCTACTGCAAATGCCCGCGCCGTTCAGCGCTTCTTTTGCAGCGAATGGAAATCCGCTTCCGCAAAATCCAGTGTTCGTGGTGGCGGGACCGTAGAATGCGGGCCCCTCGCCAGCGCACGTCTCACGCAAGATTCACAGGTAAGTGCGGGCGTCCTAGCCCGAGCGGGTGGACGCTCGGCCACCCCTAGAACCAGTCTCATAAATATCTGCGGGGCTGGAAATCGGGCATTCTATAGGCCGCTGTGTGCGCACGCTGGCAGGATGAATGCCGATCAACTTCTCGGTGTCCCCTGTCTATAGACTTTGAGGATTTTGATGAAGCCTTTGCTCTTTGCCCTCTGTGTTGTGCTTGCGTTTGGCGGTCTGAGCGCGCAGCAGACTGCCTGGCAACCCTCTCCAGGTCATACGCAACTGCCGATATGGCCGGGAGGTGTGCCTGACCCGCAACCTGTCGCGGGGTCAGAGGTCGCTAAGACTAGCGGGAAGGAGTTTCTAGTTGCCGGCAGACCGGCGGTCGGAGTCAACAACGTCACGCGGCCTACGATGACGGTCTATTCGCCAAATGGAGAGAATACGGGCGCAGCCGTCGTCGTCTTCCCTGGCGGGGGCTATCAGGAGCTGGCCATCGATCTTGAAGGCACGGAGGTCTGTGATTGGCTGACGCCCAAGGGGATCACGTGTGTGTTGTTGAAATACCGCGTGACGGATGTGGGCGCGTATCCGAAATCAGGGCCGTATCCGGAATCACCAATGGCGTTGGAAGATGCGCAGAGGACGGTGGGGCTGGTTCGCTTTCACGCGGCGGAGTGGCACATTGATCCACACAAGATTGGTGTGCTTGGGTTTTCCTCAGGCGGTCATCTGGTGGCAGCGATGAGCACGCATTTTGCAAAGCGTTTATATCCGGCTGTCGATGCCGCCGACAAGGAGAGTTGCCGCCCGGATTTTGCGGTGGCTATTTATCCGGGCCATCTGTCTCTGTCCGCAGCGAAGTGGGATGCCACGCGAGACACCAAAAAGTTTGTAATTCATTATCCGGCGACTGCGGATAAAGATTTGGGGCTGAATCCTGATATTCCTGTCACTCATCAGACTCCGCCTACGTTTTTGCTACAGGCGGAAGATGACCACGTGGACAATGTAAACGACTCGCTGGCTTACTACATTGCACTGAAGAACGCTGGGGTTCCGGTGGAGATGCATCTGTATGCTCAGGGCGGGCATGCGTTTGGACTGCGGCGTACGAAGCTCCCAATAACAGGGTGGCCTCAGTTGGTGGAGACATGGCTGGGGACGATCGGGATGATTTCGGAATAGGTGTGCTGGAACCGCACCCACCAGTGCTTGTTGTTCGGTCGCCACGCCCAATGCAATCGGAGATCAGCATCTCCAGAATGCCCTTCAGAGAGCGAAGTTTATTCTGCTTACGAGACTGGGCTTAGTGTCCCACCGTGGCGGCTTGTTCGGAGGGTTTAGAACAGTTGTGGCGCAAGGCAATATTAAGGAAAACATTTCCCTTGTCAGTTTCAAAGCAGATGACCAGCGCTTCGGTATCCTCACTGCTTTTTGGACCGTGCTCGGAAGTGTGCAACACTGGCGGATGCACGCGAAAATGGAATCCCTGATCGTTGAGAGTTGTAACCGCGTTGCCGATTACCTGATTGGCCAACTCGCAAACCGTTTCGCGCACCAGTTCGTCCGATTCCGGTAATTCCGTACCAGCGAAACCGTGGGCGACGCGCACCGCGGTGGCGGGATCAAGATCGATGACAATGCGTCCTTCGATGTCGCCGGTCACCAAAATCAGCGCAGCTACTCCTTTGCGGCGGTAGGCCTCTTCTTCCATGCTGAGGTTCGCCACCGACGTGGGAGTGTGCAGTCCCTGCGCCAACACGGCATCGGCCGCATTGATGAACGGCTGTATCAAATCCATTCGCATTTACGCCCCCGCGCCTGCGGCTTGGGCCGCAGTGCCGTCCTCGCCCATGACGTACTTAATCACCTCGTAAAGAACTTCCGGCTTCACCGGCTTCTGCACGAAATGACGCGCCCCACGCTGCAGTGCCGCCACAATGTTCTCCTGATACCCGACTGAGGAAACCATCACAATGCGTGCGTCGGGATTCTGCTGCACGATTTTCTCCGCAGCTTCAATCCCTTCCATTTGGGGCATGGTGATGTCCATCAGCACAATATCCGGCTTCAGGCGCTGGTATTCGCTGATTGCGGTGACACCGTCTCCGGCCTCGCCAGCCACTTGTCCGCCGAATGTTTCAATCATTCGGGCCAGGTTTTTGCGCGCAAAGACCGAATCGTCCACTACCAGGTAGCGGACCGGTTGGCCGTCCTTACTACGTTTTACTGCTACGAACTGCTCCATATACAACCTCCGCCTCTTTCAACTTCCGGCATCATGTTCTTGCCTGCCGGAGAAAATCAGTGCCTGCCAACTCCTGCAGCCTTGCCGCTTTCGTCGGCCTCGCTCTTCATCGAGGATTTCCGGTCCGGCATACACTGCGCCTGCAGAGTGTTAGCCAGCGCGTCGAGCGGCAGCACGCGGAGCGCATAGCCGCGCTCAATGGCCGCTTTGGGCATGCCAAAAACTACGCAGGATTCCTCGCTTTGCGCGATCGTCATCCCGCCTGCGGCCTTAACCATGCCGAGGCCCTGCGCTCCGTCCTCACCCATTCCGGTCATGAGGGCAGCGATGCTTTTGTCTCCGAATTCTTCGGCAACGCTCTTGAACAGCACATCCACAGATGGACGGTGACCGTTAACCCGCGGTTCATCGTTGAGCACAGCGACGTCGCCCATCGGCAATCGCTTAACTTTAAGGTGCCGGTTTCCGGGACAGATAAGCGCCCGGCCGGCCAGCAGCAGGTCGCCAGATTGCGCTTCCTTCACGGTGATGGAGCAAATATCTTCCAATCGCCGGGAAAACATCTCGGTGAAGCCCACGGGCATGTGCTGCACAATCACGATACTGCCGGGAAAATTCTTAGGCAGTTGCGGCAGCAAATATTGCAGCGCCTGCGGACCGCCCGTGGAAATTCCGATGGCTACGATTCGACTGGCCTTGGTCCGGAGTTGCGGCGCAGATTTTTGCAACTGTTTCTGAGCTTCGAGCGGCTGTGAAATAGTCACCCGCCGGCTTTGCGCTGCGGCTTTAATCTTGGCGATAAGTTCGCGCGCGATCTCCGGCATGTTGGCGGAAACATCGATCGGCTTGGCAACGAAATCGAATGCTCCCATGGACAGAGCCTGCAACGTTACCGACGCTCCCTGAGTACTGTGCGAACTCACCACGATCACCGGCACGGGATGCCGCAGCATGATTTCTTTCAGCATGTCCAAGCCGCCCATGCCCGGCATATCGAGATCAAGCGTTACAACCTGTGGATTGACCTCTTCGATCTTTTTCAGGCCGAAGTTTCCGTCCATGGCTGTGCCCACGACTTGAATCGAGCTGTCGCTTTGCAGGATTTGTGGAATCAGCTTGCGCATGAGCGCTGAATCGTCCACCACTAAAACGCGGATCGGCGGTGTCATAGCCGACCTCCCGCTGTGCTTTGCGCGATTCGCGCCCGCTCAGCTTGCGATAGCAGCAGACCCATGCCATATCCGGCAGAGTCTGCTCGGGAATTGGCAAAACGCTCGACCAAGGCAGCTAGATTCAGAATTAGAACCACGTGGCCATTGCCGAGAATCGACGCGCCGCCAACTAGATCAGTCTCCGCGGTCTGTTCATCGAGAGCCTTGATGACTAATTCTTCTTCGCCCTCGATGGCATTGACCAGCAATCCCAACTTGCGCTCGCCCATGGCGATCACCAGCACGAAAACTCTTGTCGCCCGGCCTTCCAATCCGTTTGGAGGCGGACTTCCCAGGCGAGCGACCGGAAGTACGCGATCACGCAACTGCAAAACTTCGCAATTATCGACCCGATGTATATCCGATTCGTAGGCCCGAGCGATCTCAGCCACGGCGTTCAAAGGGATCGCGTACAGACGCTGCTCTACGCGGAAAAGCAGCGCTTTAATGATGGCAAGGGTCAACGGCAATTGCATGCGGAACGTGGATCCCTGACCGGGACGGCTGACCACGTGCACGGTGCCCTTCAAGCGATGCAATACGCTTTGCACAATGTCCAGGCCAACGCCGCGTCCGGAGATTTCCGTGATTTCGTCGGCGGTACTGAATCCGGGACGGAAGATGAGATCCAGAATGTCGGCCTCGCTAAGGCGGCCGGCTTCTTCGCGCTTCAACAGACCACGTTCAATGGCCCGGTTCTTAACTTTTTGCGTGTCAATTCCACGGCCGTCGTCAATGATCTCGACGATAACTTGATTGCCCTGGTGATAAGCCTGCAGGCGGATGGTCCCGTGAGCGGGCTTTTCCATGCGGCTGCGTTCTTCCGCGCTTTCGATGCCATGCCCGATCGCGTTTCGCACCAGATGGGTCAGAGGTTCAGCGATGGCGTCGAGCAGGCTCTTATCCAGAGCCGTGTCTTGTCCGTTCATCACCAGGTCAACTTGCTTGCCACACTGTTTGGCGACGTCACGAACCATGCGGGGAAATCTGCGGAACAATTGTTCCACCGGAACCATGCGGACTTTCATCACCGAGCGTTGCAGATCGTTTAGCACACGCGACTGAAATGCCATGGCGTCGACGAAGCGTCCGCGGATAGCTTCTTTGGGATAGCGCGCGGCGAATTCGTTGAGGGCCTGTTGCAGCATCGATTTGCCGATGATGAGCTCGCCAACGAGATTGAGGACGGTATCGATGCGTTCCGCATCCACGCGCAACACATTTTCAGAAGGCAAAGAATTTGGTTGTGAGATTTCCCGACTACCCGGAGATGGCACGCCGGGGGCTGGGTTTGCTGGCTTTGCGACCGCGGTTACGGGCACTTCTTTTTGCATTACTTCATCGAGAAGGTTGTCTTCATCAATTTCCGGCAGTAACAATGGTTCGTGTTTGCGTTCCACTACCTGTTGCGCTGCCTTGTGCGCAGGCTTGCCTAAAATTGCAATTTTCACTTGCGAAATGATGGTCGGGATGCGGCACGTCGCAGTCAGCTCTTCCGCGGTATGGTCGCTGGCCACCAGAAACTGGAACTGCATGGCGTTTTTAACCAAGCCTGGTTCAGGGCGAGTCCCCAGTACTTCACCGCTTTCCCCGAGTGCCTTAAGTATTAATTGCTGCGCGGCGATGGGCATGGCGCACGTGGGGTCAATCTGCGCGGTCACGTGATAGAGGTGCTTGCCTTGTTGTAAAGCCGCTTCGGTGGCGAGTTTTTCGTACTCGGTCCACTGCACTGCAGCGTCGAAGCCTGGAGCTTTCGGGCTGCGCGCTTTACGGGCTGCAGGATCGCCCGCCATTTTGCGGATCATCTCGCGCACCGGCTCCGCGGAAGGCGGCTTGGTGCCATTGCGATGCGAATTCAGCATGGCAGTGAAAGTGTCAGCTGTAGCGAACGCGACTTCGGCCAGGGCAGTAGGTGCGCCGTCGGTTTCCATCGCCAGCGCGTCTTCCAGTTCGTGCGCCAGTTCGCTGAGTTCCTGAAAACCAACTGCCGCGGAATCGCCCTTGAGCGTATGAACAATTCTTCGGATAGTGCGCACGGTTTCTACATCGCCCGGCGTTTTTTCGAGCTTCAGCGTCTCTTCGTTGAGCGATTGCAGCAGTTCCAATGCAGTCTCAAAGAACAGCTCCTTCAATTCCAGTGCGCGTTCATCCGAGAAGTGACTCACGAGGTCACCTCGATTTGCTGATACGCGGTTCCGGTCTCACGGTAGACCATGTTGAATTTGTCGGTCAGGCCCAACAGGCTTTCCGCATGGCCCACGAACAAATAGCCGCCCGGATTCAGGCAGCGGTAAAATTTTTCAACCAGACGTTTCTGCTCGGCCTCATCGAAATACATCATGACGTTGCGGCAGAAAATCACGTCGTTGCGCTGCGGGAGGTATTCGGTTTTCAGGTTATGGAAATCGAAATGGACCAGTTCCTTGAGCGCCTTCTTGACGGCATAACGCTCGCCCACTTTATCGAAATGACGAAGCCGGTAGCTGTAATCCACCGACGCCATTTGACTTTCCGAGTAGGTGCCTTCCTGGCCCGCGCGCAAAACCGAGTAGCTGATGTCGCTGGCCAGAATTTCCAGCTTCCACGGCGGAGGAATCAAAGGTTTGGGGAAAGTCGTGTCATAGCTCGATGCGTTGCGCAGAGCGTGATAGGAAAGCGCATCGGCGACCTGCATCGCCATGGTGTACGGTTCTTGCCCGGTCGAGCAACCAGCACTCCACAATCGCAACGAGAAATCTTTGCGTTCCTGTTTGCGGCGAATGATGTCATCGAGAATATGTTTGTGGAACAGGTCCAGTTGCGCTTTGTTGCGAAAGAAGCTGGTCTCGTTGACCGTAAGATTTTCCAGCAGGCTGCTTAATTCCGTCTTTCCTTCTTTGCTGATGAGCAGGCGATAGTAGCTGTAGAAGGAGTCCAGCTTGCATTCTTTCAGGCGGCGCTGCAGACGATCCAGCAGGAAATCGGCGCGCCGCGCATCAAAATACATTCCGCATTCCTGATAAACCAGTGCCTGCAGGAGTTTCAGTTCGGGTTCGGTGATTTGGGTTGGTATGCCTGCTGTGCCCATGCCTGTTGTGCACCTATCCTGACTGTTACTTCGACGCCGCTGCGACCTTCGCACTTACGGAAGAAGCGGATTGACCGGTACTCTTCGGCGCTTCGCCCTTTACTCTGCTTCCACTGAACTCCAACACCTTTTCGATATCGAGCAGAACGATCAGCCGGCCCTGATATTTCCCCAGTCCAGTCACGCAGTTCAGCCCGCCTTCGACGAAGTCGGTTGGAGAAGGATCGATATCTTTGGCCGGGATCTTGAGTACGTCAGAAGCCGAGTCGACGATCAACCCGCAAAGCCGGCCGCGGTGTTCGACTACGAGAATTCGATTGCGTTTGCTGGGAGCGACCGTAACCTCGCCAAGCCGCTTGCGCAGATCAAGGACAGAGACAATCTTTCCGCGTAAGTTAATGACGCCTTCAACGTAGTCCGGGGCGTCGGGCACGGCTGTGATTTCGGGTACGCGCACAATCTCGCGCAACGCAGTGATAGGCACACCATAAGTCTCGCGGCCTACCTTGAAGCCGACGATATGCAGTTCGCGGTTCATGAGGTTAGTGGCTGGCCCCCGCGGCGGCTTTCTTTACACCGAATTTTGCACCAGCTTTTTCCTCGCGATACGAGTTCACTGTATCCGTCTGCTCGAGCATGAACCGGCCCATGGAATCGAGCAGGTCGCGGGACATCTTGGACATCTGTTCTGCTGACGCCGCCAGTTCGGTCGAGCCCGAAGTGGTGTTCTGCACCAGTTCGCGCATTCGTTCCATGGCCTTGACTACCGCATGAGCGCCTGATGCCTGCTCTTCGACCGCGGAATTTATTTCGTGAGTGATTTCATTCAGTCGCGTAGTGGCGCGTGCGATTTGCGAAGAGCCGTGCGATTGTTCGTTGGTGGCGGCACCAATCTCTTGGGCGAACTTATAAACTTCCGTGACCACGTTAGAGATTTTGCGCAGCGCGGTATTCAGCTCTTCGCCGTGGCCCAGTCCTTCGTTTACGATCGAGGTGCTCTGCTCCATATTCTCGACGGCCTTGCGCGATTCCTTCTGAATGCTTTGGATAAGTTCAGAAATTTCTTTGGTGGATTGGGCCGACTTTTCCGCTAGCTTTCGAACTTCGTCGGCGACCACGGCAAAACCTAATCCATGCTCTCCGGCGCGGGCCGCTTCGATCGCGGCATTCAGCGCCAGCAGGTTGGTCTGCTCTGCAAGGTCGTCGATAACCTCGATGATTTTGCCGATGTCATCGGCGCGCTGCCCGAGCACATCGATAATTTGGCCCGATGATTGAATGGTGGTGTTGATGCGATTCAGGCCGTCGGTCGCCTTCTCCATGGTGACGATGCCGCTGTGAACTTCCTCACGCGAACGGTTGGAGATGTCGAGCAGTACCTTAGCGGTGTCGGCCACACGCTGGATTGAGGCCACCATCTGATCGATGGAGGCGGAGGTTTCGCTTACGCTTGAAGCTTGCACCTTGGTGCTCTTCACCATGTTTTGGACGTTGACGCTCATTTCGTGCATGGTGCTGGTGACTTCATCGATCGCCGAGGAAGTTTGCAGACTGATTTTTGCGCTTTCGTCGGAGGCTCCCGCCACTTGATTGGAGGCGCTGGCTACCTGCTGGGCAGCGTCGCGGCCGTTGCGTACCAGTTTGCGCAAGCCTTCAATCATGCGCAGGAAAGCTTTGCCCAGGGTGTCGTTTTTCGAACGGGGCTGAACATCGACGCCGAGGTTCCCGCCAGCGATAGCTTCTGAAACTGCGGCCATTTCTCTCAGGTAAGTGACCATCTTGGCGAAGGTGCGAGCCAGTTCGCCGATTTCATCACTGCGCTCGATCTCGATTTCGTGGTCAAGATCACCGGCGTCCGCGATCTGCCGAGCGATTCTCATCAGATCATTGAGTGACGAGGTAATGGATTTCGCCGTTGTATAAGCAATGACGACTCCGAGGGTTAGCGCCACCAGGGTGCTGAATAAAGCGATCACGAAGGTGGCGGTTCCGGCGGTCTCGTCGGACTTCCTTCGTGCCTCCAGCACCTTGGTATTTTCAAGGTCAGTGGCATCCAGATATTCGCTGGCGTTTTTTACCCAGGCGGAAGCATCTTTTTGCAAATAAAAAATCTGCAACTCGGCAACTGTGGCGTTACCGCTGTCCACTTCTTTGCGCTTGTCCATCAGCGGCGCGGCAAATTCGCGAGCCCAGCTCTGTTCGCTGCTTTGTACTTTTTCCAGCGCGCCCCGCTGCTGGTCGGATGTCGTGAGGTTCTGTCCAGCTTGCAGCTTTGACTCCAGCGTCCGCATACCATCATTCAACCGCTCGACCTCGCGTGTGTCCCCACTAAGCAGGTAGTTGCTGAGAGACAGCCGGTTTTGCATCATCTGAAAACGGATCTTGTCGGTGGTCTCTGCCATTTGCAAAGCCTGCGACGCCGCGGCCTTCGCGCTGTGCTCGCGTTGCACGGCGATGAGGTTGATCAGGAACAGCACCACGACCATCGCCAGGATGGCTCCGAAATTCAGGTAAAGTTTTTTGCCAATCGTCATTCGCCGCTCCTATTTCGCTTCCCGGCCTGCGCCCCTGCACACGGTTGAATCTGATCTAAAAGTCGGGTCACGCCTTTCCAGTTCTGTGAATTCGGAACTTATTAGTCTTCTATTTAATCTTGGGGTTGAAACTTGAACTCCAGCGTTCCTGTGCTTTCCGAGTCCGCCGGTTCAAATTTCCACTTCTTCAAGGCATCCATGGTGGCGTTGACCAGAAGCAGGTT
>Ga0073928_10006132_pt1 | contig 16340 bp, 8 predicted proteins | sample PaiPotPPA55metaG_FD_76969 | JGI IMG/M metagenome (GOLD analysis project Ga0073928, IMG submission 76969) | Iron sulfur acid spring bacterial and archeal communities from Banff, Canada, to study Microbial Dark Matter (Phase II) - Paint Pots PPA... ... | reverse complement strand
TGCTTCACTAGCCGCCATGAGACGCCGCGTGCGTTCGTCCAACAATGGCCACACAGAATGGAATTTAGTAGTCAGCTCGGCAAGACTGTCCATGCTCAGGCAGCATAACAACGATAAGCACAGAATGCTACCTTTATTTATTTACGCTGCCTTACGTCGTTTTAGACAAGGATGGCGTGATGCGATTCCGCCAGTCCGGGTTCGCACAAAGCACCGAAGGAGAATTGGTAGACGCGATCAACAAAGCTCTGAAGCGGGCTTCTGATCCGAATCTAGCCGCCGCTGCATCAGCGGATGCGGAGGAAAAAGAAGTTCTTGTACCAAGTCATGGCGGGGGCAGCTCAGGAATGAACAGCGCCGAATCAGAGTCCAATAGCAATCGCACCAAGTCTCCCGATGCTGAGACCAACTCCGTGTTGCTGGGTATCGAAGGCGGCGTTGTTTCTGGAAGTACTTACAAGAATGAAGCGCTAAGTCTGGCCTACGAATTTCCTCATGGCTGGATTGCCGCGAAGCCGGATACGCTGCACGCCTTGAACGAAAAACTCGAGGCAACGGCCAAAGCGTCTATCCTGCAGCAACATCCAGAAGCCGCCGGTAACCTGCGGGTAATGAGTCCGAAAATAGTTTTCTACGCTTCGCGCAGAGGCGACGGCGATGGCCAGCGCTTTTCCTTCCCATGTATTCGGATCATGGCGACTCCCTCGCGCGCGACTTCATTTCAGTTTGATCCGTTCCGGCAAACCACCGAAGCCATGGCCAATGCGTATGGCGCCAAGCTTTCCTTGGCACCCGCCGAATATCGTGTGAAAGATCATCCATTCATGCGCGCGGATTTTGAACGCAGCATGGGCGGTCAGCGCATTCTACAAGCCTACGTGCAAACTCTCTCCGAAGATTATCTGCTCACGATAGAAATTTACGCATTATCGGGCGATGACAAGCAAGCTGCCGTCGATTCGCTGCAAAAACTCATCATCGGTGAATAGTGGCTCGGCCCAGGCTTACTGCTCTTCCCCAAACAACTTAATATCCGCCGGCCCGTCGCTAAGCGGCGTAGCCTCGCGCCCCTGCACCAGCTCCCGAATCTGCTCGACGATATCCGGATTCGCCAGCGTTGTAATGTCTCCCGTATGCATGCGATTCGAAATCGCCGCCAGCACCCGGCGCATGATTTTCCCGGAGCGCGTTTTCGGCATATCCGGTACTACGTGAATGCGCTTCGGCCGCGCGATTTTCCCAATCATCGTCTCGATCGTCTGCGTAACTCGGTCGATGATCTGCTTATTGTTTTTCAGCCCTGGCTTAATCGAAATATAGACTTCCGGCACGCGCCCTTTGATTTCATCAACCACCGGAACAACCGCAGCCTCCGCAATTTCCGGCACGGTCAAGCACGCCGATTCAATTTCCTTGGTACCGAGCCGGTGCCCCGCCACATTGATCACGTCATCCACGCGTCCCAAAATCCGGTAATAGCCGTCCGCCGAAATCATCGCTCCATCACCCGCAAAATAAGGCCAATCCCGCCAGTCCGTGCTCTGCGGATTCTTGCAATATTTTGCGTAGTATTGTTTCGCGAAGCGCTCCGGATCACCCCAAATCGTCTGCATGATTCCCGGCCACGGATTGCGAATACAAATATTCCCCGCCGCGTTCTGCCCCGCCTTCACCTCATTCCGGTTTTCATCCCAAATCACCGGATAAATTCCCAACACCGCCGGCCCCGCGCTTCCCGGCTTCATCGGATCGAGCGCCGGCTTCGTGCTGCACAAAAATCCCCCAGTCTCCGTCTGCCACCAGGTGTCCACAATCGCCGCGTTGCGTTTCCCAACCACGTCGTAATACCAGCGCCACACTTCCGGCTCGATTGGTTCACCCACGGTCGTCATGTGCTTGAATTTGTAGTTATATTTCGCCGGCTCGTCGGGGCCGGATTTGCGCAGCATGCGAATTGCCGTCGGCGAAGTATGAAAAATGTTGACGTCCAGCCGTTCCGCGATCCGCCACGGCCGCCCAGCATCAGGAAATTGCGGCACACCTTCGTACAAAACGCTGGTCGCCGCTAGCGCCAGCGGTCCATACACAATGTAGGAATGTCCTGTGATCCATCCAATGTCCGCCATACACCAATAAACATCGCTGGGATGAATGTCCTGATAATATTTTGAAGTTCCCGCCGCGTACGCAAGATATCCGCCGGTACGATGCTGGCACCCTTTCGGTTTTCCAGTCGTTCCGCTTGTGTACATCAAAAACAGCGGCGCCTCGGCATCCTGCGAAACCGGCTCGACAATTTTTCCGGCATAGTCTCTCAATACTTCATCCACAAAAAAATCGCGCCCCGTCACCATCGGCGCTTCCGAAGAAGTTTTTCCCGTATAGCGCCGCCACACCAGCACCTTGTCGATTTTCTGGCCTTCTTTTTTCGCGGTCTCGATGGCCAAATCCGCGTTGCCCTTGTGATCAATCCATTTTCCGTTGCGCCAATAGCCATCCGCGTAGATCAATACCCGGCTTGCGGAGTCCGCCGCACGCGTTCCGCAAGCCTCGCCGCTGAATCCGCCAAATACCACCGAATGAACAACGCCCAGCCGCGCGCATGCCAGCATGGTGATCGGCAGCTCCGGAATCATCGGCATATGAATCGTCACCCGGTCGCCGGCCTTCAATTCCGCGAAGTCCCGCAACATCGCAGCCGTCTCGTTCACCCGCACATACAACTCGCGATACGTCAGTACTTGCGGCGCTTCCTGCTCGGGCTCCGCAACAAAAATAAATGCCGCTTTACTTTTGTGTTTGGCTAGATGCCGGTCCACGCAGTTGTAGGAAACGTTCAGCTTCCCTCCGACGAACCATTTCCAGAATGGCGGATGTTCGGTATCGAGCGTCGTGTGCCAATACTTATCCCAATCAAGAAGCTCCGCGTAATGCCTAAAGCAATCCGGGAATTTTTCTTCGCGAAACTCATTCACAAAAGCAGCATCGACCAGATTCGCCTGCGCCACAAAACTCGCTGGCGGCCGCAGCGAATCCTCTTCCTTCCAATGCACCGCAATCTGCGCCTCATTAGCTTTCTGCTCAGGGGCGATCTCTGCCGGAACCGGTTTGCCTGCCTGCGCTTTCGCGTTGGTCTTTTGATCAGGCGTTCTCTTCACCTCGGCCGGGTTGATTGCTTGCGCTTGCGCTTTCGGGTTCGCCTTCCGCGCTACATTCGACTTCTTCACTTTGTTGGCACGAGATTTAGCCACGGCGGACGTTTTCCTTTCCAGCATTCGCTCTGACGGCAGCCCGCAGACAGTCGCGTCTTTCTTTCGTAGTGGCCGACCTTCAGGTCGGTGTTTTTGGCGCTTGAGGGCTTTCGGCACTCAGTGGCCGCCAGTCCCCGCTCTCGCAGGCTCCACAAAAATAATGCTACTGCGCGGCGAACCGAGTCAATCGCGAGTAGTCACCAGCTTATTCAGTGGCGCTGCGTCGGATTACGTGCCCGTAGGGGCGCAGCAATGCTGCGCCCAGCTTGCCGAACCTATAATCTACGATTTTTGCCACGATTTCTTTCACTACATCAAACGCGAAACGCGCCTACGCCCTCACCTCATCCCAAATCTTCGTGCCATGCGTTTCCTTCAGCAACAGGCTTCCTACAACAAACGTCAACGCGGCAACAATCATCGGGTAATACAGCCCAGCATAAATATTCCCGGTCGCCGCGCAGCTCCATAAACCAATCAGCGGCAACAGGCCGCCAAACACGCCATTCCCAATGTGGTACGGGAGCGAAAGCGACGTATAGCGGATCTTCGCAGGAAACGCTTCCACCAGATACGCCGCGATCGGCCCATAAATCATGCAAACGTAAATAACTTGAATGAACACCAGAAACACCAGCATCGGCTGGTTTGGCGCACTGGCCTCTTTAGCGGGCACCAGCGCTCCTGTTTTTGCATCTGTGGTCATCGCGGTGAGTTTCGTCGCGCCAGTAATCTTATCTTTCGCCGAGGTTACCGTTACAATGTTATTTCCCGCGGCGTTCTGCATGGACTTATAAATAGGAATGTAAGTCACGACCGCAAGCAGGCAAGCCGCCATCATCAGCCACTTACGCCCAATCTTGTCCGACAGCGCCCCAAACACAGTAAAAAATGGCATCGAGCAAAGCAACGCAATCGCCACAATAATATTGGCCTGCTTCACGTTAATTTTCAGAATCGTTTGCAAATAGAACAGCGCATAAAATTGCCCGGTGTACCACACCACGCCTTGTCCTGCAGTAGCTCCCAACAACGAAATCAGCACCCGCTTCAAGTTGTCCCACTTTGTGAACGCGTCCGTCAGCGGCTGTGTTGACGCCATTCCCGCGCTCTTGATTTGTGTGAAGATCGGCGATTCCTTCATCTTCAACCGCACGTAAAGCGAAACGGAAACCAGCAAAATCGACGCCAGGAAGGGAATTCGCCAGCCCCAGGCGCTGAATGCTTCCTTGCTCATGGTCTGCTGCGTCAGCACAATCACAATCAGCGAAACGAACAAGCCCAGCGTCGCTGTGATCTGGATGAAGCTGGTATAGAAGCCGCGCTTCTTGTCCGGCACGTGTTCCGCGACGTACACCGCCGCTCCGCCGTACTCGCCACCCAGCGCCAGCCCTTGCAACACGCGAATCAAAATCAACGTGATCGGCGAAAACCAGCCGGCTGTCTGGAAAGTTGGCAACAATCCGATCAGCGCGGTCGCTCCGCCCATGATCGAAAGCGTCACGATGAAAGCATACTTGCGCCCGACTAGGTCGCCGATTCGCCCGAAAAACAGCGCTCCAAACGGCCGAACCAAAAATCCCACCGCAAACGTCGCCAAATACGCGACATACGCGAACGTATCGTTGCCAGCAGGGTAGAACTTTAAAGAGAGGACTGCCGCAAGACTCCCAAAAATATAAAAGTCATACCACTCGATCATCGTCCCAACAGCCGAGGCCAGTATTACTCGCCACAGCCCGTGCTCGCTGCTTCCGTCCATTACCGTCTCTAACGTGCGGCTTGCCATCATTCCCTCCTAGACAGGGTCTCAGGGTTTGTATTTACAAACCCTGAGTTGAAAAGGTTTCCGGGTTTCAGGGGCTGTACTTAGAGCCCTGAGACAAAAACGTTTGTACTTACAAACCCTGAGCTAAAACAGTTTCCGGGTTTCAGTGGCCCTACTTGGAGCCCCTGAGACAAGAAACGTTTGTACTTGCAAACCCTGACTGAACTTCTCATCGCCACGGCACAGATATGCCCCGGGGCTAAACTCCAAAGCGAACCGTGTTTCAGGGTTTCAGGGGGCTGTACTTGCAGCCTGAGGTGAAGAAGTTGTACTTGCAAACCCTGAGATAGAACCGGAATCAAATCGCCGATTCCGCGCCAGTCGCCCGGGTTTCAGGTTCGTAATTAGGAACCCGCTGTGACGCTCCATCAAATCTCGTCAGGTCTTCAGACGAAAAGCTTCCGGTGCACGCGTACATATCGCGTAAGCGCCCCCATGTCAAGAACATCGAATCCCATAAAATTGTGCCTGCCCGTTTTCGGTTCGCCCGGTTCCGACGCGACACTACAGAGTTATGAGGTTCGGTGGGAATTTGCCAGCGTTGGATCTACAATCTATGAATTTGTGGATATCCTCAGGCCAATTGTCCCGTTTCATGCATATTTTTGTAAGAAGAAAGTCAATACCTTATCTAAATGACTCATAAATAAGGTCTTACTCTTTGGTCAAGGATGGCGAAACGATTGCACTCTTCAGGAGTCACAAGGAAAGTACCAGGTCGATTCACAGGGGTAGTCGCTACTTTGGTTTCCAGTTTAACGCGGAATCGAAGTTGCCACATTCGGTTTTCCTCGATCGGTGCTTTTCCAATTAGGCTAAACGAAATCGCATTGTGGAACTAGCCATCTAGGTTTCGGGTGTGTGTACCCCGTTTTTTTATCGGGGTTGTGTTCTGCAACTTCGTTTGCCGTTCGCGCAAATCAATTCGAACATGAAAGGCAGGAAGAATGAGAAGGACTACTTTATTTGCATTAGTCGGCGTCTTGGCGTTGCTCGGCAGCGGTTCTGTGGCGTTCGGCCAGGCGACAGCCAGTGGCACCATCGAAGGCACGGTTCTAGACAAGTCGCAGTCAAGTATCAGCGGCGCGGAAGTGGTTATTACCAGCAAGGCAACTGGAGCCACGCGCAACGCGACGACCAGCGATGCTGGAACTTTTCGTTTTGATTTGCTGCCGGCCGGATTTTATACGGCAAAAGTCACCAAGGACGGATTTGGCACTGTTGTAGAGACCGTCGAGCTCTTGGTTGGCCAGACATCAACCGCAAACGTCACTCTGAATCCGGGCGCAGTCTCCGAAACGATTGAGGTTTCCGAGCAAGCTCCTCTGCTCGATGTCGCTAAGACCAGCGTCAGCCAAGACATTACTCCTAAAGAAGTGGAAGAACTGCCGATGGTTGGCCGCGACGTCGCCAACCTGGCATACCTCGCGCCTGGCGTAAAGGCCACGGACTCCTACGATCCCACCAAAAACCGCTACGCGATTTTGTCTGTAAACGGCGAGAACGGCCGTAATGTAAACGTCACAGTAAATGGCGTCGACAATAAGGACAATACTGTCGGCGGTCCAGTCATGCAGCTCCCGCTCGAGGCCGTTCAGGAATTCCAAATCAGCACCCAGCGCTTCTCCGCGGAGAATGGCCGTTCCGAAGGCGCTGCCATCAATATGATCACCAAATCCGGCACCAACAACTACCACGGCTCGCTATTCGGCTACTTCCGCGCCGCGGCTTTGGATACTGACGAGAAACAGGCGGACGGCCACGGAGGTCAAGTTTCCGCTCACCCAGATTACAGCCGCCAACAATTCGGCGGATCGGTTGGTGGCCCCTTTATCAAGGATAAGCTCTTTGGTTTCTTCGCGATTGAGCGCGAACGCGAAACGCAAGGTCTGCAAGAGTCGATAGACTCCTACAATCAACTTGTCCTAGCCAAAGGCGCCGGTCTTGCCGCTCAGCCTGCCCTATCCATCCCTCGTCCGTTCTACGAGTGGCGCTACAACGGTCGCATGGACTGGACCATCAACAACCGCAATACCGCGTATGTTAGCTATACCTCCCAAGCCAACAACAGCTTGAATGATCAGTCCGATGGTACCGGCGACCTGACGAACGGAAATTTCACCGTCAATCATCTTCAGCTTGCGAACTTGACCGTGAATAGCATTCTTCCTCACAATGCCGTGAACCAATTCACTTTTGGTTTTCAGTATTGGAACAATCTGATCGACAGCACCATCAGCGCTCCGTTGGTAGTTTTCCCAGGTCCGACCGAATTCGGTACCAATACCAACGTGCCGCAGCAATCTTTCCAGCGTAAATGGCAGTTCAAGGATGACGTTTCCAAGACCTTTGGCAAGCACACGCTCAAGGCCGGTGGAGACTACATCTGGAATCCGGTCGAGGGTGGATTCTTTAAGTTCAGCTCCACGCTTGAAATCGACTTCGGAGCGACCCCCAGTTGCATTTTGGCCGCCGTCAACGATCCCGCCAACAAGTGCGGCCCCTCGTTCTACCCACAGCAATTCGCTACTCCTGGCCTGGTTACTCTCATGACCATCGCTAATGGCGACCCCAGATTTATCGTCGCAACCAAACAGCTCGGCCTTTATTTCCAGGACGATTACAAAGCTACCCGGCGCCTCACGCTGAATCTCGGCATTCGTTGGGACAAAGACTTCAACACCTTCGGCTCCTCGGACATTGCCAACAGCCGCACGTTTCAGGAACTGGTCGCGCTCAACAGCCCGATCTCGAATCCTTACGTCGGCAAAGTTCTGGGTGACGACAACAAGAACATCAGCCCGCGGTTCGGTTTTGCTTATGATGTGACCGGCGCTGGCAACCACGTGATTCGTGGAGGATACGGCTTGTACTTTGGCAACTCGTTCCAGAACATCCCGCTATTCATGGAACAACAGGCCAATTCGACCATCTTCCAGCAAGTATTTACTCTTCAGGATCCGGGGGCCGCTGTTCCGGGCACCGGCCTGACCCTTGGCCAGTGGCAATACGGCGTCAGCCCCTTACCGACGATTGCTGCTCCCTCTTCCCAGCTCTTGCCCGGCAGCGTCGGCCGGCTGATGGATCCGAACTATCGCAACCCGGTAACCGAGGAATTCAACCTTGGCTATAGCTGGGCTCTAAATCACAACTCGGTTTTCGAAGTCGAATACGTTCACGTACTCAGTCTGCACGAAAACAAGACCATCAACGTCGATCAGAAAGTACCTGATGTGACGAAGCCTGTTAATAAACAGTGCTGCTATCGGCCGTTGGACCCAGCTTTCGGTGCCTCGACGCAACCCGAACTCGCTAGCGTACGCGACGAACAGTCCATCGGCAGGTCGCAGTATAACGGCTACAATTTCAGTTATCACCAGCGTTTGACTCATCATTTTTCGCTGAACGCCAACTACACTCTCGCTTGGGCCTATGGGTTCGACGGTGGGGGCACTTCTTTCCGCGACTATCCGCGGCTTGCGACCAATCCATTCGCCAGCTACGAGTGGGGTCCATCGCCAAATGACGAACGTCATCACGTAACCATCAGCGGCATCTGGGAGCTTCCGTTGGGATTGCAGTTGTCTCCGATTCTGCAGTTTGGCTCTGCACGGCCCTACAACATAACGAACTCTTCCAACACATTGAACACTGGCGGCGGGACCTTTAACGCTGTGGTAGTCCCGACATCTGATCCGACCAACTTCCTTGCGTTTAAAGGCAATAACACTGGCGCGCAGAACTGCTTCTACGGCATAAACGGTGTCTCCCAGGCTTGCACCATTGCCAAGTTCGCTCCGCTTCGCGGCGATCCCTTCTTCGAGCTCGATATGCGGTTGGCGAAAAACTTCAAGTTCCGCGAGCACTACAACCTGCAGATCGTTGCTCAGGCCTTTAACCTTACCAATCGCGCCAACTATGGCAACGATTTCGGCGCCAATATCGGCTCTTCGACCTTTGGTCATCCAATTGGATTCATCAACCCCAGCAGCACCACCACTCCTCGCTCTCTCTGGAGTGAGTTCGGCTTCCGTTTCACCTTCTAGCCTGATCGGAGCGTCTCGCTCCGTTTAGCTGGTTCACCGGGCTGGCGCGAAAGCGCCAGCCCTTTTTTCCCGAACCTGTCACTCCAGACGTTTTCATCGCCCGTCCTTTCATGCCCATTCGAGTCGCCACAGCGCAACGTGTTACTCTTTCGCTCCAGCAGTTTTTTCTTCTCCCGCCAATTCAATTCGCGCTACACTTATTGACAGGGAATGTCTCGCCGTTCCTCATCCCCAGAAAAGAAAAAATCTTCTCAATCGCCTTTTCGCAAAGCCAGCGCAGCACCACGCTCTAACTCCAGGAAATCCTCCATGAACTCGTACTTGCTGCAACTCGGCGAAAATATTCGTTCCGTACGCGCGCGCCGTGGTATGACCATTCATCAACTGGCCCGGGCATCCGCGCTCTCCGCGCGCTTCCTCACCACCGTCGAACTCGGTCGCGGCAACATTTCCGTTGGCCGCCTCAATACCATTGCCCACGCGCTGGAAGTTCCCATCGAAATGCTTGCCGCCGATGCCCAGCCCACTTCGCCCGCCTTCAACCAGTCCACCGAATTTCTGAAAAAACTTCCACCCGGACAGTTGCGCGATGCTCACAAGCTACTCCTGGAAAAGTTCGGTAACGTGGACGCCGGGGTGCGTCGTTCCCGCATCGCTCTCATCGGTCTTCGCGGCGCCGGCAAGTCCACTCTCGGCTCACTGCTCGCGCAGTTGCTCCGCGTTCCCTTCATCGAACTCGATAAACAGATCGAGCACGACTCCGGCGTCACTCTCACCATCATCTTCGACCTCTACGGCCCCAGCGGCTACCGCCGCATGGAGCGCGAGGCCCTCGAATCTATTCTCCTTAAACATCCTCGCTTTGTACTGGCCACCGGTGGCAGCATCGTCTCCGATCCTGTCAATTTCAATCGTCTGCTCAGCGAATGCTTCACCATCTGGCTTCGCGCCAAGCCCGAAGAGCATATGGCCAGAGTCCTCGCCCAAGGCGATCGCCGCCCCATGGCCCACAATCGTCAGGCCATGCGTGACCTCCACCGCATCCTCTGGAGCCGCGAAGCCCTGTACCGTCAAGCAGATACCGTAGTCGAAAGCAGTGGCCAAACCGTGAAGCAATCTCTGCAAGCTCTAGCCCTAGCCGTGCGCCCCTCACCCTAAATTTAGGAACTATAGTTTCCGCCTCCACCGCAACGTCAACGACCACCAAAACCGCTCGCCGCAAAATAGGAACTATAGTTCCTATTTCAAATTCTCCGCGGGACTATAATTTACGAGTAGCCGGCTACTCGTATCGTTCGCAATCTGAGGTTTGGCAATGGAAAGTACCGCAATCAAAGAACTGGTTCTGTTCAATGCGCAAAGCCGCGAATTCCGTCACTGGAATCTAAAAGTCGACGGCCGCATCGCCACGCTCGCCATGAATGTCGACGAAGACGGCGGCCTGCGCCCCGGCTACAAACTAAAATTAAATTCCTACGACCTTGGCGTGGACATCGAACTGCACAACGCGCTGCAACGAGTTCGATTCGAACATCCGGAAGTTGCGTGCGTCATCATCACTAGCGCGAAAGACAGAATGTTTTGCGCTGGCGCAAACATTTATATGCTGGCCAGTTCCTCTCACGCCTGGAAAGTAAATTTCTGCAAATTTACCAACGAAACGCGCAATGGTATGGAAGATTCCAGCCGCAACGATGGCTTGAAGTTTCTCGCCGCGCTGAACGGTACCACCGCAGGTGGCGGCTACGAACTGGCTCTCGCGTGCGATGAAATTCTGCTGATCGACGACCGCTCCAGCGCCGTGAGTCTGCCGGAAACTCCGCTGCTCGGAGTACTGCCGGGAACCGGCGGACTTACGCGCGTTGTCGACAAACGCAAAGTGCGCCGCGATCTTGCCGACATGTTCTGCACCAATCCAGACGGTGTGAAAGGCGAACGCGCCAAAGCCTGGGGCTTGGTGGACGAAATCGTAGCTCCAGCAAATTTTGGCAAAGCGGTGCAGGAACGCGCCGCAAAGCTGGTTGCGTCTTCCACGCGCCCCGCGGCGGTGAAGGGAATTGAATTACGTCCGCTGGCGCGAAAAATTGATGATTCCGGCTACCACTATTCTCAAGTGGACGTAGTGTTCGATCGTGATGCCCGAACCGCAACGATTACGATCCGCGGGCCGAAAAGTCCGCAACCAGAAACGATTGGTGCGATTCACGACGCTGCGCATACCTGGTGGCCGCTGGCCATGGCCCGCGAACTGGACGACGGCATCTTAATGTTGCGGGCCAACGAACCGGAACTTGGATTGCTTCTTCTGAAGACCGAAGGCGAAATCGCCGCAGTGCTACAAGCCGATGTATTTCTAGCGAATTCGCGCGAAGACTGGCTAGTGCGCGAAACCGTAGCATTGCTGCGCCGAACTCTGGCGCGGCTCGATGTGTCTTCGCGCAGTATGTTCGCAGTGATTGAACAAGGTTCGTGCTTCGCGGGCACGCTGCTGGAGCTCGCCCTGGCAGCGGATCGTTCGTACATGCTGGCGCTGCCGGACGAAGTATCCAAGACCAAAGACGAGAAAACTGTTGCCCCAAGAATTGCGCTCAGCGCCGTAAACTTCGGAATTTTTCCCATGGTAAATGGGCGCGGCAGACTCGAAACGCGATTCCGCGGCGATCTCCCCAGGCTTGCGAAGCTGAAAGCAAAAACGGGTGCGGAACTTCCAGCACACGACGCCATCGAGCTCGGACTGGTAACAGTCGCGCCGGACGACCTGGACTGGGAAGACGAAATTCGCATGGCCATCGAAGAACGCGCCAGTCTTTCGCCCGACGCGCTTACGGGAATGGAAGCGAGTCTGCGTTTTCCGGGCGCTGAGACCACCGACACGAAAATATTTGGCCGACTTTCCGCGTGGCAAAACTGGATTTTCGTCCGGCCCAACGCTACCGGTGAACAGGGTGCGTTAAAACTTTTTGGCAAAGGATCGAAAGCGAAATTCGATCGGGAGCGCGTGTAATGGAATCGAATTATCAGGACCGCATTCCGAACAACGTGGGCCTTGGCGCGAATCGTACGCTGCAGCGGGCTCTCGAACACTGGCAGCCGGAATTTCTGAACTGGTGGCACGGGCTGGGGCCCAGCGATTTCAATGCATCCAGCGTGTATTTGCGAACCGCAATCAGCGTGGATACCAAAGGCTGGGCAACGTTTGATTATGTGAAGATGCCGGATTACCGCTGGGGAATCTTTCTGGCGCAGGAAGAGGATGACCGGCGCGTGGGCTTTGGCGATCACCTCGGGCAGCCGGTGTGGCAACAAGTACCAGGAGAACACCGCTCCACCCTGCGCCGTTTGATCGTCACGCAGGGTGACACGGAACCTGCCTCCGTCGAACAGCAGCGATTGCTCGGGCACACGGCGCCGTCGCTTTACGATCTGCGAAATCTTTTTCAAGTGAACGTGGAAGAAGGCCGCCATCTTTGGGCCATGGTCTATCTTCTTCATGCATATTTCGGACGTGACGGTCGCGAGGAAGCGGAAGAGTTGCTGGAACGCCATTCCGGCGACGCCGACAAGCCGCGCATCTTGAGCACGTTTAACGAGCCGATCAGCGACTGGCTGAGTTTTTACATGTTCACGTATTTCACCGACCGCGACGGGAAGTTTCAATTGAAGTCGCTAGCCGAATCGAGTTTCGATCCGCTTTCGCGCACCTGCAAATTCATGCTGACAGAGGAAGCGCATCACATGTTCGTGGGCGACACCGGAATCGGTAGAGTCATCAAGCGCACGATTGAAGTGATGAAAGAATTGGGAACCGACGATCCCATCGCGCTGCGAAAAACCGGCGCGATCGATTTGCCAACGATTCAGAGATATCTAAATTTCTGGTTCAGCTCGTCGCTGGATTTATTTGGCGGAGATTCCTCCTCCAACGCAGCGTCCTACTTTGCAAATGGTTTGAAGGGCCGGCCCGACGAAATCAAGTACGAAGATCACATCGAAGCCGAATCCAGCTTCACGCTGGAGTTGCCGGATGGAAAAGGCGGGGTGCGCGAAGACAGAATTCCCATGCGCAACGCGGTAAACGAAGTCGTTCGCGAAGCCTACGTGCGAGATTGCGAGAAAGGTCTGGCGCGCTGGAACCGCCACCTGGAAGAAGCGGGCTATCCGCAGAGGATGACGTTGCCGAGCACCAGATTTCGCCGGACGGTGGGAAGTTGGGCAAACGTCGCGACGAATCCGGAAGGCAAACCGATCACCAAGGAAGAATTCAACTCGCATCTGGATGATTGGTTGCCGACGCCGGATGATCGCGCGTATGTTCACAGCGTGATGAAAGGCGTCTTCGAGCGCGGCAAAATGGCCAGTTGGATCGCGCCCCCAGAACGCGGCATCAACACGCAGCCTGTCAATTTTGAGTACGTTCGCTTCAGCTGAGACATCTCGGATAAAGGCGGAGTGACTGAGCGGAATTCGCTATAATGAAAGCACGTCGAACATGAACGTTGGAATTTTGTGAAACGTCAAGAGCATCTGGCAGAAGTCGAAGAAGTAGCGATCCGAGTGCGCGTAGAAAATCTGAAAAAGGACGCTATCTAGGTACGAGCCCGGATGTCCCGGCACTTGTTGCCGAAGGGCGAACGGTCGCTGAAACCGTTGAAATCGCACGGGGCCTGGCTCGCAAAATCGTGGAATCTTGCCGCGAACATGGAGATCCGCTGCCGCCTGTCTTCCGCAGCAAGCAGCGATCCAACCGCGAATTCCGCGAACCTGTCGCCGCGTCCTAATGGCACGGTTGGCGGGATTTTCGCACCACGAAGTTGTGCAAAAACCCAGTTTGATCGACAAGGTCCGGGCAGCCATGAAATATGGAGGCAGGCGCGGACCGGTACGAAGGTCACAATTCCCCATCACTCTGGCGACATGGCGGAAGGAACGCTTCGAGCAATACTTCGAGGCTGGGATAAACCCAAACGACTTTCTCAAGGCTTAGTACTTCGTGCCGACGTGACCTTCTGATGCCATGCGTCCATTCTCCGTACTCTCTTCGTGACACAATAGCGCGAGCATGAGTTCAACGGACCAAATCAGAAATGCACTGAAACGCTACTGGGGCTACGACGCGTTCCGCCCCAAGCAGGAAGAGATTGTGCGCAACATTCTCGATGGGCGGGATGTGTGCGTGGTGATGCCGACGGGCGGCGGGAAATCGTTGTGTTATCAGTTGCCAGCGGTTTTGCAAACGGGAAAAACGGCAATCGTGGTTTTGCCTTTGATTGCGCTGATGCAGGATCAGGTGGCACAACTTGACCAGATGGAAATTTCTGCCGCGGTTCTGAATAGCAGCCAATCCTGGAACGAGCAACGAGGCATTGAGCGTCGCGCGGAAGCCGGAGAATTTCGTTTGCTGTATCTTTCGCCAGAGCGCCTGGCCAAACAGGAAATGCTGAAATGGCTGGAGAAGGTGCCGGTTTCTTTTTTCGCGATTGACGAAGCGCATTGCATTTCCGAATGGGGCCACGAATTCCGTCCGGACTACCGGCAAATGAAGGTGCTGCGCAAAGAATTTCCGCAAAAACCGATTGCCGCATTTACCGCCAGTGCCACCCGACAGGTGCGGCATGACATCATCGCGCAGCTTAAATTGAAAGATCCTGGAAAATTCATTGCCAGCTTTCACCGCAAAAACCTGAATTACCGGGTCGTTTTATGTGATTCGAAGACGCAGAACGGCAAGCTTCTTGCGATTCTGCGAAAGCATGCCGGCAGCGCGGCCATCGTTTATTCTCCGACGATCAAGAGAGTAGGCGAAACGGTAGCGATGCTGCGCGAGAATAAAATTACAGCCATCGGCTACCACGCGGATATGGATAGTGCGGAACGCAAGAAAAACCAGGAACGCTGGATGGCGGACGAAGTGAGCGTGCTGGTCGGAACGGTGGCGTTTGGGCTGGGCATCAACAAAAGCGCAGTGCGCACGGTGGTACATCTTTCGCTTCCGAAATCGATTGAGCAATATTACCAGGAAGCGGGGCGAGCGGGCCGCGATGGCAAACCTTCCGATTGTTTCTTGCTCTGGCAGAAGAAGGATGCAGGTCTGCTTGCCTACTTCATTGAACAGATTTCTGATTCTGCGGAGAAAAGACGTTCCTGGGATAGATATCATGAGGTCCGTGGGTTTGCCGAATCCAAGGAATGCCGGCACAAAATCATCTGCAATCATTTTGGCGAAAAGGTGGCCTGGGAAAATTGCGAAGCATGCGACGTGTGTCTTCCTCCCGGCGAGTGGAACGTTGAGATTGCGGAACGCACCGGCCGCGTCGCTTCAAAAACGAAACGAGATAAGGGCGTCGCAATTACGACGTCGCTGGAAGGCGATGCGATGCTTTTGGCTGCACTGAAAAAATGGCGACTCGAACGATCCCGAGCTGATAAAGTGCCGGCGTTCGTGATTCTGCACGATTCCACGCTGCAGCATCTGTGTTTGCGCAAGCCAACTTCGATGCCGCAGTTGAGGGCTGTTCCGGGCATTGGCGAGACGAAGCTCGAACGCTACGGAAAAGAAATTCTGGAAGCCTTGCAGGGGCGATAGCTGGTGCGAAGCGCAGGAAAAGCTTGTGCAGATAGTCGTCCGTGCAGTATTATTTTTGAAATGAACATTCACTTCCAGATCAGCCTGGCGACGCGCGGATGTTGTCCGTGCTGCCGTTACGTGCTGGCTGGCGAGAGAATGCTGACGATCTAAATCGCAACGTTCAGCTTCCGAGGGAAGATCCACCCACCGCCAGTATTACCGGGCGGTGTTTTTGTTTTTGGTCGGGTCTGCAAAACGAAGGCGCGGTCGCCAAGTGGTAAGGCAAAGGTCTGCAAAACCTTTATCGGCGGTTCGATTCCGCCTCGCGCCTCCAAAATTTTCAGCGACAGTCATAAGAAAGAAATGGATAACGCTGAGACGCTGAGGGCGCAGAGTTGCGCGGAGATTTTGCTAGCGTCGATTGATCCGGGTGAAGAATTTCGCCTCAGGGGTTAAAACCCGTGAATACCATGGACATTTTTGCGCGGCTGAAGCCGTGCCTTCCTAAAACATTTGTGAGACCGCTTCTAGCCTGAATTTCTCATAATAAATAGAAAAAGGCTGTCGCTTCATGGCATAACTCTTTTGTTCAGAAAGAAATCCTGCCAAGAAGGAGAACAGCCTTATGACCACAGAGTGTAGCCAGTTTG
>Ga0073928_10006131_pt1 | contig 16341 bp, 11 predicted proteins | sample PaiPotPPA55metaG_FD_76969 | JGI IMG/M metagenome (GOLD analysis project Ga0073928, IMG submission 76969) | Iron sulfur acid spring bacterial and archeal communities from Banff, Canada, to study Microbial Dark Matter (Phase II) - Paint Pots PPA... ... | reverse complement strand
TATCTGGTCGAACTCGATGCGGTTGCCACGCGGTTCGCATTCTCCGTTTCGCGCATTCCTCTTCGCGCTCTTTCTGATCGTTTCGCTCTTAACAGGTTTGCCGACGACGTGGGCCCAGTCTTCGGCGCAGTCGTCGTCTCCGAGTACGGCTCAGCTTCCGCCAGCGTGGAATGACGCTGTGGCGCGACTCGCAAGCAGAATCGCCAGTTTGGCAGGCTCGCAAAAGACGATTTCGATTACCGTGAAAAACATCTCGTCGTTAACCGAAGCCGAAACCGCGGGAATCCGCCAGGCCATTGAGGCGGAGCTGACGCGACGACGATTCCATCTCAAGCCTGCATCGTCGGTAGAAATGCAGGTCGAAGTGACGCTTTCGGAGGGCGTGTCAGGCTATGTTTGGGTGGCTCAGGTGCGAGGCAGCGACACAGAACAGCTTGCCATCGTCACTCTCACGGGGACCAGAGAAGGAACTTCGGGACCGCTTCCGGTAATCGCGAGAAACATCGTAGGTCAGCAGAGGAGACCTTTCCTGGATTTCTTTTGGAAACAGTTCCTCGCGGGGAGAATAGTTAGGTTTTGGGCGCTAGACGCCAACGGCATTGCTGACCAATCAGCCGAAGGCGCGGACGCAATTCGGGACCCTGCCAAAGTCGAGAAAAGATTTGCCTCTCGGGATCCTCGCGGACAAATTCTCGATGCGACCTATGGTCAAACTCGGGCAATGATCTCGGGAGCGCTCTGCGTTGGCGACTCGAGTTCAGGTTGGTTTTGCGGCGATCCACAGGGTGGGCTATGGCCGTTCGCAAACGGGATTGGATCTCATTACGTATTCGCTCGAAACTATTTCACGGGACTTTCGTTCGGTCCAGAGACTCCGGAACTCAAGCAACCCGCGTTCTATTCGATCGCCTTTCGTCAGTTGGACCACGGCGAGTGGTGGATCACGACCGAGCTGGACGGCAAAGCGCGACTCTATCAGGACGACCCACCAACAGTGTTTTCCGGATGGGGCGACGAGATAGCGACGATAGAAACGGGATGCGACAGAGAATGGCAGGTATTGGTAACCGGCGCGGGGGACTGGACGCGGCCGGATCATATTCAAATTTACGAAATTCGAGAACGTCAGGCGGTCGCAGTCGGGCAGCCGCTCGAATTTCCGGGGCCGATTCTGGCGTTGTGGCCGTCCACCGATATGCGATCGGCTCGCGTGGTTTCGCGAAATCTTCAGACGGGGATGTATGAAGCGTCCATCGTGTCTGTTACTTGCAGCGAGTAGCGCCGCAGTTGTGGTGCTGGCGGCGTTGCCTGCGTCGACGGCGCGCCGGCCGAGGTATGGCGGAACATTGCGCGTCGAGATTGGCGCGGCGCTGAATTCGCTCGATCCTGCCACGCCCACCGGGAACGCCGAGGAAGCGGCTGCGAAGGCGCAAATAGAAGCCTTGATCTACGATCATCGAAATCCCGACGGCACGTTTTCCGATCCCGGGCCATTTCGCATCGCCGAGTGGGAGCCGGGCAAGCACGCGACGTTCGCTGCGAACGAGGACTACCCGGGCGGACGCCCGTTCGTCGATGCGATTGAAATCCAAATGGGACGAGCCGCGAAGGACCGCCTCGTCGATCTAGAAGTTAACAAAATCGACTTCGCGGAGATTCCCGCCGATCAGGTGCGTCGCGCGGCCGAACGCGGAACGCGCGTGAGCACATCGCAGCCGGATGAACTGGTGGCGCTCGTTTTCATCGCGGGGCGTCCAGCGGCCGGCGATCCGCGCATCCGCGAAGCTATTGCAGACGCGATTGACCGCCCCGCCATCGTGAACTTCATCCTCCAAAAGGAAGGCGAGGCTGCCGGCGGCATGTTGCCCCAATGGTCCAGCGGCACCGCATTCCTGTTTTCGACCGCGCCCGACGCGAAGCATGCGAAGGAACTATGGTTGCAAATCGCGCCATCCCCCAAGATTGTGTTGGGATATGATTCGGGCGATCCGCAGGAACAAGCGATTGCGGAACGAATTGTAGTGAACGCGCGTGAAGCCGGCATCGGAATGGCGCTGCAGTCGGTACCCTCTGCCGGATCGGCGGACGTGAGCGTGAATGCACGGCTCGTGCGCATGACGATGGCATCGCGGTTACCGCGCGCTGCGCTTGCGAACTTTGTCAGCGCGCTCGATCTGTTGGTGGGCCTGAACGACGATCCGCTGCCCGATTCAGCGTCGCCCGAGCAGATTTATGAGTACGAGCGGTCGATCGTTCGCAGCTTTACCGTCGTTCCGATCGCGTGGGTGCCCCAAGTGTATGGATTGAGCGCCCGCGTCCGCGACTGGAAAGCGCCTGGGCCGGGTGAAACCTGGCCGCTCGCGGATGTTTGGCTCGATAGCACCGGCGAAGCAGCGGTTGAAAAGGTAAATCCGTGACGTTTCGCAGCAAACTTTTCTGGATTTTCACTCTGGCGCTCGTGTTGTCGGTGGGGCTGATCGCCGCCGGCGTCACCGTGGTGGCGCGCAGGGCATTCGACGAATCGAATCAGCAGCACAGCGACGCACTCGTCGAGCAGTTCCAGCGCGAGTTCGACCGCCGGAAGCTGGAAGTAGCCCATCGCGTCAAGGGTATCGCCGAGGAAGATCCCACTCTGCGAATGGCGATCGACCTCGCGCGTCCCACGACGGACGTTTCCGTCTACGTGAACGATGCCCGCGGCGTTGCGAATTCCCACCAGTTGGACATTCTCGATTTTCTCGGCAACAACGGTTCGATTATTTCGTCGGCCGAAAACGCGGCTCGCTTTGGTTACAAGATGGATTGGGTCACGCAGCCCGCCGACGGCAAGCCTGTGGACTGGGCGGCGCAGGGTTCGTTTCTGATGAAACTCGATACGCAGGACGGGCCGGTGCTCGCGCTGATGGCCGTTTCGACGGTGCGCGTCGCCGACAAGGATCTTTACGTCGTCGGCGGCGAGAGGCTAGGAAAGGAATTTCTGGCCTCGCTCGTCCTTCCCGCCGGAATGCGAGCACTCCTTTATCTGAACCTGGACCCGGACTTTCAGCCCGCCAATCTGATCGATATGAACGGTCCCGTAGATCAGGCGCAACGATTTGCCCCGATCATCGGGAAAGAGCGCGAGCAGCCGAGCGAGCTCACCTACAAGATCGACTGGACTTCGGATCCGGCCAGCGCGGAGATGTTTCATGCGTTGCCCCGGCGCGGCCGCCAGAATGAGTTGCTGGGCGTGCTCCTCGTTGGAAGCTCGCAGCGTGATGTGGTGCTTCTCGAGCAGCGCATCCTCGAGCTGGCCCTCGGAGTGGTGATCATCGGCGTCCTAATCGGACTTTTGCTGAGCTGGTGGGGCACGGCCCGCGTGACCCGTCCGATCCGGAAACTGGCGGAGGCGGCGCACGAAGTCAGCCAGGGGAATTGGACCGTCCATGTGGATCCCCGCGGCGGAGGCGAGGTAGGCCAGTTGGCGCGCGCGTTCAATCAAATGACGCAGCAATTGGTGGAGCAGCGGGAACGTTTGCTGCAGGCCGAACGCGTGGCAGCATGGCGCGAAGTGGCCCGGCGATTGGCGCACGAACTCAAGAATCCGTTGTTCCCGTTGCAGACGACGGTGGAGAACCTGCAACGGGCCAAAGCACAAAACTCCGACCAGTTCGAGGAAGTGTTCCGCGAATCCACGGGAATCATGCTTTCGGAAATCGAGAACCTGAAGGCGATCGTCGGGCGGTTTAGCGACTTCGCGAAGATGCCGCAGCCCGAGCTTGGCACCGTGAACCTGAACGAGGTTGTCCGAAGCGTTGTCAAATTGTTCGAAGCGCAGTTTGGCGCGGTAGGGCGCCCGCCGATTACTCCCGAATTGCACCTCGAGGAAAACCTGCCGCCGATTCAGGCCGACCAGGCTTTGCTGCACCGCGTGGTGGAAAACCTCGTTCTGAATGCGATGGACGCGATGCCTGCCGGGGGAGTTTTGATGCTCCGCACAGCGCACGAGAATGGCAACGTGGAGCTCGAAATCTCCGACACCGGCACGGGCCTGACGCCCGAGGAGTGCGACCGGCTCTTCACGCCCTACTACACGACGAAGCAGCACGGGACCGGACTCGGCCTGGCGATCGTCCAGTCCGTCGTCAGCGACCATGGCGGCCGCATCTCCGTTGAAAGCGAATCGGGCGTCGGCACGTCATTTCATGTGGAGCTTCCCGCGAATCCGCCTCACAAGCCGCAGGTGTTTCCCATGGTCTTCGAGAAGCAAGAGGTCAGTTGAAGGGTTTCGTGAAGAGGCGTAGTTCCATTGGCCGTGAAAGCACACATTCTCATAATCGACGACGACGCGAACACGCTGGCGTCCCTCGCGCGCGCCTTTCGGCTTGCAGGCCATGAAGCCACGGTGTGCGACAACGCGGCCAGGGCCCTCGAGCTCGCGCGCTCCGAGCGGTTCGACCTGATTCTCTCCGACGTCGTCATGCCCGGAAAAGACGGCATTGCCCTGCTCGAAGACTTCAAGAAGATTGGCATCACGTCGCCCGTGGTGATGATGTCCGGACAGGCTTCGATTGAGATGGCCGTCAAGTCGACCCGTCTTGGCGCGCATGATTTTCTCGAGAAGCCGATCTCCACTGAAAAGCTGCTGTTGACCGTCGAGAACTCGCTCCGCATCGCGCGCCTCGAAGAAGAGAACCGCGATCTGAAGCAGCGGCTCGGAAAGCACCAATTCATTTGGGCGAGTCCGCTTATGCGCGAACTGATGGCGCAAGTGGAGCAGGTGGCCGCCGGCGAAACGCGCGTCTGCATTCGCGGCGAAACGGGAACGGGCAAGGAGTTGATCGCGCGAGCGCTGCACGAAAAAAGCTCACGCCGCGGTGGCCCATTCATTTCCCTCAATTGCGCCGCGATTCCGGCCGAATTGCTCGAATCGGAACTGTTCGGGCACGAGAAAGGTTCGTTCACCGGCGCGGCCGGGCGGCACGTGGGCAAGTTCGAGCAGGCGCATCGCGGTACGCTTTTTCTCGACGAAATAGGCGACATGCCGCTCGCGATGCAGGCGAAGCTCCTGCGCGTGCTCGAAGAAGGCGAGATCGAACGCGTCGGCGGCGACAAGCCGCTTGCCGTGGATGTGCGAATTGTCGTGGCGACGCACCGCAACCTGGAAGAGCAGGTCCGCGCCGGGACGTTTCGCGAGGACTTGTATCACCGCGTTTTCGTGTTTCCGATTGTGCTTCCGCCGCTGCGGGAACGCCGCGAGGATATTCGCGTTCTAGCGGAGCATTTCGCGCGCCATCTGGCCGAACAGAACGGCTGGAAGCCGAAGAGTTTTTCGCGCGAAGCGATGGATGAGCTCGAGCGCTACTCCTGGCCCGGAAACGTTCGCGAGTTGCGCAACGTCATCGAGCGCGCACTGCTTCTAGCCACGGGCGATACCGTGACAGCCGATGTCGTCCGGAGGGCGCTGCCGCAATCCGCGCAGCTCGTCACCGCGAATACGAACGGATCCTCGGCCGCAGCTGGTTCAGGCACTCTCGCTGGACGCGTGGAAGCTTTCGAACGCGAGACTCTGCTCGCGGAGCTCAAGCGCAATCATCACCACATGACGAACACGGCCAAGGCGCTCGGCCTCGAGCGCAGCCACCTCTACAAAAAGTGCCAGCAGCTCGGAATCGACGTGCGAACAATCCGCCAGTCGGAATAGTCCCTCGCGGAACGCCCCCAACCCAATCATCCAAGCGCTGTCATCCCGAAGGCGGTTTGAGCCCGAGGGATCCCTCTTCCGCGTTCACGTCGGCGCGGTTTTCGATAAGCGCCGCGCTTTGGGTTTTTGTGGCGCTGGGCTTCAGCCCAGACATGCGTTTGCGCGGCACCGGATAAAAATGTTTCAGCACCAAGTGCGTCGGCAGATATACAACCACCGCCATGAACAGAACGCTCAGCGCCACATGCACCGGCGCAGGCCCAATGGGGCGATGCCAGAAAGGGTCGGTGAAAGCGAAGTTGATGTTTGCCGCTGGATTCGTGAACCGGCTCGCGATGAATGCGGCCGCCGCAATTGCGGACTGCAAGCCCCACGCGCGGCGGTCGTAGCCGGTTCGGACGAGCGCCCACAGCAGCAGCAGCGGCAAAAACACATGGAATAGCGAGAGCAAACGAATCCACACCGAGACGTGCGCATCGAAAAGATACTCCGTTCCGCCAATCAAATGATGGTGCGCCACCACATTCCACGCGGCGTCGACCGCCCACGCTAAGTCAACGAGTAGCGACCCCACAGCCTGGCTCGAAATCAGCAGCGCGTTGTCAGTCCACACGCCGATGCACGCGAGAAACACGGCCAGGTCGCACAGATGCAGGAAATTGGCCGGACCCCAGGCATACCAGTAGGCAGGCACCCACACGATCAGCCAAACAGCAGCGGCCCATCGAATCCAGGGCGCGAATCCTTGGCGGTTCGAGATCGACGCTGCACTAGAAGCAACCATTGGTTATCAACCCATCAGCAACCCGTACGGCGAGCGGAACTGGCGGACATGCTATCAAAGGTTGGGCTATTGCGAGACTGCTGCAAGAAGCGGTGCCCTACGAGACGCAACTCCACCGATTGTTTTCGTGGTAGAGCGGCAGTTCGCGTGGGAAGATTTCGACGCCATGCAATTCCTTCCAGCATGCATTGCCTCCGGAGCCGTGAGCGCGGCTTCGGGCGTCTTCGCGTGGGGCGCTTTCGCGCCAGGGTCGCAGCTTTTCGGCCGCACGATTCGCCGCACCGACGATTCCGCTACGATGGCGCTCACTTTCGACGACGGGCCGAATCCCGCCGTCACGCCGCCGCTGCTCGATTTGCTCGACCGGCACGCCGTAAACGCTACATTTTTCCTGATTGGGAAGCACGTTCAAGCCGTTCCGGAACTGGCGCGAGAAATCTCCCGGCGCGGACACACGGTTGGCAATCACACATATTCGCATCCGCAGCTCACTTTTTGCTCCTCTGCGCGCACCCGCGAGGAACTCGACCAGTGCGATGACGCGATCGACACCGCGACCGGCGGAAGGCCTCGATGGATGCGGCCGCCATTCGGTTTTCGCAGCCCGATGCTAGATGGAATCGCGCGCAAACGCGGCCGTGCAGGCGTGGTGATGTGGTCGGCATCGGCTCGAGACTGGAAGCCGCAGCCTGCCGATTCCGTGATCGAGCGTCTGCGGCGCGCGCGCGGCGGCGACGTTGTCCTGCTGCACGACGGCGATCATCGCCTCCTCAAAGGCGACCGGCGGCACACTCTCGAAGCCCTCGCGCACTGGCTGCCACGTTGGAAAGACGCAGGCATCCGCTTCGTGACGCTGGACGAGTTGAGCGAACAGGCTTAGGCTAGGTGCATGGACGAAAAACGGTTCTACGACGAGAAAGAAGAAACGAAGCAGATGCCGCTGGTGTGTCCGCATTGCCGCCAGGAGGGTTCCTTCCCCGTGCGCTGGATGGTGCGCACGAAGAAAGCGCAGGTTCCCGGCGGCGCCAACGATCAGGACAAGCAGGCCTTTGCGAAAGCGCGCTCGTACATGGTCCGCATCGACAACCTGGTGGCCTGCCGCAACATCAAGTGCAGAAAACGCTTCGATCTCACCGGCCAAACTGTTTTCTTGATCTGACCGTTCGCAACTCGATTTTGTGTCGGCCCCCGGACTCGGGTTTCAGGGTTTGTACTTGCAAACCCTGAGCCCAAATTAGTCGGGGGAGCATGGCCTTCAGGCCGTGCGAAAGACTGCCTCACAAAATCGGGGGCTTTAACAGCCTGCGGAGCTTGTCAAGGTTCCTCTGCGTCTCTGCCGTGAGTCATTCCCGTTTTCTCCCCTCCTTCTCCGCTTCGGCCTACTACTTGCGGCCAGCAGGGGCCAACGTAGGTGAAGCGGGCGTGCCATCGAGAACTTCGCGGATTTTCTGCGCGATGGCTTTCAGGTTGAAGGGCTTCTGCAGGTAAGCGACGCCGCCTTCGAGCACGCCGTGGCGGAAGATGCTGTCGTCCGTGTAGCCCGAGATGAAAAGGATTTTGATGTTCGGCCGTTGCGCCGCCATGCGCGAGGCCAGCTCACGGCCGCTGAGCCGCGGCATCACGACGTCGGTGACAAGAATCTGGATCGCGCCCTGGTGCGCTGCGGCGACTTCCAGCGCCTGAACTCCATCCACCGCTTCGAGGACGTGATACCCGGTCCCCGCCAGGTAATCGCGGACCAGCTCTCGCACGCTTTCTTCGTCTTCCACGAAAAGGATGGTTTCGCTTCCGCGCGGCGGCGCGACAACGGTTTTTTCGGCCTCCCGCTCAACGTCAGAAGTCACTTCCGGCAAATAGACTTTGAACGTGGTTCCATGGCCCACTTCGCTATACACGTAAATGAAACCGCCGCTCTGCTTCACGACGCCATACACCGTCGCGAGTCCCAATCCGGTGCCCTTTCCTTGCTTTTTCGTGGTGAAGAACGGCTCGAAGATGTGTGATTGCGTTTCGGCGTCCATCCCGCAGCCCGTGTCGCTGACCGTGAGCATCACCCACGAGCCCGGCTCCAGGTTATGGTGGGCCACGGAGTAGTCGCGATCGAGTGTCACGTTCGACGTTTCGATAGTGAGGCGCCCGCCGGTCGGCATCGCATCGCGCGCGTTTACCACCAGATTCAACAACACTTGTTCGATCTGGCCGGGGTCTGCCTTCACGCGGCCGAGCCTTGCGGCCGGAAGGAAAGCCATCTCCACGTCCGCGCCAATCACGCGCGAGAACATCTTGATCATTCCGCCCACCACTTCATTCAGGTCGAGCACGCGCGCGTGCAGCACCTGCATTCTACTGAAAGCAAGCAACTGGCGCGTGAGTCCCGCTGCGCGGTCGGTAGCTTTGTCCACCTGCTCGACGTTGTGCCGCAGCGGCGACGCTTCCGCGAGGCGGTCGAGCAGGATTTCGGCGTGGCCTTTCACCACCATGAGCAGGTTGTTGAAATCGTGCGCTACTCCTCCGGCAAGCTGCCCGATTGCCTGCATTTTTTGCGACTGGCGCAGTTGGTCTGCGAGCACCTTGCGGTCGGTTATATCCAGTGCAACGCCGATTACTCCGATGATTTCGCCGTCGCTGCTGCGAAGCGGCTGCGCGTGACAATCGAAAACGCGCTTCGCCCATTCCAGTTCGTAGGCCACCGACTCTCCCGCGAGAGCTCTCCGGTGCGCCACAAGGGCCGGGAATTCGGGATCCTCAGTGCGGAAGAAATCCGTGAGTGCAACGCCGACAGGTTGATTTGTACGCAATCCGAGGGACTCGAGGGCCGCTCCAACGGACGACGTGAAACGAAGATCTCGGTCCGTGGTCCAGAGAATCGCCGGCACCTTTTCGATCATCATGCCGAGCCGGGTGCGGCCTTCGTGACGCTCGATCTGCGCGCGGTCGAGATCCTCAAGCATGCCGTTGATGGCGCCGCCCAGAAACGCCAGCTCATCCTTGCCCGTCACCGTCAGGCGCGCGGAGAGGTCGCCGCTTGTTCCGATTTGCGTAATGCCTTCGCTCATGTTGGCCACGCGCGAAAGCACGGTTCGCTCCAGCAAATAAAGCGTAACCGCGCCAAAAGTCAGTCCCGCGGCGAGAAGAAGCAGCAGAAACTGCAGCATTGTGGTCTGGCCCTGCTGATAGATGTCCCGTGGAACCAGCACTCGAAGAATAATCGCGGGCTTGCCGTTTACGTCTTTGAATTCCCGGTAGGCTCCCACTGACGCCTTTCCCTGTGGCTTCACCAGTGTTGAACTGGAATCTGGGAGTTCGTTCGCAGCCTCGCGAAAGTCGGCGGCCAATGTTGGGGAATCGAGACGCTCCACATCCACCGATACGTGCGTCATTTCCGAAAGACGCAGAATCTCGTCGGCATCGAGCGAGCGTCCCATAACGATGGTTCCGACGATGGGACCCTCGGAGTTCGTGGTTAGGACCGGCCGAGAATCGAGCAGCACCGGACCCGATGCGAGGACCAGGATTCCGGCGTGCTTGCTGGATGCGGTCTCATGTGTGAGAAGCAGGGAGCCGGGCTTCAAGTGATCGCCGAGATCAGGAGGAACGCGCCGTTCTTCGAGAGTTACGAGGTTATATCCACGCGAGAAGACCACGCGGCCGGAATTGTCCAGAATCACGACGAAATTCAGTTTCAGCTGCCCCATCGCGATAGGAGGAAAGTCAGCTGCCGCATAGTGAGAGTTTTTTCCTTTCACGAATAGGTACGTTTGATTCCACGCGGCATAGTCGATCTCGCTGCGGTCAAGCGTTGCAAGTTCATCCGTCAGCGCGCTCGAAACCTCCTCCATGTCGCGGCGGGTGAAATCCGCCTCCAGATTCGAATATCCGCGGAGAAGCAGGACGCGAGCGAGGGTGTAGAGTCCCCCCACGAGCCCAAACATGGTGATAAAGATGATGAGGAGCGTCTTGCCGCGAAGCGAATGGGGCAAACGGAGATGGGTTCCAAAGAGAGCCAAAGAGGGATTGCCTCGGATATACAGTATATTCGCAACGGTTCTGGGGTGAGGTTAGAAGTGTCTTAGTCGTACACCCGGCGTACGGAAGCTGCCTGCGTGAACGCACTTCCACACAATCCAAGAAGCATTGGCGCTCGACGCAGGGAAGGGTTATCCTCGACAAACATATCAGACATCTAAGCACCAGCAGAACGCATCCTTACGAGCGAATGCTTCGGAGGGAATCATGACAAAGCTCCTCCATTTGGCCGCGGCGGCTGGATCGATCATCCTGTTGGGGTTTGCGCCGCTCGTGTTCGCGCAGCAGGCCGGTCCGCTGCCGCCCGGACCGCAGGGCCAAACTTCGGCTCAGACCGCGCCGCCCTCTTCCGCCGCTCCCGCGCAACAAGCTGCCAGTGCGAGTGACGCCGCCAAACTCGGGGCCGCTCCGCCTTCTGCCGTCGCACAGCAATCTTCCGACGCCGACAAAGCGGCCGGTGTTCAGGCTTCGGCTGCGCCGGTTATCCCCGCTCCCGCTGATCAAGCTGCTCCGGCCGCGGAGCCCCTGAAGGTCGAGCTTCCCTCGGGTACGCACATCCCGCTTGTCCTTCACAATGCGATCTCCACCCGCAGCGCCCAGCCGGGCGATCCGGTTTACTTCGAGACTTCGTTTCCCGTCATGCTGAACGGCAAAGTGGTGGTCCCCGCCGGGTCGTGGGTCAGCGGAGAAGTAACCGAGTCGAAGCGTCCCGGGCGCGTGAAGGGACGCGCGGAGTTGATGGTTCGCCTGAATACCCTGATCCTCCCGAACGCGTACATGATCAGTTTGGCGGCTTCCCCTGGCAACGCCGGGACCGGCGGCAACGAAACGACGGATCACGAAGGAAAAATAAAAGGCGACACGGACAAAGGCGCGGATGTGGGTACCGTGATGAAGACGACGGCAGCCGGAGCTGGAATCGGCGGGCTCGCGGCGCAAAGCGCCAAGGGAGCCGGTATCGGCGCCGGCATTGGAGCAGCCGTCGGCCTTGCCACAGTCTTGCTTACGCGGGGCCCCGAGGCGGAGCTTCCGCGCGGCACTACGCTCGACGCAATTCTGGATCATCCAATTCTGCTGGACGCGGATAAGGTGCAGTTCGCGAGTCCTGGCCAGGCTTCTGCATTGCCGGGTCCCCCGAACCGCGAGCCGGTCCGCAACAAAAGTCCTTTCTAGAAGCTATTTGGCTCTATTGTCACCCGGGGTTGCGGCGTACTCCGTTCCCGCGATGTCATCCCGAATCCCCGCGGTTTGTGCGGGGTGAGGGATCTGCTCTTGCTTTTGAAGTCTCCTGCTAGGTCTCGTTTAGCGTCGGACTGACTTGATTTTGGCGGATCCGGAATGCGCCTCGCGATTCTGAAAGCGCAGCGGCGAAAACACCTCGATGTCCACGCTTGCGTTCCCGCCTGTAATCCATTCTCGAACGAGCTTCGCGGTGACAGGAGCAAGCAGGACCCCGTTTCGGTAATGCCCTGTAGCGACAGTCAGCCCCTCCGTATCGGTTGATCCGAGGATGGGCAAATCATCCGGAGTGCCCGGCCGCAGGCCCGCCCACGTCTCAAGGAGTTCGGCGCTCGCGAGGGCGGGCGCGAGTTCGACAGCGGCGCTCAGAATCTTCTGCAATCCGTCTGCCGTGACGCTTTTCGTGAATCCAGCGTCTTCCAGAGTGCTTCCCGCCAGGATGCGGCCATCCAACCTCGGCACAAGATAGCCGTTCGCTGACCGCAGCACGCGAGTAAGCCTTACGTCGGGATGTCGCAGGGAAAGCATCTGCCCGCGCACTGGGCGCGTCGGCGCATAGCGAGCGATTCCATTTTCCATCTGGCCGGAGAAACAACCTGCTGCGATCACCACATGGCCCGCGGAAATACTTTGGCCGCTGGCGGTGACGCCGGCGCAGCGGCGACCATCGAAGAGCAGCGAAGTAACGCCACAGTCCCCGCGAATCTGCGCTCCTCGATTTATGGCCGCCGAAAGTACCGCATCCATGAGTGCGCGCGGATCCACCGTGCATTCTTCGCGTAGCCATGCGATCGCTCCAGCCGCGCTGTTCAGCGAACGCTCCATACTTCGGGCCGACTCGAGTCGAATCGGCTCCGCCGACAGCCCGAGCCGCCGATGCTCGGCGATGAAGTCGTCGCGCGCAGCTTCGCCAGAGGTCCCGTGAAAGACTTCGAGGGCCCCCTCTTGCGCGAACGAAGTGCGCTTGCCGGATGCTTCCTCGATCGCAGCTACGAATTGCGGATAGAGGCGCAGGCTTTCTTGCGCAAGGGGAACCAGCATCGTGGAGGTCGGAGAGTCTGGTCCGGGAGATAGCATGCCCGCTGCCGCCCAAGAGGACTCGCGTCCTGGTTGCTGCCGGTCGAGAACAATGACGCGTGCACCGCCCGCGGACAACTCGAAAGCAGCCGAGCAGCCGATCAGGCCGCCGCCGACGATGGCGACATCGAATGTGTTCGAGCTCGTCATCTTGAATGCAAGTTAAGCGCAAATCCCAGCGAGTCTCGACGGGAGTTGCCGCCCGGAAACGAGCGGGCGAAGCGCCCTCGTGCGCGGAGTTTCACAGGGAGTTGACGAGCTCAGTCGAGAGGAGCCGCGCCTTTTGCGCCAGGTTTTGCGCTCGCGCCCAGTCGCCGCCCTTGCTCGCGTCCCGCGCCTGGTCGAGGAAGCTGTGGATTTTTGCAACCAGATCCTGCTGTCCCGCGCTCAATTGCCTTCCGTTTGCCTGCTGCAAGTTTTTCTCCGCCGCGCTCACGTCGTCCGTCATCTTGTGCTCGTAATTTTGCTGGTCGGCCGGAGAGAGCTGTGGCGATATAAGCGGCACAGGAAGATGGGCTGATGAGTCGGTGGCGGGTTCCGCGGCGGCCGGTTGCTCCGTCGCCGGTTTTGGAGGCGCAGGTGGGTTCTTGGGCTTCGCGATCGAGCCAAGGGGCGGAGGGGCCGAGCTGGTGGCGATAGCGGGAGCAGAGGCTGGTTCCTCGGTCGGCTTAGGGGGCAAAGCATTTGTGTCTGGCGCGACGCTCATCGGCCGCTCGGCTTCTGGTTGCGGCGCAGCCGTCACGGGCGCGCTCGCCTGCGCTCTGTCGTGCAAGCACCCAGCCTGGGCGAACGACATCGCCAGAGCGGCGAGCGCGACTCCAATACGGCCTTCGAGTTTCCAACTGGGCATTACCGTTTCTCTTGAGCGAACGGCTGAGTAAAGTCACGAATCTTCCCCGCCGGCACGTCGACCAAGCGCGCTAGCGGCAATTCAATCCGGAATGTGGTTCCGTGTCCCGATTGGGAATCGAATTCTATCCGACCATTGTGAAGCTGCACAAACCGAAACGTATTCGCCAGCCCGATTCCGGTTCCGCCCGCGCGGGTGGTGAAAAACAACTGGAAGATTTTCTTTTGATCATCGGCCGCGATCCCGCTTCCCGAATCGGCCACCGAGACAACCGCGAATTCGCCGTTGCGACGCAGGTCGATCCCGATATGGCCGCCGGACGGAGTGAAGTCGCACGCGTTCAGAACCAGATTGAGCACAGCCTGGTGAATCAACTGGCGGTCGATCAGCACCGGCGGAAACTCGGGAGGATAATCGAAACTGAGGTCGAGTCCCGTCTTCTTGATGGATGGCCGCGCAGCGTCCAGAACTTCGTCGAGCAGCACGCGAAGGTCGGTTTCCTCGAGGTGCAGCTCGACGGGTTTTGTAAAACTCAAGAAGGTCTTCACCGCCCGGTCGAGACGGTCGATTTCGCTGTCGAGCATCTTCACTGCCTGTTGATGCTCGGGGTCCACCGGCATGTTGCCTTTGAGCACCTCAAGCCACAGGCGCATCGAATTGAGCGGATTTTTCACTTCGTGCGCCACGCCGGCCGTGACGCGGCCCAGCGCCGCGAGCCGCTCGGAAACCTGGAGCTGGCTGCCAATCCGTTCGAGCGATTCGAGGTCGCGCAGAGTTACCAGAGTTCCCATGCGTTCGCCGTGCTCGCGAATGGCTTGCGCGCTCACTCCGATTCGCTGTGGCCCATTACGGCCTTCGAGGATCGCCTCTTTTCCGTCCACCGGTTCCATTTCCTCGCCGGCGATGTGGAGCGCCTCGTGAATCGGATGGCCCGGCGGAAAAATTTCGCTCACGGGGCGGCCCCGCAATTCCTCGGCGCGAACGCCGAGGAAATTCTGGACTGCCGGGCTCACCAGCACGGCGCGGCCTTCGCCATTGAAAAGGAGCAATCCATCTTCGAGGCCGCTCATCACCTGATCGAGGTTCTCTCGCAAGGTACTGAAGATTTCCTGCACGTCGCGCAATTGTTTTCCGATGCCCACGATTTTCGTGCTCACCACGCCCAGTTCGTCGCCGCGCGCCACCGCGGGCTCGAGGTCGAACTGACCCGCGGAAATCCGGTCGAGTTGGGCCGAGATGCGTTCGAGCGGCGCCAGCGAGAAGCCGCTGGCAACCAGAGCCAGAAACGTGGACACCAGCACGGCGCCCAGCGCCCAGTACGCGGCCGAAACCAGCCCGGGCCGAATCTGGTTTCGCAGAAACGTCGACGACAATCCAATGCGTACTTCGCCGTACGGTTTTTCGTCGAGGGCAAACGGCAGGGAATCTTCGTAGTTTTGCGGCGGTCCGAAAAGTTGCTGGAGCTGCTTGAAGAATCCCGCGTTCGCCAGCGAATTGATACTGGGACGCGAAGGAACTTTCTGGCCGCGAAGCGACGAGTCGCTCGAGGCGATGACGACGCCATTGTTGTCCGTTATCGTGATTTCGACAATACTCAGGTCATACCCGATATCGGATTCGATCAGCGAATTTAGGGTAGTGCTGTTGTCGAACGCTCTCTGAAGGTAAGCCCGCAACTCGCGAGGGTCCGTGGGCGGCGTTTGGCCGCGCTCATACGCTTCGTTTTTGGCATCGTCGCAGGCGAGGACCATCTGGTGTGCGACGAAGTCGGCGCTCTGCGCGGCTTGCCGCAGCGTCTGCCGCGTCAGCCGCCCGATATACAGGCCCGAAACCACCGCGACCACTGCGAAGACCAGCAGCGACGTGGCGAGCGTGAATCTAGTTTTCAGGCTGAGACGCATGTTTCCGCCCCGCCTCGTATTCTTTTAATTTATTGTGAAGCGTTTTCAGGCTGATACCCAACAATTCCGCCGCGCGCGTTTTGTTCTGGCTCGTGGCGGAGAGCGTCTGCAAGATCAGTTCCCGCTCCGCTGCGTCCACTGTGGTGCCCACCGGAAAGCGCAGCGCGCCCAATCCAGAGCCGCCGATGGCGGGAGCGTGTCCGAAGTCGGCCGGCAGATGCGTGCGCGTGATCGCGCCTCGATCCGACGCGATAGCGGCGCGCTCCAGCACGTTGCGCAGTTCGCGAATATTTCCCGGCCAGGGATACGACCGAAACAGTTCCATCACATCCATGCCCACGCTCGATACCCGGCGTCCGTGCTTCTCCGAAATCTCTCCCAGCAGATGTTCCACAAGAATTGCCAAGTCGTCCTTGTGATCGCGCAAAGGAGGAAGGTGAATGTGAAATACGTTGAGTCGGAAGTATAGGTCCTGCCGCAAGTGGCCGTCCCCCACGGCCTGTTCGGGGTTCTTGTTCGTGGCCGCCAGAACGCGGACGTCGACCGGCGTTTCCACTTTGCTGCCCAGGCGCCTCACCTTGTGGTCTTCGAGCACGCGAAGCAGTTTTGCCTGCGTGGGCGCGGGCATTTCGCCGATTTCGTCAAGAAGCAGCGTGCCGCCGTCGGCCAGCTCGAAGCAGCCGATGCGACGCTCCGCCGCGCCGGTAAACGCGCCCCGTTCGTGCCCGAAGATTTCGCTTTCCATCAACGATTCCGGAATCGCTGAGCAATTGATGGCCAC
>Ga0073928_10006130_pt1 | contig 16342 bp, 18 predicted proteins | sample PaiPotPPA55metaG_FD_76969 | JGI IMG/M metagenome (GOLD analysis project Ga0073928, IMG submission 76969) | Iron sulfur acid spring bacterial and archeal communities from Banff, Canada, to study Microbial Dark Matter (Phase II) - Paint Pots PPA... ... | reverse complement strand
GACGCCGGGCCACGCCGCGGCGTGGGGCGTATTGATCTCCGGCTTCCTGCAATATTTCCTGCTGGCCGGCGATCTGGCCGTCCATGGCGGCTTGCCGCGGTTCGCCCGGCCGAGGCTCGACGAGGACGTCCGCGCCTTCTTCCGCGCGCTCGGGCCTGCAACCATCGGGTCGATGGGCACGCAGGTCGCGTTGTTCGCCGACACCATCATCGCGACCTTCCTGCCCGCCGGCGCGCTGTCGGCGCTGTATTACGCCGACCGGCTCAACCAGCTTCCGATCGGCGTGATCGGCATCGCGATCGGCACGGTGTTGCTGCCGGAAATGTCGCGGCGGCTGACGGCGGACGATCACGCCGGCGCGCTTGCCGCGCAGCGGCGGGCCTTCGATTTCACGCTGTTGTTTTCCGTGCCGTTCGTGACCGCGTTCCTGACGGTTCCCGACGTCATCGTGCGGGCGATGTTTGCGCGCGGCGCGTTCTCGAAGACCGACGCCGCCGCAGCGGCCGCGACCCTGGCCGCCTATGCGGTAGGGCTGATTCCCTTCGTGATGATCCGAAGCGCGGTCGCCACCTTCTATGCCCGCAAGGATACCGCGACCCCGGTGAAAGCGGCGCTGACCGGCGTCGCCGTCAACGTCGGACTGAAAATTGCGCTGGTCGGACCGCTCGCGCAGGTCGGTCTGGCGTTCGCCACCGCGGTCGGCGCCTGGATCAACTTGCTGCTGGTGATCGGATTTGCGACGCGGGCCGGCTACCTCGATCTCGATCGCGCGCTGACGCGATCGCTGGCGAAGTTTGTCGCCTGCGGGGCCCTGTTGGGCGCAGCGCTCTGGCTGGCCGCAAGGTTCGCTAACACGCAGTTTTCCGCGCTGAGCGCGTTGCGCGACGAGGCCGCCTTCCTGTTGTTGATCGTGGTCGGCACGCTGGTCTATGCAGGCTCGGTGCTGCTGCTGTTCGGCAGGGGCTGGCTCGGCTCGCTGGTGCGCGGTTAAAGCCGTTTGCGCTGTCACACGATCCGCTGCAATATGGCGATAACTACGATAAAAACGGAGATACGATGGCTCCCATCAAATTCGGCGTCGGTCAAAGCGTGCTTCGCAAGGAAGACGACGCGCTGATTCGCGGCAAGGGCCGCTACACCGACGATTTCGCGCCGCAGGCGGCGTTGCACGCGCTGGTGCTGCGCTCGCCGCATGCGCGTGCGACGTTCACCCTAAATGCCGCCCGTGCCCGTGGCCTGCCGGGGGTCGCCGCGATCCTGACGGCGGAGGACGTCAAGGATCTCGGCGACCTGCCATGCCTGTTCAATCTCGAAGTCGATCCGTTCACCGGGCCGCCCTATCCGATCCTTGCGAAGGATGAGGTGCGTCATGTCGGCGACGCCGTCGCGTTTGTCGTCGCTGAAACGATCGATATCGCGCGCGATGCAATCGAGGCGATCGAGGTCGACTGGACGCCGCTGCCGGCGGTGGTCGGCGTCCTCCATGCGGTCAGGAAAGACGCGCCGCAGGTCTGGTCCCAGCATCCCGGCAACGTGCTGTTCGACGTCTCGATTGGCGACAACAAGGCGACCGAGGCGGCGTTCGCGAAGGCGCATGCGGTAGCCGAAATATCGATCGTCAATCCGCGCATCGTCACCAATTTCATGGAAACCCGCGCGGTGGTTTGCGAATACGACGCGAAGCGCGATCATCTGACGCTGACGATCGGCAGCCAGGGCAGCCATCGCCTGCGCGAGATTATCGGCGGCATGGTGCTGAAGATCCCGCTGGAAAAGATGCGCGTGATCTGTCCGGATGTCGGTGGCGGGTTCGGCACCAAACTGTTTCCCTACCGCGAATACGCGCTGGCCGCGGTCGCCGCGCGCAAGTTGCGCAAGACCGTGAAATGGACCGCCGACCGCGCCGATCATTTCACCGGCGACGCGCAAGGGCGCGACAATGCCACCACCGCGCGGATGGCGCTTGCCGAAGATGGCAGGTTCCTCGGCATGGAGGTCGATCTGATCGGCGACATGGGCGCGTATCTGTCGGCCTTCGGGCCTTACATTCCGCATGGCGGCGCCGGCATGCTGCCCGGGCTTTACGACATCCAGGCCTTCCATTGCCGGGTCCGCACGGTCTTCACCAATACCGTGCCGGTCGATGCCTATCGGGGCGCCGGACGCCCCGAGGCGGCCTATGTGCTGGAGCGGCTGGTCGATGCATCAGCGCGCAAGCTCGGCCTGACGCCGGATGCGATCCGGCGCAAGAATTTCATCGCGCCGCGGGCGATGCCGTACAAGACGGCAACCGGCAAGGTCTACGATTCCGGCGACTTTGCCGCGCACATGAAGCGGGCGATGGAGATCGCCAACTGGAAGGAATTTCCAAGGCGCGCCAAGGCCGCGAAGAAGCAGGGCCTCGTCCGCGGCATCGGCCTGGCGAGCTACGTCGAGGTCTGCGGCACGATGGGGGAAGAGACCGCCAATGTGCGGCTCGACGCAGCCGGCGACGTTTCGATCCTGATCGGCACCCAGTCGAGCGGGCAGGGCCACCAGACCGCCTATGCGCAGCTGGTTGCCGAGCAGTTCGGGCTGCCGCCCGAGCGCGTCCACATCCTGCAGGGCGACACCGACCAGATCGCCAGCGGTCTCGGCACCGGCGGATCGGCTTCGATTCCGACCGGCGGCGTCAGCGTCCAGCGCGCGACCCGCGAACTCGGCCAGAATTTGCGCGAGATCGCCGCCGAAGCGCTGGAAACCAGTGCCGGCGACCTGGAGATCAATGAGGGTACCATCCGCATTGCGGGCACCGACCGGTCGATCAGCTTTGCCGACGTTGCCAAACGCCCGGGCGTCGATCCGGCGAAGCTGAACGCCAGCGCGACCTTCACCGCCGCCGACGGCACCTTTCCGAACGGCACCCACCTTGCCGAGGTCGAAATCGATCCCGCCACCGGCTTCATCAAAATCGTCAATTACGTCATCGTCGACGATTTCGGGGTGACGCTGAATCCGCTGCTGCTGGCCGGCCAGGTGCATGGCGGCGCGATGCAGGGGATCGGTCAGGCCCTGATGGAGCAGGCGGTCTATGACCCAAAGGACGGTCAGCTCGTCACGGCAACTTTCATGGACTATGCGCTGCCGCGGGCGGCCGATGGTCCGTCATTCGTATTCGAGACGCATAATATCCCGTGCAAGACCAATCCGCTGGGCGTCAAGGGCGCGGGCGAGGCCGGCGCGATCGGCTCCTGTCCGGCCGTCGTCAATGCGATCATCGAGGGGCTGTGGCGTGAATACAAGATCGATCACGTCGACATGCCTGCCACGCCCGAGCGGGTCTGGATCGCGATCCGCGAGCATCAGCGGCGGCATAGTCTGTGATATTGTACCAATCTTCGGGAATGGCGCGTTGCACCCGGGGTTGGCATGGCGACAGCGGCATCGCAGCGGTCGCGGGTTGATCGAGAAACCTAGGTATTTGCAAAATTAAACAAGGAGGATCAGGCTGATGATGCGAACGGTAGTTGTGGTGGGAGCGTTGTTGCTCGGCATGGGCGCGGTGGCAGCGCAGCAGGATCAGGTCAAGCAGACCCAGGCGATGATGAAGGGCAACGGAAAGAACGCCGGTGCTCTGGCGGCGATGGTCAAGGGCGAAAAGCCCTATGATCAGGCCGCGGTTGATGCCGCGATGGCCCAGTTCGAAGACACCATCAAGAAGTTTCCAACCCTGTTTCCCGACAGCACCAAGGGTCTGAAGCCGGAGGGGGACTACTTCCCATCGCCAAAAGTCTGGGAAGACAGGGCCGGCTTCGACGAGCACATCGCAAGCTTCGCCAAGGCGGTCGCGGACGCCAAGGGCAAGATCACGGATCTGGATACGCTGAAGGCGACCTTACCCGCCATCGGCAAGCAATGCGGCGGTTGTCACGAGACCTACCGCGTCAAGAACGGTTAAATCCGGGCTGATCAAGGAAAAAGGCGGACGTCAAATGCGTCCGCCTTTTTTGTTCTGGCTGGTTCTAATCTCGCTTGCGCGATTTACTTTGTCACCTGGCCGCGGATTTCGCCGCCCGGATTGGCTGCGGTGTGGACGTTGACATAGTATTTGCCGGCCATCAGGTCGGCGGCCTGGGCGTCGGTCAGGGTCGCGCTGCCTTCGGCAGGGCTTTTGGTCGCGCCAGGGATTGCGACGGCGACGCTGGAATTCTTGCCGGGTTCGGCCGGCCCATGGAAGTGGGCTGCGGTCGCGGGGCCGGAGAGCCCCGAATAGGTCAGCTTCCAGCTCAGCTTCTTGGTGGCGGCATCGTAATCGATATCGGCGGTGCCGGTGGCGGCGCTGGCGTTCGGTGGTACTTCGGATTTCCCGTCCAGCGTCGCCTTCATCTTCTCGGCGAAAGCAGGCCCCGTGAAGGCAACGGCTGCACCCAGCGCAAGCGTAGCAAGCATGATCCTGGTCTTCGACATGGTTCTCTCCCTGTGGGCGTCAATTGACGGAGCCAATTTCAAAACAACGGGCTTTTTCAAAACAGTGGGCTTTCGAACTTATTCCCGCAGAAGGCCTTAATCGCGAGAAATTTTCACGCAACCTATGACTCGAACGGCTGCCATATTAGCCGTAAAGTGCAACGGATCATGACGGGCCGGTGAATGCTGCGACGAATTTTCCTTTGTCTGGTTGTTGCCGCCGGCGTTGGCTTTGCGATTTTCTGGTGGCTGACGGCTCCCCCGACCGCGTCAGCGGTCACGGCACCGGCCTACACACCAAACCTGGCCAACGGCCTCACAACGTTCAATGCCGCAGGATGTTCCTCCTGCCACGCCGTGCCCGGCCAGCCCGATCGCCTGCGGCTCGGCGGCGGCCTCGCCATCCCGTCGCCGTTCGGAACGTTCTACGCGCCCAACATCTCGCCCGACCCGGCCGACGGCATCGGCCGGTGGAGCGAGGCCGAGTTCGTCAACGCGGTGACCAAAGGGGTTTCGCCCGCGGGATATCACTACTTTCCGGCGTTTCCCTATCCCTCCTATCAGCATGCGAAAGTCGACGACATCCGCGACCTGTTCGCCTATCTGAAAACGCTTGCCCCGGTATCCGGCAAGGTGCGCGATCACGACGTGCCGTTTCCGTTCAATATCCGGCGCAATGTCGGGATATGGAAATGGCTGTTTGTGGAGCCCAGGCCTTTTGTGCCGGATGCCACCCGCTCAGGGCAGTGGAATCGCGGCGCCTATCTGGTCAACAGCCTCGGCCATTGCGCCGAGTGTCACTCCCCGCGAAATTTCCTCGGCGGCATTATCACCGCAAAGCGCTTTGCGGGCGGCCCCAATCCGGAAGGTGAAGGCTGGGTGCCGAACATCACGCAGAAGGGCCTTGGCGAATGGAGCGTCAGGGACATCGCCTATTTCCTGGAGACCGGGCAAATGCCCGACGGCGACTCTGCCGGCGGCGCGATGGCGCGGGTGATCAGGAACATCTCGCAATTGTCGGCCGATGATCGTGCGGCGATTGCCGAATATCTCAAGTCGCTGCCGCCGGTGGACGGACCGCCGCGGCCCAGGAAAGCTGCAAAGGCCGGCGGCGAGCCCTGATCCGAAACGTGTCCCGGTGCCAAATCGATGTCTTCAACCGGCAAACCGGACAACCGGCGTTTCCGAGATTGCCCTAACCGGACATACCGTGGACATGCCAAATCGACGCTTATGACCCGGACATTGTAATGTTTGAACGTTAGAATAAGCTTCGGATTAATCGATGATATCACCTAAACCTGTTCGAAGGAGCGGGTTTGTTTTTTGCGCGAATAGCGCTGCTGATTTCGACCGGGCAGCGTGCGCCCCGGCGTCCGCGTACGCAACGAGGGGAGGAAATCGCGATGAAATCCAACTACAAAATTGCGACGGCTGTAATCGCCAGCTTTGTTCTGGGCGCTGGCGCTGTCAGCGTCTTGCACGCGCAGGCCAAGCTACCGGCTTATGTGGTAGCGGAAATCGATGTCAAAGATCAGGACGGCTACACCAAGGATTTTCTACCCAAGGCGCAGGCCAACATCAAGGAAATGGGCGGCAAGTACCTCGGCGGCGGCTTTAATAAAGCGATCGCCTTGTCCGGCGCCAAGCCGCCCAATCGCGTGGTGCTCCTGCAATTCCCCGATATGGACGCGGTCAAGGCCTTCAACGACAAAGAGGGGCGCCTTGAGGCCGACGTTGGCAGTAAATACGCCAGCTTCCGCGCGGTCGGGATCGAGGGTGTCGAGCAGAAGTGACAACGCAGAAAGCGGCGGGCTGCGCCAGCGGCCCGCCGTTAGTCGCCTCCTTGATTGTCACTTGCGGTGGTGCTGAGTCTCCTTCCGGGCACAAATGCGAAGTGCAGCGATGTCCGCTATTTGGTTGCTGTGAGCAGCACTTCGTCCCAGCGCACAATCCGCGGGCGGCGTTACTGCGTCAGAAATCTATATGCGACAATCAGAGCTACCATGCTCGCGAAAATCAGCAGTGCCGGAAGGAATTTTCGGATCATTGGCCTCGTCGAATGGCGCGCAGCCGATAGTCCGGGCTGAGGTTTAGGCCGTCTCTGAAGCCGCACGACTTTGCCCTCTGTCGTTGCGCTGCGAGCCTTTGGTTCCGGCGCCGCGCCCGCGCCTCCCATCTCGCTATAATAAGCGTTGTAGACCTCGCGAACGGCCAGGGCGGTGGACTCGGCCTCGCTCATCGTCTCGAGTCGGGTTCGATAGTTGGTCAGAAAGCTCTGTGCGTTTGGCGGAAGGTCATCGAAACCACCGAGCTTGGCCATCATGAGCCAAGTGGCAAAATCCGCCTCGGCTTTCGTGCGAGCTTTCCTGGCGATGCTGGTGTTGGAGCTAGAGGACATGTTGGTCCGTTTGGTTCGTCCGCCCAAACTCGTCAACGTTCATGGCGATCGTTGGACAGTTCGCGGGGTTGGTAGGAAACGGACCAGTCGGCCCGGTTTGACGATGTCCGTTCATCGGCGTAGAGCGGCCTCTCCGCGAATGGCTCTCCACTTCCAAGTTTGGACCCGACAGCGACATTGATGCGCCGCATCAATCGCCAGCTTTTGCCAGCCGGTAAAGCCTGCATCCTCGAATTTAGATGTGCTAGGCTGCGCTGGTTGCGCGGGACGAGTCTCGCGTCTGCAATCTCGGGACACTTCGCTGATTCCCTGAGCGGGCAGGCATTGGGCGCGCCGCTAGACACCTTTTTGACCCGTCCAGGTTTGCCAGCCCGAATAGGTGTTGAAATGAAGCGCCGCGAGTTCATTGGTCTTGTTGGCGCTGCGGCAGTGGTGTGGCCGGTGGCAGCAGGTGCGCAGCAGGCGCCAAAGATCGCGCGGATTGGCGTCCTGATGGGGATCGGTGAAAAAGATCCCGAAGCCGGGCCTCGCGTAGAGGCCTTGGAACAGGGATTCCGTGAGCTTGGTTGGATAAAGGGCCAAAATCTTCTGCTGGATTATCGCTGGACCGCAGGCGACGTTGATCGCGCACAACGTTTTGCAAAGGAAATCGTCGAACTCAAGCCGGATCTGATCGTCGTTCACAGCACTCCGGCAGTCAAGGCGTTACGCCAGCTAACAACTACCATACCGATGGTCTTCGTCTTGATAGCAGACCCGATAGGAAGCGGGTTCGTTCAGAACCTCTCGCATCCCGGCGGTAACATTACGGGCTTTATGAATGTCGATTCTCCAATGACCAGCAAGTGGCTGGAGTTAATCGTCGAGATAGCGCCGAACACCAGACAAGTCGCCTTGATCTATGATCCCAACACGGCGCCATTCTATCAGGACTTCCTTCGCACATTTGACACCACTGCGCCGAAATTCAATGTGCGCGGTATCGCCACGCCTGTCACTGACGCCGATGGCATCGAGCGCGCGATCAAGGAACTCGGACGATTGCCGGATGCTGCACTGTTCGTGCTGCCGGACGTTTTCGTGCAGGTCCACCGTGCGTTGATTATAAAACTTGCGGAACAGTATCGCGTGCCGGCGATCTATCCCTATCGCTTCTTTCCAACGAGCGGCGGATTGCTGTCGTATGGAATCGACACCGTCATCGTTTTTCGGCAGGCAGCAGGATATGCCGACAAGATCCTCAAAGGTGCCACGCCAAATGACCTCCCGGTACAGGCGCCATTGACATTCAAATTGACCGTCAATCTGAAGGCGGCGCATGCGATTGGCCTCACTATCCCGGAGTCCTTTCTCCTGCGCGCTGATGAAGTGATCGAATGAGCATGTTCACTTCCGCCTTTGGCACTTTTCGGACCTCACGCGATGTTCGACTTGAGCCCGGAATGCGCAGCCATGCGAGCTACTTGCTTCATCGGCCTAGAACGCCTTGAAGGTGATGATGGTGTGGGTGTCCTGGATGCCGGGAATGACCTGCACCTTCTCGTTGACGAAGTGACCGATGTCGGTGTCGTTTTCGACGTAGAATTTGACCAGCAGATCGTAGTCGCCCGCGGTGGAATAGATCTCGGAGGCGATTTCGGCCTCGGCGAGCGCGTTGGCGACGGCGTAGGACTGGCCGAGCTTGCATTTGAACTGGACGAAGAAGGGAACCATCGCTGTCGTCTCCGAATGGGCTTTGCGCCAGGCTCAATATAGCGTCCCGGAACTTGCTGGCAACAACACGCCGCGCTAGGACAAAACATGGCCTTGGCACAAAAGCTGAAATCCCTGCGAGCCCTGCGATGACGATACCGATCGCGCTCACCATCGCCGGCTCGGATTCCTCCGGCGGCGCCGGCATCCAGGCCGACCTGAAGACGTTCGCCGCGCTCGGCGTCTACGGCGCTTCCGTCATCACGGCGCTGACCGCCCAGAATACACGCGGCGTGAGCGGGATTCATCCGGTGCCGGCCCCGTTCGTGGCCGCGCAGATGGATGCGGTGTTTGGCGATCTCGAGGTCAAGGCCGTCAAGATCGGGATGGTGGCGGAGCTTGCGACCATCGCGACCATCGCCGCCGCGCTGGCGCGGTGGTCGCCCGCCGCTATCGTGCTCGATCCGGTGATGGTCGCGACCTCGGGCGATTCCTTGCTTTCGGCCGACGCCGTAGCAGGCTTGCGCACAAAACTCATTCCGCGCGCCACTTTGATCACCCCGAACCTGCCGGAAGCCGCGGCCCTTTTGCACGAGCCGGTCGCATCGGGCGAAGCCGCGATCGCGCGCCAGGGCGAGCGGCTGCTGGCGTTGGGCTGTCCGGCGGTATTGATCAAGGGCGGCCACGGGCAGGGCGCCGAGAGCATCGACTATCTCATCAGCGGCAACGGCACCATCGCGCTGCCGGAGCCACGCATCGCCACCGATAACACCCACGGCACCGGATGCGCGCTGTCGTCCGCGATCGCAGCCTTCCTTGCCAAGGGCGAGGCGCTGGAAACCGCCGTTCGCCATGCCAAGGCCTGGATCACCGCGGCGATCGCGGCGGCCGATCGCCTCGATGTCGGCCACGGTCACGGCCCGATCCATCATTTTCACCGGTTTTATTGACAGGAAAAAATGGCGGGCTCCGACACACGTGTGGCGCTTCCCCTGCTTTTGAGCCTCAACGCAGGTTATGTCGACACCGCCGGCTTTCTCGCGCTGCAGGGCCTTTTCACCGGCCATGTCACCGGCAATTTCGTCACGCTCGGGGCTTCGCTTGTCCTTGGCACCTCCGGCGCGATCGCGAAACTCCTTGCTCTGCCGGTGTTCTGCGCCGTCGTGATTGCGACGCGGCTGCTGGGCACCTTGCTGGCGAGCCGCGAGGTCCGCGTCTTCGAGGTCCTGCTCGGCCTGAAGGTCTTGTTGCTGATCGGCGGCGCTGCGCTCGCGATACATTTTGGTCCGTTCCATGACGGCGATAGCTGGCATGCCATATTGACCGGGATGGTGCTGGTCGCCGCCATGGCGATCCAGAACGCGGTGCATCGGATTCACTTCGGCAGCGCGCCGCCTTCCACCGTGATGACCGGTACGACGACCCAGGTCATGATCGATCTGGCCGACACGATCTACCCGCGGGCGGGAGACGGGGCTCAATCGGGTCCGCGGTTGGTGCGGATGTCGACGAATATCCTCGTCTTCGCGATCGGGTGCGGCGCTGCGGCGCTGTTGTATGCCCGGTTCAATGTCTGGTGTTTCGTAGTGCCGCCGATCCTGGGATTGTTTTCGCTGATCATCCCTTTGATTAACCCGGCGAAGACCGGTCCCTGAATGCCTGCCCTTCATATTGCGGCTTGCGTGCACCGCCGCATCTGATTTGCCCGCCGGCAAATCAGACGATCATTTTTCGGCGCGACGCCCGGTTCGCACTGCAGCATCAAGCGCCGTCCTTCGCGGCGGCCAAAGCGGATGCTCGACAAAGCAGGGAGTGACTGCAAGACTGCCTCCAAATAAGACTGCCTTCAAACAAGACTACCTCATACAAGCCCTCATAAAAGAACAGCGGAGGAAACAATGAATATCGATCGTCGCCAGCTGGCCCTGCCGGTGCTTGCCATTGGACTGCTGGGAGTGGTCCCGGCCTTCGCGGGCGCGGATGAAGATGCCGTCGCCAAGCGTGTAGAGGCATTCCGCGCGGCTCAGTTCGCCGCCGACGCCAAAACACTGGACGGGCTCTGCGCGGCGGAACTCAGCTACAGCCACTCCGACGGAAGGGTCGAGGACAAGGCGACCTTTGTCGCCAACGCTACCGACGGAAAGTCGAAATTCCTGTCGCTGGCCTACCAGGACACGAGCGTCCGCGTGGTCGGCCCCGCAGCGATCGTGCGGTTCCACTGGGTAGCCGAAAGTCAGGCCGCCGCCGATGGCAAGAAAAGCGCCACCAATCTCCACATCCTGATGAACTGGCAGAAGCAAGGCGCCGACTGGAAACTTCTGTCCCGCGCATCAACCAAGCTTTGATCGGCATCCGACCGGCCTGCCGGCATGATGATGCCGGCGGTCGAAAGCCGCTTCGGCGTCGTCGGCCTGAGCGGATGCGTCCGAACGGCGCCACGAACGGATCGCACGAGCGGATCGAATGTTTGATGTCCGCGCTTTCCTCAACAGCGAAAATTCACCGGGGCAACGGGCACGCCCGCTTCGTACAAGATTTGCCAGAGTTGCCTGCCGGAGGGGTCCATGTGCGAAGTCTGCAGGCGTAGTTTCATTCGCGGCGCTGCCGCGCTCGGAGCCGCCGGCGCAACCGGATTATTTTCATCGTCGCTGATGGCGCAGGAACGGCTCACCGGCTCCTCGAGGCTTCCGCCGCGCGGCGAGTTCACCATCGCCAATGCCCATGTGATGACGATGGACAGCGGGCTCGGCGATATCGCTGACGGTTCGGTGCACGTGCGCAACGGCGAGATCGTCGCGGTCGGCAAGGACGTCAGCGGCGGCGGCGAGAAGATCGACGGCACCGGCATGATCGTCATGCCCGGCCTGGTCGAAACGCACTGGCATATGTGGAACACGCTCTTTCGCAGCTTTGCGGGCGACAAGCTGGAAGACGGCTATTTTTCGACGGTCGCGCGCTTCGGCCAGCAGATGAGCCCGGACGACACCTTTGCGAGCACACGGCTCTCCGCGGCGGAGGCGATCAATTCCGGGATGACCTTCGTGCACTCCTGGTGCCACAACATGCGCAGCATGGCCCACGCCGAGGCCGATATCCGCGCGCTTGCCGAGGTCGGCATCCGCGCCCGCCATTCCTGCGGCTGGCCGCAGGGTTTGCCGGACACCCAGTCGGCCGACCAGGGGCCGATCGAGAGCCTCGCCCGCGACTGGAAGAGCTGGTCCAACGAAGGCCTCATCACGCTCGGCATGGCATGGCGCGGGCAGTTCCGCGCCGGCCCGATCAAGCCGGAGGTGTATCAGCCGGAATTCGACAATGCCCGCAAGCTCGGGCTGCCGATCACGGTGCATGTCGCGAGCGCCCGCAAGGCGGTGAACCAGATCGAGCCGCTCTACAAGGCGAAGCTCATGGGCAAGGACGTCCAGCTCATTCACACGCTGTCGGCGAGTGCCGCGGAACTGGACATGATCAAGGAGTCGGGCGCTGCGGTCTCGGTGTCGCCCGGCTCCGAACTGCGCATTGGCTACGGCTACCCGCAGATCAGCGAGATGCTGGCAAAAGGCATTCCGCTCGGCATCTCGATCGACAGCTCGGCGTTGACCGGAAGCTCAAATCTGTTCGGCGTGCTCAAGCTTGCGCGCGACTCCGAGAACGCCAAGGTGGAAAGCGAGTTCAAGATGACGGCGCGCAAGGCGCTCGAGCTTGGCACCATCGAGGGCGCGCGCTCGATGGGGATCGACGACCGGACAGGATCGCTCAAGCCGGGCAAGCGCGCCGACCTGATCGCGATCAGCCCGAATGCACTCAACATGGCTATCGTGACCGACCCGGCGCATCTCGTGCTCGAAGCGACCGGCCCGGAAAACGTCGACACGGTCGTGGTCGATGGCCGCATCCTCAAGCGCGGCGGCAAGCTCACGGCGCTCGATACGCCCAAGGTGATTGCCGCGGCTCGCGCCGCGCTTGCCGGCGTGCGCGAACGTACGAAGTGGCGGTGAGCTCAGGCGAAAAGCCCAACGGCCCGGTCAGATCGGTACGAGGCCGACGCTATCATTGCGCCGTTCTAAAAATTCGGCATGCGCCCTCGTGCCTCGGGCTTCACATGCCCCCTCCATCAGGGTTTCGCTGAGGATCTTCATACATTGGAGGCGGCCACTTCTCACACTCGAAGCCTCGGGAGCAGACCACGCCTGCTCGACTGGAAGGCCTGGTAACAGGCCCCGCCTGACGACCGGCAGCCCGGGGATCGCCGAAGCCGGGGCTGTTTTGTTTTTCATGCTTCTTGACATGCCCGCTCCGATTCGTTGCGGCCTTGGCTGGTATGATCAAGGGAACCACACCCAGCGCCGTCGCGTAGATGGCCAGTGTCAAAAGCCGGATCGCAAATGTGCTCATGCGTTCCTCCCGAGGCGATCGGAGCAAGCCGCTGCGGTCGTCTACTGATGTTACACCCCGCCGGATCAAACATTCCTCGGCAATCGCACCAGTTTGTAATTCTTCGCCGACTGTGGGGCGAACCGCCGCCGCCGGCAATCAACTGTCCGCTTCGGGTCCAAACGCGCCCGTCGGAGCGAAGCTCCGGGCCGATGATGATCTCCCGTACATGGACAATTATTAACGCGCTCACGCGGCGCGGAACGATATGCTTCTCGCCAAGTAAGTCTGCAAGTAAGTCTGCAAGTCAGTCCGCGCGAATTTGGCAGGCGAAGCGAAGCTTGCCGCGAGCCGAGGTCACCGAACCGGCGGTTGGCCGGTCGGCCAAATCTCATGAATACTGGATCAGGCCATGTGGGAGTGGTTCAATGAAGCTGACCCCGACGATATAAAACTTCTTGTTGCGGCGATCGCGTGTCTCGCCGGCAGTTTGACGGCGCTGCTGGTGTACTATTTCTATCGCTAAGCGGTATCTTCTCGCAGGCCTCGCAGGAGGACGACCTCGATGAGAATCATTGCGGCGATCTTGGTGCTGGCCTTGATGATGGTTCCGGCGTTCGCTCAAATGGGCGGCGGCAAACGCAATCATGGCGGCGACGACAAGAACACCGCATCAAAGCCGAAGGTCGATGAGAAGGCCTACAACGCTGCACTCGATCGCATCCCGGAACCCAAGGAGAAATATGACCCCTGGGGAGCTGCACGGCCGAAGCCGGCAACCAAGCCGAATTAGCGGACCGCTTGCCCAGGCACCAGGCTGCTCGATTTTCCGAATGGGCTAATTCCCGATCGATTCCCGCATCCGGGCAACGCCCGCCGCGAACGGCGATCGAATTCCGCGGGGTGCCGGCTCGCCGTCCGCAATGGTTTACCAATGATTAATTCTATTCTGCCAGTGATGCTGGCGGCAGCCCGTCAGGGGGCGAATGGAGGTTTCCAATGAGCAGCATCATGAGCATCCTGCAATCTGCCTACTCGACGGCGGCCGCCCCGAGCCTCATCTCACCGGGCGACAAATTCACCCCCGTCGATCCAACAAAATATCAGGGCACCTGGACCGGCAAGGATTATAAAAATCAGCCAATCTCCATTTCGATTACCAAGGTCAGCGGCTATCGCGCCAACGTGACGATGCAGGATTCCAGTGGTCTTCAGTATCAAAGAGCGCTTATCACCACCAAGGGCACGTTTCGAATCGGCAATTCCCAGTTCACGCTCACCGGAAAGGGCGTCGCGCAAATCAACACCATCGTGACCGATCCCAACACCGGCATCCAAACCGATAACCGGGCAACCCTCAATCAAAAAAGCTAGCGCCGCTCGAAATGCGGAGCGGCCGTCCAGTGACGCGCTGGCCCCCCGTCGTGGCTAAAGCAACGCGATGTTTGATACGATCATCTTACTGGCCGGCGAGGCGGAACGGCCGATCTTCAGTTCTGTTCTGTCCACGCACAATCCATGCCTGACGATCATCCCTGTGAGAGCGCCGGCAGACTTGAACGCGCTGGAGCCGGACAGGCTCGCGCGGGCGCGGTTGATTGCCTATGTTGCCGGTGTGGTCGTTCCGGCGGAGGTGCTGGATCAGCTTGGCTACGGCGCTTATAATTTTCATCCGGGGCCGCCGACCTATCCCGGCTGGGCGCCGGCGCATTTCGCGCTTTACAGGCGCGCCACCCACTTCGGAGCGACCGCGCATGTCATGGTCGCCCGGGTTGACGAAGGCCCGATTGTCGGCGTCGAGATGTTTTCGATTCCGCCAGGCACTTCCGTGGCCAGCCTCGAAGGCATGGCCTACGCTCGGCTCTCCTATTTGTTCTGGACCCTGGCAAAACCGCTGGCCAGCTATAGCGAACGGCTGCCTCAACTGCCCGTGCGTTGGAGCGGGACGAAAGGCACACGCCGCGACTATGCCGCGCTCTGCGACATTCCCCTGGATATTCAGAGAGACGAACTGGAACGCCGCATCGAGGTGTTCGGTGAAGACCCTAATTTCGGGTCGCGCGGAAGATTGGCCTGCACGGCGTAGATAGTTGCGCCGAGGTGCTTGCTGGCGCGATCTGCCGGAAGCCCATGGTCCCCGCTCCACCTGCTATGAGCAGCCCCCAGGCCTCAAAAAATTGAATGCGCGAGGTGCTCAGGCCCCTTCGTCGCGCAAGCTCGCCAATCCTCATACCCGCCAGGCCTCCCATTGACATTAAACCTGACTTCAACGTTAGGATCAGGGCCATTCCAATTCGGAAAGAGAATTGGTGAAACTCCTCGAAGCTGGAGCAGTGATGCGCGCATACGTTCTTGAGCGTTACGGCGGCCCTCAAGGCTCGCGGCTGATGGAAGTCCCGGCACCGATGCCGGGGCCGCGCGATATTCTCGTTAAAGTGCGCGCTGCGGGTTTGAACCCGGTGGATTTCAAGTTCCGACAAGGAAAGCTTCGCGCCATCCTGCGGCCGAGGCTTCCGTTTGTGCTGGGCAACGAATTCGCCGGCGAAGTTATTGCCGTTGGCGGCGACGTCAAACGGTTCGGCGTGGGTGACCGTGTGTTTGCCCGGGTCGCAAAGCATCGTGCCGGCGGATTCGCAGAGCAAGCATGTGTCGACGAGGATCACGCGGCGCATATGCCGCGGGATCTGGATTTCGCGGCAGCCGCCGCCGTACCGTTGGCGGGGCTCACTGCTCTGCAGGCATTACGGGACGAGCTCGATGTCAAACCAGGACAGAAAGTGTTCATTTCAGGCGGTGCCGGAGGGGTCGGTACCTTTGCGATTCAGATCGCCAAATGGCTGGGCGCACATGTGACGACAACAGCTTCGCCGCGAGGTGAAGCGCTGGTGTGCTCGCTCGGCTGTGATGAGGTGATCGATTATACGGCTCAGGACATATCCAAAGCGGGACGCAGATTTGATGCGGGATTTGACCTGATCGGCGGCAACACCCTGGAGCAAATGTTCGAAATCATGAAGCCGGGCACCAAGATCGTTTCAGTAGCCGCGCTTCCGGAGCCGCAAACTGCGATCAAGGATTTAGGCGGCCGCCGAACCCTTTCCGCCATCTTCTGGATTATCAGCTACGGCATCCGATATCGGGCTCGACGCGCGGGTATAGGCTATCGATATCTTTTCATGCATCCAAGCGGTGCCGACCTCGTTCAGCTTGCCGGACTCATCGAACAAGGAAAACTGAAGGTCATCGTCGACAAAACATATCCGTTTGCGAACATTTCCGACGCGCTAGCCTACGTCGAAAATGGACGCACCAAAGGGAAAGTCGTTGTTACGATGAGTTGATGGCCATGCGCTTGAGTCGGGAACCGGGCCGACAGATTGCGAACGCCGCACTATGGCTTGCGCTCACCTGCGGTGGACCAGATGCCAGAGG
>Ga0073928_10006129_pt1 | contig 16343 bp, 12 predicted proteins | sample PaiPotPPA55metaG_FD_76969 | JGI IMG/M metagenome (GOLD analysis project Ga0073928, IMG submission 76969) | Iron sulfur acid spring bacterial and archeal communities from Banff, Canada, to study Microbial Dark Matter (Phase II) - Paint Pots PPA... ... | reverse complement strand
CTTTCGCGGGATAGAAATCCGTGCTCGTCATTGCGAGCGAAGCGAAGCAATCTCGTGCCGCAGAAGTGAGGCCGCGCGAGATTGGTTCGTCGCCCTTTGGGCTCCTCGCAATGACAATTCGCCTAGAGTAATGCCGCGAACTTCTGGCTCAGACACTAATCTAGTCTAATAGGGCCGGTGGTTCAAAACTGTCTCATCGAATCGATAGATTTCTACCCCGAATTCGGGGCTGCAGACGGCTAAATTTTGCTTATGGATCGCGACGCCTTTGGCGCCGCCTTCCATTTTATTCGCAGCGTTGACCCTGACGAACGTTGCATCTCGCCCCACGCGTTTTTGCAATGTGGGCGACTGAGACCACCGGGTCCCGGAATAATCGCTTTCCGGCGGGTACACGTTGACGTAGCTGGCCCCCGCGTTGGTGACGACGAGGTGGTTGGTCCACGGCGTAAACGCGACGGAATGGGGATAGCGTAGTCGGGGATCCTGAATAACTGTTACCGGTTCTTCGCCATATCGCAGTTCTCCACCGGCTGAAGCTTTATTACGGCGTTGAAAAATGCTTACCGAGTGATTTCCATGATTGGTGATGGCAAGCCAGCTGCCGCACCGCGAGAACGCGAGACCGTCAGGATTGCAGAGGCTGGGATGCGTAAGCTCGAAGAACGGGATTGGTTCAAAACCAATCGGGCAGCGGGAACGTCGCTGATAGAAATTAATGCTGGCGGATGCCAAATTGCAAACTGCCAGACATCGGTTGTCCGGTGGCATCAACGCAACGCCGTCGGTGCTAGCCAGCTTCGCTTCCGGACCGCTGATTTCCTGCACTAGGTCAATCCGATGACCAGTATTTACCGGGTTTATTTGGAAAATGGTGACGACTTCGCCGCGTTGTGCGACCACGAGCAGTTCGCCATCGCCGCAGGCCGCAAAGGCGACATCGTGCGGATAGCGGAGCTGGCAAGTGGGTTCGCCGATCCTCGAATAGGGTGCATCTTCATATCGGCCATCGGCCTTTTGCCGATACAGTAATACACCGTTGCCGGACGCGGTAGCCACCGCAATTAAATTACCCGCAGATGAAAAGGCTACCCCCTCAAATCTTTCCGCTTCGCTCGGTGGCGCGAGGCGCTGCGCTGGGTCGGCATTCTCGTCGATCGCGAAATGAAAGCCGGAGGTCACGTAGGGTCAGCTCCCAAATCGCCGTAACACAGGACACGATTATCTGCTTGGACTAGCGGACCTCAACCGTTCGGTAGAGCGCCGCGAGCTTGGCGACATCCACGTTAATCGAAGCCTGAAAGCCTTGGCCTTCGGCGGCGGCGCACAATTGCATACCGTGCACCATGTCCAATTTCTGCGAAATCAGCCAGAAGAACGGCCGTATTTCGGCCGAAGGCATGAACTCGATGACCTTGGTTCCCGGCTCGCAAAAGACCAGATTGGTCAGGCCGGCGCCGTGCGCGCCGACAACGAATTCAGCGGTTTGGAATAGCAGGATTTGTTCGACGATGCTCATACCCTCGAGATACACGGTTTCGAAGTCATATTTGGAGAGGAACGCCTGTACCTGTTCCATATTGTGGATCATCCGGGTCGGACCTTTCCGCCCGACCAATAGGCGTCGGTTTCTTGGACCGCGCGAGCCGGCGTACCGGGCGGCAACTCTCTGCTGAAAATCCTTGACGCAGGGGGCCGGTATAGTCTGGACGAAGTCGCCGCTGTCGACCCAAATCGCCTCTCGAACTTTGATCAGGTCCGCCGCGACTTCGACGATTTCGTAGCCGTCGAGGCCCAACGCCCGGAGCGACTCCCGATGGTCAAAAACCCGAGCGATCTCAACCGATTTCGGCAACAGAATATTGAGGTTCCGGTCCGGACCCAGCGCCCGCGCCACGATGTCAAATTGCAACATTCCTTCAGCCATCCAATGGTAGTAATTGTGAAGATTGCCGTTGTAAAAAATCAGAGCGGATTTTTTATAAACCGGCGCCGCGGCGAGCGCCTTTTCGCTGATCCAAATCCCATCCGGTTCCCGCGACAGCCATGGAATCGGCCGGGAGCCTTCCAGATAGCCCAACGCGCGCGACACGCCCGAGCGATCGAAGACCGAGCCTTCCGAAAATCTTGTCATCGAGACGTATTGGTCGCTGCGCCGGAACAGAGTGAGATGCTCGCCGACGGCGCCGATATTGCGGCTTTGGGCGTCGTAAAAGATTTGCTTGTCTGCGTCATCGACGAATATCGGCGCGTCGCGGTGAGTCGTGAAACCGAACGGCCAGTATGAATCGGCGGAGCTCAGAAATGCGTCGATCGACTCCGCACGCTGACGATTATCCATCGGTGCGGCCGGACGCACCGGAATGCGTCGTTGGGGCCGGGTACTCTCGAGCCCTCCAGGCCGCTCTGCCGGCACCGGCTCGGTCAAGGGTCGGATCGACGGTTCCCGAGCTTCGCGTTCGAGCCGCTCGGGATAGATGTAGAGGATTCCCTTGAGACCCCAATAGGGCGGGCCGGCGTCCTCGCCTCCGCCCGGGCCGGTGTCCGCCAGCGACATGCGCACGGAAACGAGATTGCCCGGCTCGACCTCGCACGACACAAGTGCTACCCGCTCGGACCAACCCGACAGCGATATTTCGGTCTCGGCTCCTGAGCCAGAGCAGATCCGGATGCGACGGAGATCGCCGCCGGCGGCGATCAGCCGCATAAGCAAGTGTATACTGGTCCCGGCCGGTGCATCGGTGCGAAAGCGCAGAGCCGTCGCCGGATCATCCGCCCACACGCCCCAAAGTTCCGGCCGGCGCCAGCCGGAAGTGCAGCTCAGATCTGCGGACAGTTCCCCACCCATGGCATCCAGAGAAATTGCCCCGGCAGCGCTGCTGATCGGCAGAAACCGGTTGGGCGGCAGCTTGATCGCTGCGATGCCTTCGCACGGTTGCACCTGACGCGCCAACGCTTGTGTCGAATTGAGGAAATCCTCTGCCACTTTTCGCCACGGGCGAGGCTCGAAATGACGGGCCAGCTCACGCTCGCGGCTGCGGCGCCGTTCAGGATCGTCCAAATACTGCGACAACACTTCCAGCCCGTCGCAAGCATTATAGGGATCTATGTAATCCACCAGCCCGCCACCGACTTCGGGGATCGCGCCCGCTCGCGACGCTAGGCTGACCTTTCCATGGGCGAGGCTTTCTCCGACCGGCAACCCCCAGCCTTCGGCCCAGCTCGGATATATCGTCAGCAGGCATTTCCGATAGAGCAACCCGAGTTCGACATCCGTCACGTCGTGCAGGAGCACGACCTTGCCGTCCAGATAGTTGGAGGCCTTCAGTTGTTCCATGAAATCGTCGACCAGCCAGCCTTTGCGGCCAACCAATACCAATGTCGGAATGTTCGCCCGGCCGGCCCGTACCATCAATTTCCAAACATTGAACAGGTATACGGGGTTCTTGCGCACTTCGATCGTCCCGACGCACAGCACATATTCGGAATCGCTGACGTTGCGAACGACCGTGGAAATCTCGCCATCGGTTACTGAAATCGGTAGCTCGTGGGCCAACGGAACCACGTGCACCGGCATCGGCTGCAGGTTGCGCCGAGCCATATGCGTGATCAGGGATACTTTGGTATACTCCGAGGTCGTGAGAATAAAGTCGGCAAAAGTCAAGGCCTCGACCAAACCTTTGACAAATATCCTGGTATCACGAATATTAAAATATTCAGGATCGGTAACAGAGATGATATCATGAATATAAACGCCGATGATAACTCCGGCGTTCTTTAATTGTTGTAACAACAGACCGGCGCCACTGGTGCCCCAAAATGCACCAATGGACAGAAATATGTCGTGTTGCCGAATATGGGCGGGCGCCGCATTGGCGGACAACGCGCTTAGCTTGTCGCCCCGCTCGGCTTTGGACGTCGCGTCGGAGCGGAAATGCTCGATGATGTTCAAGAACGCAGAGGTCTCGATCACACCGAGGCCCCAGAGATCCAGTACGATCAAGCGGATCGGCTCGGTCCGGAAGCCGTCGAGCAGATGGCGTAAGATCTCGCATTGAACACGCTGAATGCCTGTCAACGTGCTGTGGTTTTTTAGATAGAAAAGGAGATCGGTCACGTCGAAATATATTGTACGCTCTACAGACACGTCCGATTTAAGATCCTTTTCTGGGAGCCTGACTGGAAAGTTCATGGGCCGATTTTTTGGGTCAGGCCGCAAGACCAACTCCGTACCCTGTTCGGTTGCCGGACCAGCGCGCTGGTCAGAACCGGTACCCGAATCTCGCCCGGCAAATCGCGCCCAGAACCCGGGATCGATCCATGGTTCGTACGCTACAAAATCCCCCGTCTCGAATGCCGCAATAAAGCATTGTTGGGTGGACGGGGCAAGAATTGCCGCCATCCGTGAAAAACTGCTGTTGCAAATTGCCAGGTAATCGGCCCGCCGCAGGATTTCGAAATCGCGCACATAGTCAGGAAGAGTTTGAGCGGGGCTGCCGAACGACGCTCGAATGGGCTTGAATTCCGCGAAGGCGGGCAATACTGCAGTGGGCTCGTCGGTCCCGACGAACAGCAACGGATCGCGAAGCGTCGGCCAGATGTTCCGCAGCCAGGCGAGGTACCACTCCTCTGGCACCATCCGAAAGTAGGGCGGCGTTAAGTTCCGATAGTCGCCCCGCCGCACATGGACGGCGACAAGCGTTCTCCGGCCGCCGCACGTCACCTCCGAATGCCAGGCGTCGATGGCACCTCGATGCTCGGCGGACAGCTGGAACATCCGCCTCAGAAACGGCCGATGTCTCAGCCAACACTTTGGGGTTTCCTGAAAGTAGCCCCAAAGGTCTATGTCGCTGGGCGGGTCATCCCGGTCCCACAATGGAAGGTCACCATCGCAGAATCCGTTGAAACGCAACTCCGGCAGGGCGGGGCCGGCACATGACGGATCGTCAAGATCGAAAAGCTGCCGCCCCTGCCAATTTGGCGTTGCTGCAGTCAGGCCATGCCTCAGGGCATAAAGCTTCAAATAGGCATATTGAAACAACTGGTTCGCAAAAGCGCCGTTGCTTCCCAAGGTCGACATCGTGATATGGCCGCGTGACCCGACGCCAAGGCGGTGCGGCGATCGAACGGCGTCGCTGGCGAGAAAACAGCGCACCTCCGCGTTCTCAAGCTGGACCGAGCCGATGCCGACAAGACCGCGATCGAACAGAATGCGCTGCAACCTCCAGACACCCGCATCACCCTGTCGACCGAAGCCCCGCGGCGATAGGATCGCGACGGCTCGAAAGCCGATATTGTCGGCAGAGGACGGGATCATCTCTTCCAGCACGCTGGCCGGCAAGAGGATCAGGGGATCGCAAGGACCGTCGTTACAAAACTCCAGCGCCTGTCGGCCGAGGCTGTCGAGCGTATGTATCCAGCGCCTTCCGGGACCGTCGCCGGTGGGCCGCAGCGGTATGCGAGCGACGATCGCCAGCCTCGCATCCGGATCGCCGACGAGCCGGAGCAAGACGGCTTCATCGGAGGCGGCGATCGGTACTGCGCCCTCACTGCGTCCGCCATTCCCCGTGCAAAACTGCGGACATCCGATTGCAACGATCGATGTCACCGGGACCGATTGGTCGAGGAACGGACGCAGCACCATTTCGAGGTCGGGATCGAGCCTCTGTGCCGGGGAATCGACGGCGGGCGCCTCAGCCGCGGCGGCCGGATTAAAATCGTCCGCAAACTGATCCATCATAAGCTATCAACCGCCACATATCTTACGGTTCGGCCGAGCGGTCTTTCGGATTAGACCGGGGCGTCTCTGCAAGCACCGCCGATCACGCCGAAAGCCACGGCTGTTGTCGCGCTGTCAGGATAGATGCAGTATAGCACGTTAAAACAAAATTACGGCGGCTTTTGTGCGCGTGCGCGGCACATCTCCGATGTCAGCATGGCCCCCAGCAACCGTCCCAACCGAGCGGACTGATCAACGCGGACGGCTGGGTCGTAAGCGCAGCCGCGCCGCGTCGATGGAGCGGCGATGTGGGCGAGCGCGGTGCAAACTCACGGCGTCGGTTGCGGCGGTTGGGCTTCGAGTCCGCGTCCCTGCGCTCCGTTCCGGCGCGACCTCCCGAAATCCAGAAACATCGATCGAGCTGCCGGGTTGAGCGCCAGCCACAAGATCGCCGGCGCGACCAAGGGCAGAAAGAACAGCGCTCCGGTATAGCCGAAACGGGCGGCAAAAAGAGCCACCGGCCCATAGGAGGGCGCGGCGACAAAATAGGGTGGCGCGTCGGTGTCACAAGCCGGCACCGCCACATGATTGGCCAGCGCCGTCACCCGGCAGAAGGCGATGGCCGACTCCGACAGTCCGAACAACAGGGACAGCGCGCCTACAGCGACGACGATCCTGAGGATCAGATAGCGCGGCCGCGGCGGCGCCAGCAGCATGGCGAGCAACATCGGCCAGGCCAAGGTCACCCGGCGAGCGAAATAATTGCCCAAGCCAAAAGCGGCGGTGTGGCCGTATTGCGGAGTGCCGGCGGCGGCGATGATCTTCATGCTGGTCCTGACCAACCAGCCCTCCCCGGGGCGCGCCTCGATCGCGGTGACCGGCAGCAGTTGCTGCGCCAGCCAGCCGGTTGCCGGGCGCAATGCGGCGGTCAGCACATCCACCGACAGCCACCACAGCGCGAACAGCGGCACCGCGGCAAGCAAGGCGCCGAGGGCGAAGCGATGCAGCGGCGAGCGCAAGCCGATCATCACGCCGCCTCACGCCGCGGCCGCTTCTGCCAGTGCTGCCAGCCTAGAAAAATCAGCAGCGCGTCGAACGCGATCGCCGCATCCCAGACGTATTCGTGGAAGAAAGCGAACCAAGTCTGCGACCAGCAGCTCAGGTAGAGGAGGCTGATGATGCGCACCAGATTGACACTCTGCAACATCCCGATCCCGGCGACGACGCCGAGCAGCCGCGATCGCAGCGGCGCGGGATACGCCAGCATCGCTGCCGCCAACAGGCCCGAGACCTCGATCGCATTGCAGCCGTTGGCGATCCGCACGGCGCCGCAGCCGGAGGTGAGGGACAGCACGTCTGCGACCGCGGACGCGCCGCCGCCGCACCATTGGATAACGGCCGCCGACACCGTCGCCAAGCTCAGAGTGAACGGCAGCACGACATGGTGCTGGATCGGTTCGATCACCGGCATCGCGATGGCAGTCGCCGCCAACGCCGCGAACAGCAGCGCAAAGCGCGGGGCCGGCGACAGTCGTTGAAGCGCGGGTCGGCTCACTCTATTCTATCCCGATCAAGGACCGCGGCGTCCGGCACGGCTCGCCGCAAATTTCACCATCGCTATATGACCTGGCAATGGGATCATGCCAAGTCGGCTTACGCCATGAATCTTCGCCCCGCCGAGCTGGGCATCGCCCGCGGGAAACGGCACCACTTGCCCCGCTGAGCACGGCGCCGGCTTAGTGATCATCGAAGCTTTCGATAGTCTCGCCAGGCAGCAACCCGCGATCACCGAGATCGCGTACCTTACAATTATCCAAAAAAGGTGCTATAATAGCCACAGATCCAAGGACCCGAGCGCCTCGTCGACGCGCCGCTCGCGTTTGGCGGCTGATAGCTCCCCCACCGATGACGCGCGAAGCCAAACCAGCGCGCCTCGACAGGTCAAAGGCCCGTATCCACCACATCCCACCCGCCAGCCCGTTTCGGCCCTGCGTCCCGATCTCGAGCGAGCGCATCAAGATAAGCCTTCATGATCGGCAGCTTGGCAGAAGCGGGCGCAGGCGGATGGAAATGAGCAAGCCCGCGGCGAGTCGCAATCGGAAGGCTTTGCAAATCGTGCGTGAGCCGGCAATAGCGATCCAGCAGGGTGAAGTCCCCTTCGCCCGTCTTATGCAGAACATAGTCGAGGATTGGCTGATCGGTGAACACCTGCAATTGCTCGGCACTCCGACTCGCAGCAATCTCCTTGACAAGTAAACTTACCGCTTGCAATCGAGCCGGATTGTCAACCCCTATTATACCCGAGTTGCCGAGCGCAACCCTGACGTCCTGAAAATCCGGGTCGCCTTCATAGAGATCCCGCCCGAAGTAATTGCTGACATTCTCAGTCCACAACCGGGTTGGTTTATCCGCCAGGCCAGGAATCGAGGCGTTCTCGGTCGCGCAACAGACCTTTGGCCGAAGCAGAATGTCGATCAGCATATTTGTGACATCGGCGTCAAACACCACATCAACATCGCAGTACAAAATTGGTTGATAGGCATCGTATAGCCCATGTTCCAGATAATACCGATTGAACCAGCTACGCTCCGCTGAGGCAGCTGAGAAGATGAGGTTGGTCCTGAGCCTGTCGGGAATACAATCCATGATCTGGTCAGGTCGGCGATCGCACGCAATTCCCAGGGTGCCGTGGAAATTTCCAAATTCTTGCAGGGAAGCAAGAGAAATACAGAGACAGTCATAATAGGAATGGTCTCCGTATACGCAATAATATATCAGTGGATTAAAATTGGAACTCTCATGCGGATCATGGCGACCGTTGGCAGTTTCGTGCATGGCCATACGGTCGCCCTTTCACGTCAATGAGCAAATGGGCCGCGGCTAGTTGTCAGCTCTGCGCCTCGTCAGCGGCGCGTTTGGCGGCGAGTTGGCGCTTGACGCGGAACTCCAGACAGTCCGGCGCCTGCTGCTCGGCGCGGCGGTACCAGGCTTCGCTTTCGCGATAATGCCCGAGCTGGAACGCGCAATACCCGGCTTCGGCGAAGGCGCCCGCTCCGAGAATTCGTCGATCGTAAGCGGCGCCTGCGACCACCCCATCGGGGTCGACCGAACCGAGGCGCTCGAAGATCGGTATCGCCTCGGCATAACGGCCGGCGCCGACGAGTTGGCGCGCCTCCAGCCACAGGACCAGCAGATTTTCCGGGTTGAACCGGTGTGCCTCGGCGATCAGCATCGTCGCGTCCTCGCCGTTGAGCAGCCTGGACTTGGCCAATTCGGCAAAACACTCGGCAAAACACCAGGCGTCCTCCGGCCGGCTGGCGCCACTGCGGCGGGCGATCTCGATGCCCTGCAACCAGGCGGCCTCGGCGTCGGCGATGCGATCGAGATCGCGATAGATTGCGCCCAGATGCCACCACAAATAGGCGCGGCCGGGCTGCACCTGCAACTCCTTGATCAGCAGCCGCAGATTGCGCTCGGTCTTGTGCGATTGGTCGCCGTCATAGCCGATGTGATCGATCGTCAGTTCGGAATTTCCTCGCACCCCCTGACCACTGGCGATGATCCGCTCGATGTCGGGCACCACGGTTTCATGCATCGCGCCGCGGAAGCGGATGGCGGGATCGCGCCTGAACAGGCGAAGCTCGCGGTAGGCGGTGAACCCGGTGCGCGGATAAAACCGGACCATGGCGGCGCACAACCGCGAGTCGGCGAGTTCTCGTTCCAAGACGGCTCGGTCGTAGGGGCGCAAGCGCTCGTCGGCGTCGATGTAAAGGATCCAGTCGCCGATCGCGTGGTCGAGCGCCTGATTGCGCGCCGCGGCAAAATCGTCGTGCCAGGCGTGATCAAACACGCGCGCGCGATTCGCCGCGGCAATTGCCCGGCTTCGGTCCGAAGACCCGGTATCAACGACGACGATGTCGTCGACGATGCCGGCGAGGCTGCGCAGGCAGCCCTCGAGAAATCTTTCCTCGTTTAGGACAATTAAAGCAGCAGAAATCAACCGTCCCTCCGCTCCCCCGTGGCAGGCAGGCCGGCGCGGGCATGTCCCGCCCGTCATCAATGCCGGGGCGATCCGGCCGCTGCAGCCGCTATCGGCACGGTCCTTGATCTTGACCCGCGCTGCCCTCCTTCGCAAGTTTGCGTCGATTTCTGCGGGGGCCAGTGAGCAGTACCGTCATCAGCACGAGACGGCGTGAGCGCGTCATCTACGTCACCCCGGTCATGCCGCAGCCCTTCGGCAATGGCGTGGCGATGCGCGCAGCCTCGATATTGGACGCGTTGTCGCGCCGCTTCGCGGTCGATCTGTTCGTCGTGCCCGTCGGCGGCGAATTGGGGCCGCCGGGCGAGTTCGTGCGCCGGCATGCGGCGCGCATCGGCGGCCTGGATCTGGCCAGCAGCCTCGACCCGCTGTTCGGGCTGATCTCCCGCATCCGCGATCCGGAGGAGCGCCGTCGCGCTCTGGACGCCTATCCGAAACCCGTTCTCAGCCGCTTCTGTACCGGCGACAGCGCGCAAACCCTCTACGAATGGGCCGGAGAAGCTCCGGTCGCAGCCGTCCACGTGATGCGGCTCTATATGGCGCCGCTGGTCCAAGCTTTCCTGCGGCCGGCTGTCCTGAAGCGGCCGTTCTGCGTGCTCGACCTCGATGATGACGATGTCAGAACCAACGAGCGTCTAGCGGCGCTCTACGGCGCCGTCGGCGATGCTCTGGCGGCCGACGCCGCGGCGAGCGAGGCAGTCAAATATCGAAGCTTCGCCGAGCGCCATCTGGCCGCCTTCGATTGCGCGATTGCATGTTCCGACGCCGATGCTGCACGCCTCGGCGAACGCTTTCCTGCCATGCGCTTCGCCGTCGTGCCGAACGGCTATGCCGTGCTCCGCCCCGGGCTCCGCCGTTCACCGCCCGACGCTGCCACGCTCCGCCTGCTGTTCGTCGGCAACTTCCAATATTTTCCGAATGTCGATGCCGCGATGGTCCTCTGCCGCGAAGTTCTTCCCGCCTTGCGCCAATTGACCGACCGCCCGATCGCGGTCGAGTTGGCGGGGACCGGCGACACCACGCCGCTGCTTGATATCGCGCGTGATCCGAGCGTCACGCTGCACGGCTTCGTCGAGGATTTGGGGCCGCTCTACGGCGCCGCAGATGTCGCGGTCGTGCCGATTCGTGCCGGCGGCGGCACGCGCATCAAGCTGCTGGAAGCGTTCTCCCACGGTGTCCCGGTCGTGGCGACCCGGCTCGGCGCCGAGGGGATCGACGCGGAGGACGGCGTACACCTGTTGCTGGCCGATGAACCGGCGGCGTTTGCCCGCGCCTGCCTCCAGCTCAAGACCCGCCCGCAATACGGCGCCGCGATCGCGAACCGCGCCGCCTCCCTGTTGCTTGCCCGCTATAGCCCGGCGCAAGTAGCCGCCGCGATCGCAACCGTCTATGATTAGGTGTGCGGCTTGCCTGGGGGATCGCGATGTCAGAACGCCATAATCCGGAAAGGGCGCCGAATCTTGAGATCAACACGGTGGCCGACGGCTACATCGTCTATCAGCCTGACCGGGACAAGGTTCATTATCTCAACCAGACTGCCGCCTTGGTGCTTGAACTGTGCAATGGCCAAAATCCCGAAGCCGATCTGCCGCAGCTCGTCCAATCGGCCTATGATCTGCCGCAGCCGCCCGTCGAGGAGGTTACCGCATGCCTCGAAACCTTCCGGAAGGAGGCTTTGGTCCGGTGAGCATCTGCGACCGGACGGATATCCAGCGGCAAGCTGCCCCGCCGGTGCCCGACAACCGAGTACAGCGGAAGGTTCAGTCCCATTTTGGACACAGCGGAAGCTGCTGCCGGTAAGGATTCGTCAATCTTCGTTATCTATCCTCACGGCATTCGATGCTTTTTCTCCGTGTGTTGACGCGATTGCAGGGCTGGGCGGAGTTGCGCATATCTCCGTCCGGTCCGGCCATCGTCCAAAAAAATCCGGCCACCAAAAGGGTGGCCGTCAAGGTGCGCCGAAGTCTACACCGGTCGGGGGGAAAGACCGGGGGCCAAGTTTTCTATTGCGTTGGGGGCCCAGGGGATTGACCCCGATGCAGATTACTAGCACCGAAGCCCGAAAAAATCAATTTAATTTTGGTTAACCGAGAATAGAACGGCCGTCGGCAAGGTGGCCGGCGGGGAATTGCGACCACAAAAACGCTGCTTGGAGCGAGCCGGTAGCGTTGACGATTTGTTCACGCCGATTCGGGTAGACCCAAAACGGGAACCGCGCGGTACGTCGCCGTGCCGCGCACAAATCTGCCATGAATGGCGCAGAATATTGTGGAAACCCCACGATTGTGGCAACACGTCGTGGGGGAAGGAATGGCGTAATACCAGGGGTTTTGCATGAATTCTCTGCGCCTTGGCCGCCGCGCGGTGTTGGCGGCGCCATTGCTCGCCGTGCCCTTGCTGCGCGCCGCGGCGCAAGAAGCCGGGTTCGGTGCGTTCCTCGCCCAGGTGCGGCGGGAGGCGGTGGCGCGCGGCATCCGCGCCGCGACGATCGATCAGGCGTTCGGCTTCGCGCAATACCTGCCCCATGTCATAGAGCTCGACCGCAAGCAGCCCGAGCACGTGATCACCTTCGCCGAGTATCTCGAGAAGGCGGTCAGTCCGCAGCGCAAGGAGAATGCCCGGCGCAACCTGGTCGACAACTGGACCCTGCTGAACCGCATCTGGCGCAGCTACGGGGTCGAGCCGCGCTTTGTCGTCGCGCTGTGGGGCGTCGAAAGCGATTTCGGCACGACGATGGGCTCCTATCCGGTGGTCGGCGCGCTCGCCACCCTCGCCTATGACGGGCGGCGCAGTTCCTATTTCCGCGGCGAATTGCTCGCCGCGCTGCGGATTCTCGACGAAGGGCACATCCGCGCCGCCGCGATGATGGGCTCGTGGGCCGGGGCCATGGGCCAGTGCCAGTTCATGCCGTCGACCTTCCTCAATTACGCGGTCGATTACGACGGCGACGGCCGCCGCGACATCTGGAACGACCGCGCCGACGCGTTGGCCTCGATCGCCAATTTCATCTCGCATCTCGGCTGGCGCGGCGGCGAGGGCTGGGGGCGCGAGGTTGTCTTGCCGCAGGGCTTCGACACCAACGCCACCGGGCTCGAGTTGAAGCGACCGGCCGGCGAATGGAGCCGGCTCGGGGTGCGCCCGGTCGACGCCGCGCCGCTCGTGGCAACGAGCGAGGCGTCGCTGGTGCTGCCGGACGGCGACGGCGGGCCGGCGCTGCTGGTCTACGACAATTTCCGCACGATCATGCGGTGGAACAAATCGACCTATTTTGCCGCCGCCGTCGGCTATCTCGCCGATAGCATGGGACGCGGGTGAGCGCCGCCCGATCGCTTGGTCGCGGGCTTTCCGCGGCGTTGATGGCGTTGGCACTGGTGGCCTGCGGCACGACCGCGACAAAGCCTTATGCCGGCGGCAGCCAGTACCGCGCCGGCCATCCGAGCTACCGGGTCGAGCCCTACCAGGTCAACGGCGTGTGGTATCATCCGACGGTCGATTACGATTACGACCAGACCGGCACGGCGTCATGGTACGGCGAGCAGTTCGACCAGCGCTACACGTCGAACGGCGAGATCTTCGACATGAACCGGGTCAGCGCTGCGCACAAGACCTTGCCTTTACCCAGCGTCGTCCAGGTCACCAACCTCGAAAACGGCCGGGCGCTCGAACTGCGGGTCAACGACCGCGGGCCGTTCGTCGGCGAGCGGCTGATCGACGTGTCGCGCCGCGCCGCGCAATTGCTGGGGTTTGAGACCAAGGGGACGGCGCAGGTTCGCGTGCAGGTCCTGAAGGAAGAGAGCATCCAGGTCGCCGCGGCGGCGCAGCGCGGCGAGTTCGGCCCGGTTGAACTCGCCGCCGCGCCGGTGGCCGCAGTCGCACCGCGACCGGCGGCGCCCACGCGGCCGGCGCCGTCGGCGCAGCTCGCTGCGGCACCGCCTGCCGCCCCGCCGCCGATCGAGGCGCCATCCATGCCGGCCGCGGCGCCGCCGCCTCCCGCGCCGGTCGAACCGCCCCCCGCGCAGGTCGCGGCAGCCGAGCCGGCAGCCGTCGCGCCGCCGCCACGTCCGACGGTGGCATCGCGCATCGGGGCGGCATTGTTCCCGCCGGCGGCGGCAGCGCCGCTGGAGAAATCCTCTCTACTCGCGGTAAAACCGTCGGGGCGGATTTTTGTCCAAGCCGGGGCGTTCGCGATGCGGGACAACGCCGCGCGCGTTCAGTCGCGCATCGCCGGGCTGGGCGCGGTTCAGGTGGTGCCTGCCTCGGTCAACGGGACCGAGGTCTTTCGGGTGCGGCTCGGGCCGCTGTCGAGTGTCGAGGAGGCGGATCATTTGCTCGCGCGGGTCGTCGGCAGCGGCTATTCCGGTGCGCGCATCGTCGGCGATTGATTGCGGGCAACGCCTCGCAACAATGAGGATGCGCATGGTCTTCCGACGTCTGGCCGCCACGCTCGTGGCGGTTTGCCTTGCCACGGCCCCGGCCATCGCGGCCTCCCACAAGGAGAAGGCGCCGCCGGCGCGCCCACCAGCCGCGGCTGAAGCCCCGGCCGCGGGCGAGGCGCCGAAACAAGGGAGCGGTATCGATACGCAGGCCAAACACGCGATCGTCGTCGACGCCGACACCGGCGCCGTGCTGCTCGACAAGGCTGCCGACGAGCATCTGCCGACAGCGTCGATGAGCAAGATGATGACCGCCTACCTCGTCTTCTCCTATTTGAAGGAGGGGCGGGCCAAACTGGAGGACGAGCTGCCGATCAGCGAACGCGCCTGGCGGACCGGGGGCTCCAAGATGTTCGTCCCGGTCGGCGGCCGCGTGCCGATCGAGGATCTGGTTCGCGGCATGATCGTGCAGAGCGGCAACGACGCCTGCGTCGCCCTTGCCGAGGGCCTCGCCGGCAGCGTCGAGGCCTTTGTCGACCAGATGAACGAGAAGGCGAAGCAGATTGGACTGAATAACAGTCACTTCGTCAATGTCGACGGCTTGCCCGACCCCGACCACTGGAGCACGGCGCATGACCTGGCGACCCTGGCGTTGCGCACGATCAAGGATTTTCCCCAGTACTATCACTATTACGGGGAACTCGAATTTGCCTACAACAATATCAAGCAAGGAAATCGCAATCCGCTGCTATATAAAAATATCGGCGCGGACGGGCTGAAGACCGGCCATACCGATGAGGCCGGCTACAGTTTGACCGGGTCGACCGTGCGCGAGGGCCGCCGGATCATCGTCGTCGTCAGCGGCCTGCCGTCGAGCAAGGCGCGCGACCAGGAGAGCGAGCGGCTGGTCGAATGGGCCTACCGCGAATTTGCCGACTACAAGCTGTTTTCCGCCGGCGACAAGGTCGAGGACGCCGATGTCTGGCTCGGGGTCGCGGCGAAGGCGCCGCTGACCGTCGCCAAGGATTTTGTCGTGACCCTGCCGAAGAAGGCGCGCAAGGACATGAAGGTCGCGGTCGAGTACGACCGCCCGGTGCCGGCCCCGGTCAAGCGGGGCGAGGCGATCGGCAAGCTCGTAGTCACCGCGCCCGACATCGGCCCGGCCGAGGCGCCGCTGGTAGCCGCGGCCGACATCCCGCGCATGGGCCCGCTCGGCCGTATCGCCGCGCTCGCCGGCTACCTCGTCTGGGGCCGCCACCAGGCCGCCGAGGCCAGCCCGAAATGATGCTGACCTGAGCCGCGATGACGGGCGGGCGGTTCATCACCGTCGAAGGCGGGGAGGGGGCCGGCAAATCGACCCAGGTCGCGCTGCTCGTCGCCGCGCTGGAACGGGCCGGCATCGGCGCCCGCGCGACCCGCGAGCCCGGCGGCTCGCCCGGCGCCGATGCGATCCGCGAGCTGCTGCTCGAAGGCGAGGGCGAGCGCTGGGACGCCTCGAGCGAGGCCCTGCTGTTTGCGGCGGCAAGGCACGACCACCTCATTCGGCTGATCGCACCGGCATTGGCGGAAGGCGTCTGGGTGGTCTGCGACCGCTTCGCCGATTCGACCCTCGCCTATCAGGGCTACGGCAGAGGGCTGCCGCTCACCGACCTCGAAGCGCTGAACCGCTTCGTGCTCGGCGATTTCGCCCCCGACCTGACCGTGATCCTCGACCTCCCGGTCGAGACCGGGCTCGCTCGCGCGGCGGCCCGCTCGGCAGCCGATCGCTTCGAACGCCTCGACCGCGATTTCCACCAGCGCCTGCGCGACGGCTATCGCCGAATCGCAGCCGGCGAGCCGGCGCGCTGCCTGCTGATCGACGCCTCGTCCAATCCGCGAGCAGTCCATCGTTCGATCCTGCGCGCGGTCGCCGAACGCCTTGAAGTAATGTTTTAGCGCAAAAGGCCGCGGAGGGTTCGCAACGGTCGCGATGGCGCAAGAATCCTTGGCGTCCATCGCGTGTCCTTTGCGGACCTTGCGGCGAAGCTTTACTTTTAAATCATGGATTCCACAGCAGCGCCGGCGTCGCGCGCGAACCCGGAACTCTTCGGCCACGAGGCGGCCGAACGCGAGCTGCGGCGGACCTACGAGGGGGGCCGGCTGCCGCATGCGATGCTGTTGAGCGGGCCACGCGGCATCGGCAAGGCGACGCTCGCCTTCCGCTTCGCGCGCT
>Ga0073928_10006128_pt1 | contig 16346 bp, 16 predicted proteins | sample PaiPotPPA55metaG_FD_76969 | JGI IMG/M metagenome (GOLD analysis project Ga0073928, IMG submission 76969) | Iron sulfur acid spring bacterial and archeal communities from Banff, Canada, to study Microbial Dark Matter (Phase II) - Paint Pots PPA... ... | reverse complement strand
CGATCCGCTCGAGATCCTTTTCGTGCGTGATGCGATGCGGACCAACCTCGTCGCCTTTCCGTCCGAGAGCACGCTCGAACAAATTAAGAAGAGCATGAGCACGCACCATGGGCCTCGCGGCCAGTACCTTTATCCCGTGGTGGATAGCTCTGCGCAGCTTCGCGGCGTGATCACCCGGAAACATCTGCAGAAATTGCTGGCGGACCCCCAGGCCCGGGGCGAAGCTCTGGGTGAAATCGCAACTCAAGTGGTGGTGGTCGCCTACCCGGACGAGCCGCTGCGCGTGGTGGTGAATCGCATGGCCGAGACCGGCTTTACCCGATTCCCGGTTGTGGATCGCGGAGATCAACAAAAGCTGCTGGGAATAATCGGTCTGAGGGATCTGTTGTCGGCGCGGACCCGGAATCTCGAAGAGGAGCGCAACCGCGAGCGCGTTCTCCGTCTCCGGTTGCCGCTGCTGGGGAAAATTACTGAAACCGAGCCGTCCGATGGGGAGCCTGTGTAGTGATAATGCGGTGTTACGGCTTATAATTCTCAGGTGATTCATCGCGGGTTGGCAGGCGCGCTGCTGGCATGTTTCGCGGCGCAAGCCGCCGACCTTGATCTCTCGAATGCGCGGCTAGCGCTTCCCGCGGAACTTTCGAAACGAGAGTCGAAGGCGGTTGAGATGCTGCGCGATGAAGTACAAAAGCGTACGCAGATTCAGCTTCCGATTACGCCATTGGCCGGCAGTCCGGCGATTACCATTTCACGCGGCCGGGGCCCCGCCGAGGGCTACTCACTCCGAGTCGCCGGTAGTCAGGCATCCATAGTCGCGAACGATGAGCGCGGGATGCTGTTCGGCATCGGGCGGCTGCTGCGCGAGATGCACATGCGGCCAGGGCGAATCACGATCGCACGCGATCTCAACATCACCACATCGCCAAAATATCCGCTCCGCGGCCACCAGTTGGGCTATCGTCCGAAGACTAATTCCTACGATGGCTGGTCCGTTCCAGTCTGGGAACAATACATACGCGATTTGGCGGTCTTTGGAACCAACGCAGCCGAACTGATTCCGCCGCGGTCGGACGATGCCGCCGACAGTCCCCTGTTTCCTTTGCCGCCGATGCAGATGATGATCGAGATGTCGCGTCTGCTCGACGAATACGGCCTGGACGTGTGGATCTGGTACCCGGCCATGGATCCGGACTACTCGAACCCGCAAACGGTCGAGTCCGCGCTCAACGAATGGGGCGAAGTGTTCAAGAAACTGCCTCGCGTCGACGCCGTGTTCGTGCCGGGCGGCGATCCGGGCCACACCGAGCCCAAAATCTTGATGGCGTTTCTTGAAAAAGAGACGCGTGTGCTGCGCCAATATCATCCTCGAGCGCAGATGTGGGTCTCGGCACAAAGCTTCAATCAGCAGTGGCTTGATGAGTTTCTGGGCATTCTGAATCGCGAGAAACCGGCTTGGTTGAATGGCGTCGTCTTCGGCCCACAGATTCGCGTCAGCCTGCCGGAATTGCGAGCGAAAGTGCCCAAGCGCTACCCGATTCGGCACTATCCGGACATCACGCACAGTTTGCAGTCCCAGTATCCGGTGCCGGATTGGGATGTCGCCTATGCAGTCACGGAAGGCCGCGAGGTGATCAATCCGCGGCCGATCGATGAAGCGGCTATTTTCAGCCGGCTCCAACCGTACACGATCGGGTTCATCACCTATTCGGAAGGCTGCAATGACGACGTGAATAAATTCGTCTGGAGTTCGCTGGGTTGGGACCCTGGGGCCAACGTCACTGATATTCTTCGCCAATACGGCCGCTATTTCATCGGCGACGAATACGAAGATTCGTTCGCACAAGGCCTGCTGGCGCTGGAGCGAAACTGGCGTGGTCCGCTGGCCGAAAACAGGGGCGTGTACACCACGCTCGAGCAGTTCCAGAGCATGGAAGCGGCTGCCTCGCCTGGAACGCGACTCAACTGGCGCTTCCAACAAGCTCTCTACCGTGCTTATTACGACGCTTACGTCCGCCGCAGGCTGGTGGACGAATCTGCGCTGGAGGAGGCGGCCATGGATCAACTGCGTCAGGCTAAGACCAGCGGTGCGATCGAGTCCATGAACCGCGCCCAGCAGATTCTGGATCGTTCCAGTGCTGAGCATCCAGCGGTCGACTGGCGCGCGCGAGTCTTCGAGTTGGCCCAGGCATTATTCGACAGCATTCGCATGCAGTTGAGTGTCGAAAAATACCATGCGATCTCAGTGGATCGCGGCGCGACGCTCGATACCATTGATCGGCCGCTTAACAGCCGCGTCTGGCTGGAACAGCGTTTTGCGGACATCCGCAAAATGGAAGGCGAGGCCGAACGGCGGGCCGCTATCGATGAGATTCTGAATTGGACCAACCCCGGCCTAGGGGGCTTCTATGATGATCTGGGCGACCCGGCTGCCCAGCCGCACCTGGTGCGCGGCGCCGATTACGCCTCCGACCCGGCCTTCTTGAACTCGCCCCACGTTGCTTTCGGCGGAGCCGGCTCGTATCGCAAGTCGTTTTGGACCCACGCCGCATCGCTGAACGACGAGCCCCTCCGGATGCGGTACACCGATCTGGATCCGGCCGCGCAGTACAAAATTCGCGTCGTGTACGGAGGCGACAGCCCGCGGCAGAAGATCCGGCTGGTTGCCAATGGTGCAACCGAGATTCATCCCTTCATCGCCAAGCCGGTTCCTTATCGTCCGATCGAGTTCGACATCCCTCGTCAGGCGACGCGAAGTGGAGTTTTGAATCTGGCATGGACTCGCGAGCCGGGCCAAGGCGGTAATGGGCGCGGCTGTCAGGTTTCTGAAGTGTGGCTGATCCGGAAGTGAAATGGGACTGCGGTCTCCTAAGCCCGGCGATTCTTCTCGAACTGCCAGGCGGTGGTAACGATATCGGTCAACTCAGGAAAACGCGGCTTCCATCCCAGGGCGCGCTTCAGCTTGTCAGAATTTGCCACCAGCGCCGGAGCGTCGCCCGCGCGGCGCGGCCGATTTCGACGGAGTCATCCCCTTGTCTGCCATGCGAAGAAGAGTAATCTAAAATCACTTGTGACTGCTGAATCATTCGTGGCCGCGCATGGCGCCGCTCTGGAGCACTGGTGGGATAAGACCAAGGACCAGATCCTGCAATGGAAGCGGGCCTACGAATGGCCTCAGGGGACTACCGGCGAGGGTGCCTTCAAGAAGAGATCTGAACTTGAGCAGACGATCAAAAGCCAAGTAGACGCGGATGGGTTTCTTTGTAAGACTACCTTCGACGCCGTGCTGAAATGGGGATTTGGACATGCTTCAATGTGCTCCGAAGATGAGATCCAACATGCGACAAAGCATGCATTCGAACACCTAAGGGATGGAAGGATTGCTCAAGCGGCGAGGGAGTTGGTCATGTTGCCCGGAGTCGGAATTAGCCGGGCTAGCAAAGTGTTGGCGCTTTCAGATCAACAGGAATTCGGTATCTATGACAGCCGCTCCGCACATGGGCTCTCCGACTTCGTGGGATCGAACGGTCAGCGAATAATTCCGATTCCTCCCGGAAGAGTCATTCGCGGGGACTTTAGAAAAGATTATTGCGACGCCTTTGAGCGCTATACGTGGACCCTCAGATACCTCCGCAAACTTGCTAGTACGAGCGACTCCTTGAGTAGAGAGTTTGGTAGAGTAGCAGACCTTGAAGTTGCACTATTCACGCGCAGCCGAAGCGGAATTCAACTTCCCAGACCACCAAAGGATGTGCCATCAAATCTACGTGGGTTCGCAGAGCGCGACGAGGAATCTCTCTTCTGGACTCTTGGACTCGGAAAAAGGCCCAACGATTCTGGGTCACCTTCAATAACTCATCAGTGACCGTCTGGACGGGAAAACAAGGCAAAACGTCGAAGACGCTTGAGTGGGGCGAGATTAAGGCTTGCCTCGTGCACTTCAAAGGACGTGAGTTTCCACTTTCGAACAGTAAGACTGCGAGTGATCGTGATCCAAACGGACTCGGACAGTACTTTTATTCGAAGCTCCGCTGCTCTCCCCTTTTCGCGAGCCATTTCGCCGCTTTATGGGTCAATCAAGGGTTCGTGGAAGACAGTAGTAGGGGAAATGAAATCCTTCTTCGAGTATTAGAAACGGTCACGTGATCTTGAGCTCAATGCGATCCTGCACAAGACGTCTTAAGCCCGGCGGTTCTTCTCGAACTGCCAGGCGGTGGTGACAATATCAGTAAGCTCGGGAAAGCGCGGCTTCCATCCCAGAGCGCGCTTCAGCTTGTCAGAATTTGCGACTAGCACCGGAGCGTCGCCCGCGCGGCGCGGCCCCATCTCGTATGGAACGGTCCGGCCGGTGACCTCTTCGACAGCGCGCAACACTTCCATTACCGAGTGACCGGCGCCGGTCCCGACGTTGAAGGCATCGGAGGCTCCGCCGGCCAACAGTTTTTCGAGGGCTAAGACGTGCGCTTCCGCCAAGTCCGTCACGTGGATGTAGTCGCGGATGCAGGTTCCATCGGGTGTTTCGTAATTGTCGCCGTAGATGTTGATCGGATTGCCGGTGACGACCGCCCGAAGCAGCAGCGGGATCAGATGCGTTTCCGGATCATGTTCTTCGCCCAGTCCGGAATCAGGGTCGGACCCACACGCATTGAAGTATCGCAGCACGATACTCCGCAAACCGCGATATGGATCGAGCCAATGCAGGATCTTTTCCACCATCACTTTCGATTCGCCGTATGGACTGACAGGGTCGAACGGCGAGTCTTCGGGAATCGGCACCACCTGGGGCGTTCCGAAGACCGCCGCGGTCGAGGAAAAAACCAGCCGCCTCACACTGGTCTGCACCATGGCCGTCAACAATGACAGCGTCCCGCCGACATTGTTGGAAAAGTACAGTTCCGGTTTCTGGGTGGATTCCCCCACCGCGATGTAAGCCGCAAAATGAATGACGGCGTCGACCGCCTCTCGTGCCAGCAGATCGCTCAGAGCCTGCGTGTCGGCAAGATTCAGCTTATGGAACGGAAAATCAGCGACGTTGTGCTCATGCCCGCGTGAAAGGTCGTCCACCACGACGACGCCGTGGCCGCGCCGAGCTAACAAGTGAGCAGTGATCGATCCGATGTAGCCAGCGCCGCCCGTCACCAGAACTTTGGGCATGAACTTCTAGTGTAAAGTCACGGTGCCTTTAAAATGGTAACATATATGTTACTATGGCAGATGATTGACGTTCGAGAGTACAACGACCGCAGCGGCCGGAGCCCTTACGCGGCCTGGTTCAACCGCCTGGGCGCGCAGGCTGCCGCCAAGGTGACGACGGCGTTGACTCGTCTGGCGCAAGGCAACTTCTCGAACGTCAAGGGCGTCGGTTCCGGGGTGTTCGAGTGCCGCACCAATTTCGGGCCCCGCTACCGCGTTTATTTCGGCAAGGACGGAGACCGCCTCGTCATTTTGCTCGGCGGCGGCACCAAGAAACGCCAGCAGCAAGACGTCCAAACCGCTCTTGACCGCTGGCAGGATTATAAACGGAGAAAATAGGAGGACAACCATGGCCCTGACCCGCGACTTCAAGGAAACCATCCGCGCCCGCGTCGAGCGCGATCCCAAATTCCGCAAGGAGCTTCTCCGCGAAGGCGTCGAATGCATGCTCGGCGGCGATATCGCCACCGCCAAGACCATCCTCCGGGACTACATCAATGCGACCGTCGGATTCACGGAACTTGCCGAGGCCACGCATATCCCCTCCAAGAGCCTCATGCGCATGCTCGGGCCGGCAGGCAACCCGCGGGCGGATAATCTGTTCGAGGTCGTCAGTTTCTTGCAGCAACGTGAAGGCGTTCGCTTTCACGTAAGGGCGGCGCCCGTCTAGTCGAGCATCACTATGGATGTCACCGCAAAGGATATCATCACAATCTCTATTTCCGTTGCGTCTCTCGCCTTGTCGGGTTTTGCCCTCTGGCTGGTTCAATTCAATCGCGGCCGATTGAAAATGACGCAGCCCACCCTACTCTGCCTCAAGCGTGAACACCCGAGTATGAGACCAAAGATATTCCTGCGGACCTTGCTATATACAACCGGCCCCAAAGGGCGCGTTATCGAAACATGTACTTGAGCGTTCGTCATGAGTACGGGACATTCATCTTCGATTTCTGGGGGCACGCCGAAGGCGGCAAGCTCACACTCGGCAGCGGGCTTTTGTCGGCTCGACGGGTATCGCGTCGGACCACCATTTTAATCCGCGCGAGGGACTGGAAAACTTTCTCTATGTCGGCGGGCTTTATCTAATCGAGGTTTTCGCTACAATCGTCGGTCGGTCCAAGCCCGAGAAGTTGATGGAGTTGAATTTCGCTGTGAGGAATGAGCAGGCGGCAGAACTCGTCCAGATCCCGACGCGGGAACTCTTCCTCTTTTGGAACGCTTGTACACGGACTACGATGGCCAAGTTGAAATCCCGCCGCCCGCCTGAAATGAGGAATTGAGAACCATGGACCCTGACTGGCAACAAACTTTCCGAGATCGCATGCGCGGCTTCGGACATCGGCGTCCACCGGCTCCTGGCGAAGTGCCGCTTTCCATCAAAATACGGGTGACGTCGGGCTGCTTCCATCGCGAACATTCGCCCCGCGCATTCGAGCTGATGGCTTCCTACCTGGTCGGCTCAACCGCCGAGCTGGAATTCCAGGAACACGAAACCGGACCGGAGTTGCTTGTCTACACGGCGATGGCGACGGCGGGCCTCACTCTGGCGAAAAGCGTTATCGACCTCATCACGGCCATCATCAAGGCAAGGTCGGAGGGTGTGAAAAAAGGCGATCGGCCGAATGATCCCCTCGAATTGATCATTCGCCGGGTTGACGATCACAGCCAGTTTCGTGAAGAAACAGTACTCCGGATCGGTCATAACGAACCGGCTGACCCCAAACTAATTGAAACGCAGGTCGCCGAGGCCCTGAACAAAATTCTCAAGTCACCCAAGATATCGGAGCACAAAAAGAAGTTGCCTGTCTCGAAAAGCAGCAAGCGTAAAAAGAAGTGATCCTTACAGACCTTCGCGGGTGAATTCCGGCACAAAGGGATCTTAAGCGACGACCCGGCCTTGGTTAGTCACCGTCATGGTTGGTCACCGTCACAGGCGCGATGCGCGGAGCCCTGCTATACTGAAGTTTAGATTTTTACGATTCGGGTCGCTTGCCCCGGGCCGAGGAAATCAGATGCCAAAACGTACATTTCAACCAAACAATCGCAAACGGGCAAAAACGCACGGGTTTCGGGTACGCATGAGTACCAAGGATGGACGGGCGGTGCTGGCGCGGCGCCGGGCCAAGGGCCGCCATAAACTCACGGTTAGCGACGAGAGAGCTGTCCGGTCTGCCGACTAGGTTCGGTTTCCCGAAGAGCGCCCGGATTCTGCGAACTTCTGATTTCCGCAAAGCGTACAGTCAAGGGAGCCGGATTGCGGGCCCTTACTTTGCGGCGTTTTGCCTGCGAATTCCGCGAGGCGAAGAGGACGGACCGAGGCTGGGCTTCACGGTGCCACGCGCCTTCGGAAAGGCTGTCATGCGAAACCGGGCGAAGAGGCGGTTGCGAGAAGCTATTCGGGTCCGCATGCACGAAATCCCAGCCCAATGGGACATCGTGATCAACCCGCGGCGCGCGGCTTTGAAGGCGCCGGTGGAAGAGCTTCGACGCGAAGTGGATCGGCTGGTGACGCAATGCGGAAAGTGGTAATCGCCACATTGGGGTTCTACAAGCGTTTCCTTTCACCCCTGCTTCCCTCGGCTTGCCGCTATCGTCCCACCTGCTCGGAATACATGATCGAAGCGGTCGACAAGTACGGCGTACGGCGTGGTGTTTGGATGGGCACCTTGCGTCTGCTGCGCTGTCATCCGTTTCGTGAGGGCGGTTTTGATCCGGTTCGCTAGAGAACTTTCACACCATGGCCGATTCGCCTAATAATCCGATCCAACCCGGCCAGCAGGGTAAGAAAGAGCTGTCCATGGAGACCCGGCTCCTACTGGCGTTCCTGCTAATGGGCCTCGTGCTCTTCCTCACCCCTTACATTTACAAAGCCCCGCCTCAGCCGCCTAAACAGGTTGTCCCAGCGGCAGGAAAGCAAGCCCCGCAAGCTGAGAAGAAGCCGGAAGCAATTCCCGTGCGCCCGGCGGCCCCCACCCTGGCCATCCCTGGCCAGATCCAGGACACCGCCGAGAGAGAATTCACGGTCGACACCGACATCTACCGCATCAAATTCTCCAATCGCGGTGGGGTGGTGCATAGCTGGGTGCTCAAGAAGTACTTGGACCACGCCGGAAAGCCGCTCGAACTGGTGAACCAGGCGAGTTTCTCCAAAGTCCCGGCGCCTTTCTCGCTGTCACTCAAGGACAGTCAGGCCGCGGACCTGCTCAATTACGGACTTTATGCCGCCCATCCAGCTGCGGGAGGCCTGGGGATCGAGTACGAGTTCTCCGATGGCAAGAACCATGCGAAGAAAACGTTCCAGTTCACCAAGGACGGCTACTTGTCCCAAGTTGCCACGGAAGTTTCGCAGAACGGCGTGCCTGTCGACAATCTGATCCAATGGCGCGGCGGATTTGGCGACCCCACCTCGTTGAACAGGATCGCGGAACAGCATGTCGTCTACTATGACCTCAACCAGGGCAAGTTGATCACCAGGGATGCCAAGTCCGCCAAAGACGGTCCAGTCTCGGTGACTGGGAGTTTTTCCTTCGCGGGTGTGGACGACCGGTTCTTTGCTTGCGCTTTCCTGCCGAAAGACAATACTTCGACCACCGTGGTGGCGGTCAAGGATGATGTCCCCGCGACCCCGAGCGGCAAGGAGGAGATGCATGTCGGTGTGGAGGTGGGCGGAGACACCGTCAACCGCCTGGTAGCCTTTGTCGGGCCAAAGGACATCGATCTGCTGCGCAAAGTGGATCCGAAGTTGGAGCAGCTCATCGACTGGGGATGGTTCGGTGTTATCGCCAAACCAATCTTTCTCGCGCTGCACTGGCTCAATGACAACCTGGTGCACAATTACGGCTGGTCTATCGTAATCATCACCATCGTGATCAATCTCGTTCTGCTGCCGATGCGCTTCGCGGGCATGAAATCGCAGCGCAAAATGCAGGCGCTGCAGCCGAAGATTGCAGAAATCAACGCCAAGTATAAGGGACTGAGCCTGCGCGATCCACGCAAGGCGCAACAGAACCAAGAGATCATGGATCTCTACAAGACCGCCGGCGCTAATCCCATGAGCGGCTGCCTCCCGATGGTGATCCAGATGCCGATCCTGTATGCCATCTACAAGGTCCTCAACGTCACCATCGAGCTGCGCGGCGCGCATTGGCTGTGGGTGACCGACCTGTCGCAGCCTGAGCAGCTTCCGATTCATATTCTCCCGTTGATCATGGTGGTCTCGCAGTTCTTGGTTACTCAGATGACGCCCACGCCGGGCGTTGATCCCGCGCAGGCCAAGATGATGAAGTTCATGCCGCTGATGTTCGGTTTCTTCTTTTACAATGTGTCGAGCGGTCTGGTGTTATACTGGTTGACCAGCAATTTAGTGGGAATTTTGCAGCAATGGATAGTCAATCGAACCATGCCACCACCGCCGGCTCCGGCGCCCAAGATCATACCCAAGAAAAAAACCAGGGTATAAGGCCAGTGGGCGAACACAAGTATACGGTCGGCTCCACGGGTCCACGTATCGAGGAGTTCCTGGACATCGCGCTGGACGACATGGACATGGACGTCGAGTACGAAGTCCTGGAAGGCGTGCATACGCATCCGGATCTCGAAGATCCTGATGTGGTGGTGAAATTCTCGGGTCCGGAAGTGGACCTTTTGCTCGCCAACAAGGCCGAAGTTCTGCTGGCCCTCGAATTCCTGACCATGGAAGCCCTGCGCATGCCGCCCGAGGATCACTCGCGGCTGTGTTTTGATGCCAATGATTACCGGCTGATGCGCATCGAGGAATTGCGCCTCAGCGCCGCGACCGCCGCCGAGAGGGTGAAGCAGACGCAACGCCCCTTCCACTTCAATCCCATGAGCAGCCGGGAGCGCCGCATCATTCACCTCTGCCTGCGTAACGAGACCGACATCCGCAGCGAAAGCACCGGCACGGGACCGTTTCGCCAAGTGGTGGTGTTGCCGATTGGCATGCCTCTGCCGGAGCCGATCCGTCCACCGCACCCCCCTCCGCCGCGGCGTGATGGCCCAGGTGGTCCGCCGGGAAGACGGTCAGGTCCGCCCCGGCGTGGCGGCAGAGACCGCCGCAGGTAGAACAAGGCAGCCCGCTGCAGGTTCGAGATACCATTGTTGCGATTTCCACTCCGCCGGGACAGTCCGGCCTTGGGATTGTCCGGCTTTCGGGTGACCGGGCGCGACCGATCGCCGAAACGATCCTCAGATTTCGCGCCGAGCACTCCTGGAAGCCCTGGACGGCTGCTCTGGCCGAGCTGATCGATGACACCGCCAACGTGATCGACGAAGTAGTGGCGACGTTTTTCGCCGCGCCTCGCTCATATACGGCCGAGGATCTGGTGGAAATTTCCTGCCACGGCTCGCCGGTAGTGCTGCGGTTCGCGGTCGAGCGCGCCTGCGCGACCGGCGCACGATTGGCCGAGCCCGGCGAATTCTCGCTGCGCGCGTACCTCAACGGAAGAATCGATCTTCCCCAAGCCGAAGCGGTCCGCGACCTGATTGAGTCCACCACGCTGTATCAGGCTCGCGTCGCCGCGCAACAGGTGGAAGGATCGGTTTCGCGGCGCATCCGGCCGGTAAAGGAACAATTGCTGGAGCTGATCGCTTTACTCGAAGCCGGTATCGACTTCGCCGAAGACGATGTGAGCGTCGCTCCCACAGAGGAAATCCTGCGGAGGTTGAATCCGGTGACACAAGCGCTCGCGCAGCTCATTTCCACGTTCGACTATGGCAAACTGGTTCACTCCGGAATCACGCTGGCCATTGTGGGACGGCCGAACGTAGGCAAAAGCAGCTTGTTTAACCGGCTGCTAGAGCAGGATCGCGCTATCGTCACCGAGATTCCCGGGACGACGCGCGATCTAGTGTCGGAAGTGGCGGCCATCGAAGGAATTCCAATCCGGTTTGTCGACACGGCGGGGATTCGGATGGGCCAAGATCTGGTGGAAAATCTCGGCATCGAGCGCAGTTACCAAGCCATGGCTGACGCTGACCTTACGCTGGTAGTGATCGACCTCTCCCAACCTGTTCACGCGGGCGACTTGGCCCTGATCGAACGCGCCAAGCAGCAGGGGCGCTACATCCTAGTGGGCAACAAGTCGGACTTACCGCCTGCGGGGGCGCCTCCCGAAGAATTTGTCGCGGTTTCCGCGATCACCGGCCACGGAATTGAACGGCTGCGCGCGAAGATCGTCCCGGCTGCAGCGCGAGAGCAGGAGTCGGGATTCATCACCAGCTTGCGGCATGAGCAGTTGCTGCGTGAGAGCGTCGAGGCCCTCGAACAGGCCCACAAAGCCGCTCAGTTGGGCATTCCGCATGAGATGCTGCTCCTGGATCTCTACGCCGCCCTGCGTCCGATCGACGCCATCACCGGCGCCACCACTGCCGATGACATTCTCAACCGCATCTTTTCGACCTTCTGCATCGGGAAATAGAGTTCTTGCTGAGCCGTGACCGGAGGAAGCGGTCATTCTCAAGGCTCTATCGCCTCGAAGACAGCCATTGGTTCACCCTGCTCATCGACAACATACCGAATCGCTGCCGACACACTCTGCCGCTTCAACCACCGCGTACTCCCATGCCGTGCCCAGCGCTTTCGATGAGGTTCATCTAGCCCAAGCCGGTTCAAACAGCGGCTCGCATAGGATTTCAAGTCGTTCATGATTCTCTCGGGGCGAGCATCCCCTTCCACCACTAGATGAACATGAGTGCTGCGCACGTGGGCGGCTAACAGCCTCCACTCCCGATCTATGCAGCGTTCCAGCATATCGGCTAATACCGCCTCACGGCGGCTTGGGTCCATACCATAGGATGGCTGATCCATCAATTGCCGCTCCGCCAAGACGCGCTTCGGATTGGCTTCCACTACGCGGCTCCCGGGCAAACTATGTGCTCTATCGACAGAACCCGATTCATCGCCATGCAAGTGGCAGCCTTAGAAGGCAAACGTAATCAAGTAGACCACAGAGCTTTATCGATTCACTTTGGACCGCTTCCTCCGGTCGCGGCTCAGTACGAACTGCTATGCTCGGACACTTCGACGACTTTACCACTTCCATGCCGCATATCTGGTGGTGGCTGGTGGGAAAAACGGCCTGGACCTGTTTACAATGGGGATGGCAGGCAAGTTTCTTGATCCGATCAATCCTTTTTCTTGGTGTTGTTGGCGCTGTGCTCGCGCAGGCTCAACCTCAACATGGGGAACTGGACGCCAGCCCGGCGCTATTCACCGTGCTTGCTGCCATCAATGCCGCGGGCTACGACGCCGACCTCGATTCCAATGCCAACTCGCCGCTCCGCAAGCAGGTTCGGGACGTCATCGCGGCCAAGCATTTGGAATCAGTGGAAGCGCTCAAGCAGTTTTTCGCCCGCCACAAGCAAGAGAATCAGATCGCCGAGTTGAATCAGTACATCTCGTTCGCCCTGACACTCGACGGACCACCGGATTTTCAATCCCGGATGAAACCCGAGGAGATCCCGCTGGATGTTCGGCCGATGGCCGGGCTCGATCACCTGATCGCCGCATTTTATCGGGAGGCCGGCATCGAGGATATGTGGAAGCAAGCCCAACCGGCCTACGATCAACTGATTGCCGCCTACCATTCGCCGGTTTCAAAGGCTTTGCTCGAAGCCAACGCCTACGTGCGCAATCCGACCAGCGGCTTCCGGGGCCGGCGATTTCAAATTTTCATCGATCTGCTAGGAGCGCCGAACCAGATTCAGACTCGCAGCTACAAGGACGATTATTTCGTCGTGGTAACTCCCTCGCCGGAACCGCAGGTCGATCAGATCCGCCACGCCTATCTGCATTACTTGCTGGACCCGCTGGCGCTGCGGTATTTCGAGCAATTGAATCGACTGAAAGGGCTCGCCGATTTCGCTGCTCCAGCGCCCGCACTCGATAACGCGTACAAGGATGATTTCGTCCTGCTCGCCACCGAGTGTTTGATCAAAGCCGTGGAAAGCAGGCTGGCGCACGGAGCCGCCGATCGACAGGCGTTGGTGGACCAAGCGCTGCGGGAGGGATTCGTTCTGACGCCGGCTTTGGCCGACGGTTTGGCGGTTTATGAGAAGCAGGAAGAATCGCTGCGGCTATATTATCTCGATCTGGTCGGGCAAATCGATCTGGAGCGAGAGGACAAGCGGCTGGAGAAGATTCAGTTCTCAAGGAACGCGGCCGTGAAGAAAGCCCCGTCCGCTCCGCGGCCGCCCCCACCCGTGATCGCGGGTACGGCGAAAACGCTGGCGGAGGCCGAAGAGCTGTACGCCAAGCGGGATCTCGATCGCGCCCGGGAAACGTATCTCAAGGTGCTGCAGACCAATGGCGAGACTACGCTACACGCCAGGGCGTATTATGGTTTAGCGCGCATAGCTGCGCTGCAAAAAGATCCTGAGTTGGCCGAGAAGTTGTTTCAGAAAACGTTGGAGTTGTCGCCGGACCAGGACACCGAGTCGTGGGCCTATCTTTATTTAGGCCGGTTATCCGATGCCGCGGGAGATCGTGGCCAGGCGGAAAAAAACTACCGGGCCGTGCTCGCCATTGATGGCGCACCCGATTCGGTAAAGAACGCTGCCACAAAGGAGCTCGCGCAGCCGTTTCATAGAGACCAATAGTTCGCCGTGAAAAACGCGGCAATGACCTTCATCAAAATAGGAGCAGACATGAAAAGATTCAGAAAACCTTGGGTGCTGGCTAGCGGAATGCTGGCGTTGGGCCTACCCTCCCTTTGGGCGCAAAAGCCAAAATCTCCAAAAGAGGTTGCAGCTATCCAGGCCGTGCAGGCCGCCAAGACACCCGACGAACAGATCAAAGCTATCGAGAATGTGTTGACGAACTTTGCCGACACCGAATTCAAGAACGTGCTTCTCCAGATGGCCGTGCAAATTGAGGAGCAAAAGGGTGACTTCGCGCAGACGGTGTTCTACGCCGAAAGACTGCTCGAAGCCGATCCCAAGAATGCTTATGCGCTGGATACGCTGGCCAGCGAAACCGCGCGGCACACCCGCGAGTTCGACCTCGATAAAGAAGAAAAACTAGCCAAAGTGGACAAGTGGGCCAAAGCCGCCATCGACGCCGCTCCCAATGCTCCCAAGCCTAACGCCAGCATCCCGGACGCGCAATGGGACAACGCCAGAAAGGACATGCAGGCTCAGGGTTATGAGGCCATGGGAATGGCCGCTTCCCTCCGCAAGAAATACGACGATTCCATCGCGGATTATAAACAGGCGCTCGCCGTCGGCTCCACCCAGGACCCGGCAACATGGCTTCGTCTCGGGCAAGCTTATCTCGATGCCAACAAGCTGGACGATGCGAGTGCGGCATTCGACAAGGCCTTGGCCGCGCCCAATGCCAGCCCGCAAGTCAAGACTATCGCTCAAGCCAAGAAGGATGAAACGGCAAAACGAAAGGCCGGAGCAGCCAAGCCTCCGGGAGGTTTCTAATCTTTAGAGCAAAACCAATTTTTAAAGCGACACCAGGCAGCGATCGCTTCCACCAGCCTGTAACAGCCGAGATCGAAGTACTTGAAGAGATTCTCGGGCATCATTTCGAAGACCGGGAACTACTGGAGCGGGCGCTTACCCACAAGTCGCGCGTGTACGAGAAGAATACGGAAGCTCCCTCGGACAATGAGCAGTTCGAATTTCTCGGTGACGCAATTCTCGGCTTCCTGGCGAGCGAAGCCTTGGTCGCGCGCCATCCCAATTATCCAGAAGGCCGGCTCTCGAAGATGAAGGCTCATCTGGTAAGCGCCTCCCATCTTCACCAGGTTGCAGCGCGCTTCAAATTGGGGCATCACTTGCTGCTGGGACGGGGCGAGGAGATGAGCGGCGGAAGAGAAAAAAAGGCGCTGCTCGCCAATGCGCTGGAAGCTTTGATTGCCGCGCTATATCTGGATGCGGGCATTGAGGCGGCGCGCGGCTTTGTGGTTGGGCATATTATCGGCGAGGACGATCCTCTCGACGAGGGATTAGAGGGTACCGATTACAAGAGCGCTCTGCAAGAGATGGCGCAATCGCGCAAGCTTCCTCAGCCGCGCTATCTCACCATAGAGGAACGCGGCCCCGAGCACGCCAAGACGTTCTTGGTGGAAGTGCGGGTCGGCCGGGAATGGATCGGCCGGGCGGAGGGCTTGTCCAAGAAGAGCGCCGGACAAAGGGCGGCGCAACAGATCCTGCAGCAGTTGACGGACGCGGGCGAGTTGTCCCCTCCTAGCGCTTAGTCTCTGGCGCCGCCTGCTTACTGCCTACTGCTTCCTGCTTCCTGCTTAATGGCTTCCGCCTGCTGCGCCGGCGGCGACATCCGTTCCGGCTCTCCCTTCACGCCAGTTTCATTGAGAATGACCATATCGACGCGCCGGTTCCTCTGCCGCCCTTCTTCGGTATCGTTGTTGTCCACCGGGGCGGTGTCGGCATAACCGGCGATGGAAAGCCGGTCGCCGGGCAATCCGGAACTGACGAACAGTTCCAGCAGCGCAATGCTGCGGGCCGCCGACAAATCCCAATTGCTCTTGAAACGAGAATTGTGGATCGGCACCGAGTCGGTGTGGCCTTCCAGCCGCACTGGATTGGGAACCTGCTTGATAGCGTTGGCGATCTTTTGGATGCTCGGATAAAAATCCTTTGCAATCTCGTCCTCCCCAGATGGGAACAGCGCTGCTTGCGTGAAGCTGATGATCAGCCCGCGTGCGCCCATGCTGATCTTCAGTTTTCCGGCCCGGACCTCGCTACCCAGTTCCTGGTTGAGGATCTGGAGCGATGGCAGCAATTCCGCGATCTGCCCGTCCCGCTTCACCTCCACGGTCTTTAACTCTTTCTTGACTCCCCCCGGGCCCTTCATTTGCGCGCTGCCCTGACCCTTCACATCGATGGCGCCGCCCAGGACCGCTGTGACCACGCTATTAAAAGACTCGCCCTTCAACGCCTTTTGCACGGAATCGGAAACCGCTTGCATTTTCGCTTTATCGGTCTGAGAGCTGGCAAACATAACCACGAAAAATGCGAACAGGAGCGTGATGAAGTCAGCGTAAGACACTAGCAGGCCGTGGCAGAATCCCCCGCTATTGGAAGGCGACTCACCAACTGGGCGTAGGCATGATCTCCGGAGATAATTGGGAGCAGAAGCGCTTATGCCAGTTCCAAACCGTTCGGAACGT
>Ga0073928_10006127_pt1 | contig 16350 bp, 14 predicted proteins | sample PaiPotPPA55metaG_FD_76969 | JGI IMG/M metagenome (GOLD analysis project Ga0073928, IMG submission 76969) | Iron sulfur acid spring bacterial and archeal communities from Banff, Canada, to study Microbial Dark Matter (Phase II) - Paint Pots PPA... ... | reverse complement strand
GATGTGGTGACCCAGAAAACTCACGGCGCGGGTGTCGAAGAAATCATCGAGCAATTATTGGCCGATGATTTGCGAAGCCTGCAGCCGCGTTTGAAGCGCCACGATATTCTTCTGGGCCGCAGAGAAAATGGTGAGGAATTTTGTCTGGGGCCTTACGGCACGCGAGTCGCGGTGGCTGGGCCGTCGGGCGGAGGAAAATCCACGGTGGTTACCGCCATCGTGGAGCGCCTGATTCAAAAACATTATCAGGTGTGTGTAATCGATCCCGAGGGCGACTACGACGATGTGGCGCAATTCGTTACTTTGGGCGCAGCTGATCGCATCCCGGGAATTTCCGAGATTCTGGAAGTGTTAAAAAACGCCGGCAGTTCGATCAGCATCAATATGCTTGGCGTGCCTCTGGCCGATCGCCCCGGATATTTCGTGGGACTGCTTCCTAGGCTCCAGGAGTTGCGCGCCCGCACTGGCCGCCCACACTGGATTGTGATCGACGAGGCCCATCATCTGCTCCCATCCGAACTGGATTCCGCGAGCTTGAGCATTCCTTCAAGCCTGGGCAGTTTTGCGCTGATCACCGTGCACCCTAAAAGTGTTTCCAAGGCTTTGCTGGACACCGTGAATTGCGTCATCGCTATAGGGCCAGAGCCCCGCGAGATCATCGAGGAAGTCATCGAAGGCTCGGGCAAAGCCTGGGCCCTGCCAACGCAAACCGCGCCAGATAAATCTGCGCCTGAAGTGCGTCCCGGGGAAATAATGGTATGGCAGCTTCCGGAATCAAATCCGCCGGAGAAGATCACGCTGGAGCCGGCCAAAATCGAACTGCGCCGTCATAAGCGCAAGTACGCCGCAGGTGAATTGGGCAAAGACAAGAGCTTTTACTTCCGCGGGCCGCACGGGAAGCTGAATATTCGTGCGCAAAACCTGAACCTTTTTGCACAAATCGCGGAAGGCGTGGACGAGGAAACGTGGTTGTACCATCTGAAGCAGAACGATTACTCCGAGTGGCTACGGGAAGCAGTGAAAGACGACGCCGTAGCGGATGAGATCGCCATGGTAGAGCGAAATGCGAACCTGCCGCCCGCGGAGAGCCGCGCCCGAATCCTCGAAACCATCCGCAAGCATTACACCAGCGCGGCTTGAGTGGTCGCTTAAAGCCAGTTAGCTCATCAACGCAATTAACGTCTTTCTCAGGGTCGCTTACAGCAAAGACCTGATTGTCGACTTTGAAACCTGACGCTATCTTCGTTTCATTATTTTGCTTCAGATACCTCACAACGGATAGGCGCTTGGCCCCGAACACAAGTGCCTATCCCCCCACCTTTCGCGTCATCAAATATAAACGCCAAGCTGAGTGATATTACTGTTTCACTATATATGGCGCTTAATCCGCTCGTAAGTGAGCGAACTGCTGGGATCAGGTGCGCTTGCGCGTGAGTGAATTCCTAACATAAACTGGATTGTCGTAGCACGCCGCTCTGCCGCTTCAGCTTTCTTCCCGCCGCACTCTCCGGGTTGGCAGGGTTGGTTATCACGAACCGATCTGCTCGATTTGCTTACTCTCGGCCCAGACGACCGGGCGCGTGGTTTAAGGGGAAACAGCTTGGCCACTCCGCTGGAGAATTGGGTGAACGAGGCAGCGCAGTTAACCCGGCCTGACCGCATCGTCTACTGCGATGGCTCGGAAGCGGAAAACCAGAGAATCCTCGCCGAAATGCTGCGTGGCGGAGACTCCCTTAGGCTGAACGAAACCACTTACCCGAATTGCTACCTGAGTCGCAGCAGCCCCAATGATGTGGCTCGCACAGAACACTTGACCTTTATTTGCACCCCCGAGAAGGACGACGCGGGGCCCACCAACAACTGGATGGATCCGCAGGGGGCCAAACACAAGGTTGGAGCGCTGCTTAGCAACGCGATGCGCGGCCGGACCATGTACGTCATTCCGTACATCCTGGGGCCGGTGGATTCGCCGTTGAGCAAGATTGGCGTGGAAGTCACCGACAGCCCCTACGTAGTCGCCAATATGCGCATCATGTCGCGCATGGGAAAAGTGGCCCAGGACCGATTAGGAGCCTCCGCGGAGTTCGTCGGCGGACTGCACTCCCTGGGCGATCTGGACCCCATGCGGCGGTACATCCTGCATTTCCCGCAGGAAAATTTGATCTGGAGTGTGGGCTCGGGGTACGGAGGCAATGCCCTACTGGGCAAGAAGTGCTTTGCCCTGCGCATCGCCAGCGCCATGGCCCGCGATCAAGGCTGGATGGCGGAACATATGCTGATCCTGGGGCTTGAAGCGCCCAGCGGCAAAGTAACCTACATGGCCGCGGCATTTCCCAGCGCCTGCGGCAAAACCAACCTGGCCATGATGGTATCGGCGCTCGAGGGTCAGGGCTACCGCGTCTGGACCGTGGGCGATGATATTGCCTGGATGAAAATCGGGGAAGACGGCTACCTGCACGCCATCAATCCCGAGGCTGGCTTCTTTGGGGTTGCGCCCGGGACGAGCTACAACACCAATCCCAACGTGATGGACGCGATCCATCGCAACACCATCTTTACTAATGTGGCCCTGACTCCCACGGGCGAACCGTGGTGGGAAAGCATTGGGGAAGCTCCTCCACGCGCGCTGATCAATTGGAAGGGCGATGTGTGGGATTCTTCGAAGGGTCCCGCGGCGCATCCCAACGCGCGTTACACCGTGCCGGCCAACCAGTCACCGAGCATTTCTTCGCAATGGGAAGCGCCGGAAGGCGTGCCCATTTCCGCGTTCATTTTTGGCGGCCGCCGAGCACGTCTCGCGCCGCTGGTTTACGAATCCTTTAACTGGCAGCACGGCACGTTTGTAGGCGCCACGATGGCGTCTGAGACTACGGCAGCCGCCTCCGGCGAAGTTGGCATTACGCGCCGCGATCCCATGGCCATGCTGCCCTTTTGCGGCTACAACATGGCGGAGTATTTCGGTCACTGGCTGGAAATGGGCAAGAAGATCCCGCACCCGCCAACAATCTTTCATGTGAACTGGTTTCGCCGGGGCGCGGACGGCAAATTCCTGTGGCCCGGTTATGGTGAAAACGTTCGCGTGCTAAAGTGGATTTTGGAGCGCGTGGAAGGCCGCGGCTCCGCACAGGAAACACCCATTGGCTACGTGCCCGGTCCCGGCGGGTTAACGCTCGATGGATTGAAAATTTCTCCGGCCGCGATTGAGGAGTTGCTGCGAGTAAATCCCGACGATTGGCAGACGGAAATGGATGACACGCGCCAGTTCTTCGATAAATTCGGGACGCGCCTTCCGCGCGAAATGCGCGAAGAACACGAAAGACTCTCCCGCCGGCTACAACGCACCGTCACCGCATAGCAGACCGCCGCTCACTTTTTCCGCGAGGCCTTGGGCTTCAAGGTTTTGCCGTACTCATAACTCACTGCCATGTATTTCCGCAGTTCCTTGGTATTTTTCAGCAGCGCATCGGGCACGGTAACGTATTCCTTCATCACTGCGCCGTACACTTCGAACAGCTTGCTCTTATGTTTTTTCAGGAAAGCTTCGCGCTCCTCGTTCGGAAGTCGAAGCGCCAGGCTTTGAGTCACGGCTGAGAACAGCGAAAACATGTTGCCGTTGACGGCGGTGTAGGGATTGGCGGCGCCTTTGCGCTCGACGCCCGGAAGCGTCGCGACCGCCTTTTCGTACAGCGCTACTTTCTCCGCGGGGATGGGACTCTTCTTCTGTGGAGTCATAAGGCCTCGCAATAGCGGCCGAATCTTATCACTGGATGGTTCGCAGATTCTTTGCAGAAGGCCGGAGAATTACGCGCGGGCTTCGAATTCAGTTTCTTTGGACTTATTCCGCGGGCGGATGTGGGCACCGTTACAAGCAGCGATAGGTGGTGCGGCACCGGTCAGGGGGCGTTTCTTGATTCGTCTCAATAATGTGTTCAGCATCGACAAGCAGACACGCGCGTTTCGGGTAACCTCTTCGAGGTCCGCCCCCGCGACCGGAATATTGGGCGGCTCGCTGGCAAAATTGGCCAGCGTGCAAACAGAAGCCACCTCCGTCGGCGTTCGAGGCCCTTCCTGGCCAAGAGCGGATCGCCCACTGAAGAACACGGCGGCGAGGCAAACTGTCAAGATGACGCGTGGTACGCGAGGCATGTACCATTTTTGTCAGACCAGAGCTAAGGAAAAATAGTACTTCCGGTTCATGTGCCGCGAAGAACTCCAAAGCGTAAACAAATCTGTGAGAACTCTTAGCGAGAAAAAATTTTGCGACATCCGAACAGGTCCCTGTACTGCGGTTCAAGAAGAATGTCCCAATGAACATGACCTGCAAGTCCGGAGATTTTATCCGCGCCGCGTCGGTACGGTTCACATCATCCCAATCATGTGTCACTACTCCATTCGCAGCGCTTGCATTGGCGATATTGACGCTGCGCGACTGGCGGGAATAATGGCCGCGAAAAACGAGCAAATCGCGAGTGCGCCGGCGGCCACAGCCAATGCCAGTGGGTCCCAGGAAGAAACGCCATAAAGCTGGGCGGAAATTAATTTTCCAGCTCCGACAGCCAGAGGCAATCCTAATAACAGGCCGACGAGAACCCGTTTGTATGCGCCGCGCAGCACCAACCGGATCACCTTCAGGCGGTCAGCGCCGAGGGCCATGCGCACGCCAATTTCGTTGGTTCGCTGATTCACGGTATAAGCCGTTACGCCGTACAGTCCCACAGCCGCCAGTAACAGCGCAACAATGCCAAACAGCCCCGCAAGGCTGGCTACCGCGCGCTCCTGGTCGAAGGAGAGTTCCACCTGTTCCTGCATGGTCCTGATGCTGGTAATGGTCAAGTTGGGATCCACCTCCGCCACTGCTCGGGTGAGCAGCGGCTCCAGCATTCCTGTGGGCGTATTCGTCAGCAACATCATTGCCTGGATGTAGTGACTACTGAGCTCCAGCCTGGCCATCAGGTCGTTTTGGTAATCGACGCGCTGAGCCAACGGCACATAAAACATCGGACGCGCGGGCTTGCCCAGGTTAAAGCCCGCGAATTTTGCGTCGCGCACGATGCCGATGATTCGGAACGTTCCCACGTTCTCTGGCAAGTCCATACCGAAATGCTGGTCCATGGGATTTTCGCCATTCTTGAAAAAGCGCTTCACAAAGGCTTCGTTCACGATGGCCACCGACTCGGTGGTTTCATTATCCGCGGGCGTAAAATATCGTCCGCGCAAAATGGGAATAGCGAAGTTTTGCAGATAGTTCGCGCTTACGCGGTCCCAGGAGGCGCCCGATTCTTCGCCCGGCGTTGGAGCGGGATGGCCAGCTACTAAAATACTTTCACCCCAATTATTGGTGAGCGGATCGTACAGCGCGAGGCCGGAGCCCTGTACGCCAGGCAGGCGTTCAAGACTGGCTTCCAGTTGGCGAGAACGTGCGGCTAACTGAGGCATGGTGTAGTTGGCTGCAGGGTTGTGCAACTCCACCACGACACGGCCGGGCACTTGAAAGCCGAAGTCCTGATGCTCCAGTTTGTTCAGGCTGCGGCCCAGCATGGTCGCGCCAGCGACCAACACAATCGAAACGGCGGCTTGTACCACCAGGAGCGCTTTGCGGCTGAAAGACGAGCGGTCCGTCGTGCCGCGGCCAGCACCGCGCAAGGCTTCCGCCGGATCGGTCCGCGTAACAAACCACGCGGGGGCCGCGCCGAAGATGATTCCAGTCAGCAAGGCTAGTGCGAAGGCGAACGCCAAGACCACGAGCGATGGCATGGCGCTGATGGGCAAGAAATTTGCGCTACGGAAGGCTAATGCCAGGAGCAACCGCGCGGCCACAGCCGCGAAGATAAGTCCGAGGATTCCCCCGGCAATGGCCAGCAGCACGCTTTCCGTCAAAGCCTGGGTAATGACCTGGCGCCGCGTGGCTCCGATAGCCATGCGCAGCGCGGTTTGCGCACGGCGAGACACGGCGCGCGCCAGCAACAAGTTCGCTACATTGGCGCACGCCACCAGCAGCACCAAGCCACAAACGGTCAACAGAATTTGCAGGCTGCGCCCGTATTCCTCTTTCATTTCGGCGACGCCTGCGCCGGCGGGCACCACGTTTAATACCTGCTTGGGCAGGCTGTGGAGCACCTCGGGCATCCAATTCGCCGGGTACCCGGAGTCATTTTGCATCCATTGCCGCAGAAATACCGTGAGGCGTGGCGACATCCCGTCAATCGAAGCGCCGGGCCGCAACCGGCCGATCATGCGCAGCCACGCGGAAACGGGTTGACGCAGCAGCGCTACGTCGCCATCAATCAGGGGCTCCTGTTGAAGGGGTATCCAGATATCCGGAGGATCACTGCGCAGCGTCTCGCCGAAAAATCCGGCCGGCGCAACTCCAATCATGGTGAAAGGCTTACCCTCCACAATGAAAGTGGAACCCACCACTGAAGTGTCGCCACCGTAGACGGTTTGCCAGGCGCGATGGCTAAGGACCGCAACCGGAGCAGCAGCGGGTTTGTCGTCCTCGGGAGTAAACGTTCGCCCGCCAAACGCTTTGATACCAAGGGTGTGGAAATAATTCCCGGTGACATACTCGGAACGCAAAGGCCTGCTGGCCACGTCAACACCCTGTCGCCGAACGCTTAATCGCCCGCGGCCTGCCTGGAAGGCCATTACCTCCGCAAACTCTGGCGTCTGGGCTTTCAGCCGCTCGAACAAAGGAAACGAAACCATGCCCCAGCGATCCTGCGGCCCGCCTTCCACGCAGCAATCGTCACCCTCTCCTACGCGATAAAGCCGTGCGGGATCGGAAACCGGCAAGGAGCGCAGCATTACCGCGTGGATCAGCGTGAAAATAGCCGTCGTTCCGCCGATTCCGAGCGCCAGAGTGAGCACCGCGGTGGCGGTAAAAACCGGGGACTGTCTGAACTGTCGCGCAGCGTAGCGTAGATTGCCCAACAGGTTGTGCATCTCGCACCTCTTCTCAATCCTTTACAATCCTTTACGAAGGGGCGCGGCCTCAGGTTCCCTGCTGCTGACTTTTGATCGGATGGCCAGTACGAGAGCGCTCCCGCTTCGGCGTCCGCGCCTTGCCCACCGTAGGGTCCCTTACACACGAGCTTACAAGAAAGGCCGGATGTCTAAGGAGCGGGGACGGCACGTAGCATCCGAGGGTTGGTCTGTAGTTATTAGGAGAATTGTATGCGCCGAAGAAAAGCATTATTCGACGGCTTACTGGCTCGTCGAGGCCGGCTGGCATGTGCAGCCATCACTACCTTGGCTTTACTCGGGGCGACGCAAGCGCGGGCGCAAGAGCGTGAAACTGCCCCGGACAAGAGACTCGAAAATGCCATGCTCTCTTTTCGAGAAGTCATGCACGAGCCCGACAAGGGCATCCCGCATGACTTTTTCGACAAGGCGCGATGCATCGTGATTATCCCCGGCGTAAAAAAGGCGGCCTTTATTGTGGGCGGCAAATATGGCCGCGGCTTTGTTTCTTGCCGGAAAGGCGGTACAAGGCGCTTCGGCGCGCCTGCCGCGGTGAGAATTGAAGGCGGAAGCTATGGATTGCAGATTGGCGGATCGTCGACGGATGTTTTCATGCTCATAATGAATGAAAGCGGCATGAAGAAATTGCTCTCCGACAAATTCACCATTGGTGGCGAGGTGGAGGCCGCAGCCGGCCCGGTGGGGCGAGAGGCTAGCGCGAGAACCGACGTGATGCTGCACGCGGAAATTTTGTCATGGTCGCGGTCGCGCGGCTTATTTGCGGGATTGTCCTTGGAAGGCTCCACACTTCGGCCGGACGAAAAGGAAAATGAAAAGTTGTATGGGAGAAAAATTTCAAATCAGCGGATTCTCGAAGACGACCTACCAGTGCCCCCCGCCGCAAGGCCGCTGATAGCGGAGTTGAATCGCTACAGAAATGCTGGAGAGCATGAAGGAGAACGTGCTGGCCGCGCTAACGTCGGTGCTGCGCTCGGGGAGAAGGGCCGAGTCACCCTCTCGAACGTACATTTCGAGAGTGGTAAAGCGGACCTCACGCCAGACTCTGAGGCCGCATTGAACGAAGCTCTCACCGCGTTGAATGAGCATCCCGACTGGAAGATTCGCGTTGAGGGATTCACCGACAGTCGAGGCTCCAAGGACGCGAATCTGAAATTGTCGAGCGATCGCGCGGAGGCAGTAGCGAACTGGCTCGCGGATCATGGCATAGACCGCGAGCGCCTGAGCGCCAAAGGTTACGGGGACGCTCGGCCGGTCGCCAGCAATTCTACGCCGGAAGGCCGCGCCAAAAATCGGCGGGTAGAGCTCGTTCGCGTGCAGGATTGAGATTCGGCCGACGCTGGAATAATCCACGCCAGGAAATTGCGCCAGATGTTTTGTAAACATCGCCAGGGCGCGTTACTCTCGATTTGCCTGGCACAATAGAAAACTCTGGCCAAGACAAGTTGAGAAAAATGAACCTCGAAGAATTTAAAGCTTCCATTACCGAAGAACAGGCACCGCCGGCAGGTCTATCCATCCCGCTCACGGCACTGTGGTGGGACGCTAAGGGGGATTGGGCTCGCGCGCACTCCCTGGTGGACGAATTGGAAAGCGTGGATGGCATGGCCGTTCACGCCTACCTGCACCGCGAAGAGGGTTCCACCTCCAATGCCGATTACTGGTACGAGCGTTCAGGGCGCAATTTTTACCGACCAACGCTCGACGCGGAACGCACGGCGCTAATTGAAGGGCTGCTGGCCAAAATTTGAAAGTTTTTATCTAGGCGCGTGCGACGGTGGCGCTGAGTTGCTGATTGACTGAAGGGGCGACGCCTGTGCCGAGTAGTTCGATGGCGCGCAGCATCTTGGGATGTGGCAGCGTTGAAACGCCCATTTGAAAAGTGATTCGCGTGACGCCGCCCAGGGCTTCATTCACATAGACGATTTTTGTCGCGACGGTGTCCACGTCGCCGATCAGCAGCGCACCTTTCGGCCCGCGCAATGCCTCGAATTGCGCTCTCGTAGTTGGAGGCCAGCCGCGCTCCTTGCCAATTTCCGTGAAGGTGTGGGCGTAGCCGGGGAAAAAAACGTCCGCGGCTTCCTTGGTGGTGTCGGCGACAAAGCCGACCATGTGCAGGCCGACTTTAAGGTCTTCGAGTTTGTGCCCGCTACGCACCCCTGCTTCACGGTACAGATCGATGAGCGGCCGGAAGCGGTGCGGTTCCCCGCCGATGATGGCCACCATCAGCGGCAAGCCGAGTACTCCGGCGCGTGCGAAAGATGCTGGCGTCCCGCCGACTCCGACCCAGATCGGCAGCGGATTCTGCAGCGGCCGAGGATAAATGGCTTGCCCGGTAAGCGCTGGGCGATGCTTTCCCGACCAGCGTACGTGGGTGTTTTCGCGAATCTTGAGCAGCAACTCCAGTTTTTCCGAGAACAGCGAATCGTAATCTTCGACATTGAAGCCGAAGAGCGGGAAAGATTCGATGAAGGAGCCGCGCCCCGCGACGATTTCAGCGCGACCGTGCGAGATTAAGTCGAGCGTAGCGAATTCCTGAAAGACCCGGACGGGGTCTGCGGCGCTGAGAACCGTGACCGCGCTGGTCAGGCGAATATTCGTCGTGCGCGAAGCCGCCGCTGCGAGAATAATGGCCGGCGCAGAGTCCAGAAATTCTGCGCGGTGATGCTCGCCGACGCCGAACACGTCGAGTCCTACCTTATCGGCGACCTCGATCTCGTCCAACAATTGGTGCATGCGATCGAGCGGCTTAATCGTCAGACCGGTAACCGGGTCCTTAATAGCTATTGCGAAGCTGTCTACGCCAATCTCCATGTGCGCACCTCAAGCTGCTGTTCTTAGATTACTTCGACTGCGTTGTTGGTACGGCGTTACTGGTAATTCGTTACGCGGCTTGTCGCTCATGCGCTCGGTGGACAAACAGGCCTGCAAGGTACTGCTTGTTTCGGACCGCCAGAATTGACCACAAGATAACTACTAGAATTGCAAGCGGCAGCCCGGCAGGCGCCATGAACGCGTGAATGAAGAAAATATTCACGATCACAGGGCCCAATAGAACGAGCGCAAGCGGTACGAAGCGATTGATCAACAGCAGCAACCCTCCGATGACTTGAACCGCGAAAATAACTACCCAGTAGTGAGACGCGAAGATCGCGCCGAAGAACTGGCCTGCCACACCTGTGGGAGGCGGCATGGGAATGAAGTGAAGAAATCCGTTCAAGCCGAAGACCAGGAAGATCAATCCTAGAAGTACACGGGCTATCACTGAAGCGATTTTCATTTTATTCTCCCTTTTTTAGACCTGTGCTATTTAGAGACTGGCGTGTGCGTGGACTTTTTCCAGCGATGGCGCGAGAAAAGTTTGAGGATCCAGCTTGCCGGACATCAACTGCGCGGTGCCGCTCGCGGTGATGATAGTGACGTCAGTGAGGCCAATGAACCCCAAGACGGTCTGCAAGTAGGGGGTCACAAAATCGAAAGAAGCCATCGCGCTGCCCTTCCCGTATTCACCGCCGCTTGCGAGTAGCAAGGTCGCTTTCTTAGCGGTCAGCAGCCCCTTCGGACCGGTTGCTCCGTACGAAAAGGTTTTGCCGGCTCGTACAATTTGATCGATCCAGAGTTTCAGCGTGGAAGGAATGCTAAAATTGTGCATGGGCACGCCGAAGACGTACTCATCAGCTTGCTCGAGGTCATTTATCAGCGAGTCCGACGCAGCGAGTGCCTTCGTCTGGGCGGCGGTCCGATCTGATTCGGGCGTGTATGCCGCGCCGACCCAGAAGGCATCGACCACCGGCAAGTTCAGGGTAGTCAGGTCGCGTTCGATAACTTTGCCTCCCGGGTGAGTCTTGAGCCAGATTTCAGCAAATTTCGCGGTGAGCTTTCGGGATATAGATCGGTCGCCCATAGGGCTGGAATCGAGTTTCAGTAAGGTAGCCATTTGATTACCTCCAATCATCAGATGCAGCATACACGACAACTGTCGCATACTATATCAAACATATGTATTTTAAGCAACACAAGACGTTTTGGGGTATAATTAAGCTGTGGAGGACGAGAAATGCTTAATTCTGACTGTGAGCGGCTTGATCCTCGCATTCGCCGGACGCGGCAGTTGCTTCAGGACGCGTTACGCAACCTGTTGGAACAAAAGGAGTTCGACAAGATTTCGGTGCAGGACATTACCGAAGCTGCCACGGTAAACCGCGCCACCTTCTATGCGCACTACGAAGACAAGTTCACGCTGCTGGGCGAACTGATCCGCGTTACTTTCCTTGACCTTCTGGCGCAGAGGAATGCGAACTTCGACGGCGGGTGTTCGACCGCATTTCAGGTGATAATTCTGGCGGTGTGCGACTACCTTAGCAAACTGCAAAAATCGCATTCCTTTAATAAACATCAATTCGAACCGTTCGTGGAAGCGACGGTGATCGACCAGATCCGCATCGTTTTACTGGACGGATTTCAGCGTCATCCGGTGGAACGCAGCATCCCCGCAGAAATGATTGCCGCTACGGCAAGCTGGGCGATTTATGGAGCGGTAAAGCAGTGGATAAATACTGCGGGCCGCGTTTCGGCGGAGGAGTTCGTTTCCGTTGCAGTGGAATTGGTGCGGCCGATCGTGATGGCTGGAGTCGTGACGGTTCCGCAGATTGATGAGCCAACGGCGGCTTCGATACATCAGAGTTGAACCGATCAGTGTTTACCCGCGCGTCTCAAACTAACATTTTGCGGAGGCGTATCTTCGGCGTCCGGCGGAGTGGCGTCTCGCTCCGCCCGAAAATCAGGTTGGCTTTGTAGCAGCCGCACGCAGCGGTTCCAGCGGAGAATGCTGTCGTCGTTTCCCGGCGGACGAATTTTCTCCGCTTCTGCGAAACATTTCATGGCGTCTTCAATTAGCGGCAACAAAATATGCGCCGAGTAGCCGCTGCGAAGCTGCACCTTGGCGCGCCTTTCGTGCAACAAACCGGTGTAGTAAGCGCGTTCATAAGCATCGCGCAGGCCTTGAAATATTTCCGCCACTTCACTGTAGCGGTCGCCGGCATAGCCGGTGAATTGATCGGTTATCGACAGCCCCAACAAACGCCGTGCCAATTGATGCCCGGAATCAACGGCCAGAATATCGCGGCAGATCGATTCGGCTTCTTCGGGCTCGTTTAAATAGCGATACAGCTCGGCCTTGGCGATCGCTTCGCCGATGCCCGCCCTGGAAATTGCCTTGAGTTGAGCGTCCATAAAACCTCCGTGCTTGCAGCAGCTAGGAATCGCGCCGATTTAATTGCCTTTCTCGCTTGAACCCCGCAGTTTCCTGAACAACATGGTTAGCGGATCGTAAAATTCGTCCACCACCCGTTCTTTCAACGGGATGATGGCGTTATCGGTAATGTGAATTTCTTCCGGGCAAACTTCGGTGCAACATTTCGTGATGTTGCAAAGGCCAAGACCCAACTCATCTTTCAGCAGGCGGGTGCGATTCGCGCCGTCGAGCGGATGCATTTCCAGTCCGGCTACACGCACAAAAAAACGCGGTCCGCTGAATTGCTCTTTTTTGTCGTGGTCGCGCAGCACGTGGCAAACGTTCTGGCACAAGAAGCACTCGATGCACTTGCGAAATTCCTGTACGCGGTCGACGTCCAGCTGCGAAATTTTCCAGTCCGCTCCGCGCCTGGGTTGAAACGGCGGAATTTTTTTGTTTACGCGGTAATTCCACGAAACATCGGTCACCAGGTCTTTGATTTTCGGAAACGACTTCATGGGCATCACCGTGATGGGCTCATCTTTGGGAAGCTCATCCATGCGCGTCTTGCAGGTCAACCGCGGCCGGCCGTTTACCTCCGCGGAGCAGGAGCCGCACTTCCCTGCTTTGCAATTCCAGCGCACCGCCAGATCCGGCGCGAGGTGGCCCTGAATATAGTGCAGCGCGTCGAGCACCACCATGCCCGGCGCAACCGGAACTTTGTAGTCCACCGTCGCTCCGCCGCCGGCATCGCCGCGGAACACTCGCAAGACTGTTTCAGCCATCGATGGGTTCTCCGTTCCGTTGTTCATCGCCGCAGACAATTTGGAAGGCATGTTACTCCTGCGCCAAAACTGCTTTTAAGTCATCCGGCAAAGGGGGAATGGGCAATTCGCGCCGGACCATCACGCCGCCTTCTTCCACGATAATGTTGTGTTTCTGACCCCACGACGTGTCGAGATCTGGATAATCATTGCGGCTATGCGCTCCGCGGCTTTCGGTGCGCGCCATGGCGCTTTTCGTAACGGCTTCGGCAATGATGAGCATGGATTTCAACTCGCCCGTAAGGTGCCAACCGGGATTGAACATCCGCGAACCTTCCACGCTGGCCGCCGCGGCGCGCGCTTTTAACATTTGCAACTCGTGGAGCGCGCGCTCCAAATCTTCCGCGTTGCGATATATGCCCACCAAACTTTGCATCACGGTCTGCAAATCGCGTTGAACCGCGTAGGGGCTTTCGCCGGTATGTGAAAATGGCGCTAGTAATTCCTTTTCGGCGTCCTGCATTTGCGCGTTGTCCAGGGATGCATAGGCAGTTTGCTTGGCGTGCGCCGCCGCAGCCATCCCGGCACGCCGGCCGAATACCAGCAAATCGGAAAGCGAATTCCCGCCCAAGCGATTGGCTCCGTGTAAACCTGCCGCAGCCTCACCGGCGGCAAAAATTCCGGGCACCGAAGCCTGGCCTGTCTCCGCTTCGACACGAATGCCGCCCATCATGTAGTGGCACGTCGGACCCACTTCCATCGGCTCCTTGGTGATGTCTACATCAGCCAATTCCTTGAACTGGTGATACATGCTGGGCAATTTTTTCTTCACGTACTCGGCGGGCTTGTGCGAGATATCCAGGTACGCGCCACCGTGTTCGGTGCCGCGTCCTTCGCGCACTTCGGTATAAATCGAACGCGCCACGACATCGCGCGTGGAAAGCTCCATGCGCTTGGGATCATATTTTTCCATGAAGCGCTCGCCCAATTTGTTGCGCAGGATGCCGCCCTCGCCGCGCACCGCTTCGGTGACCAAAATTCCCTGCACACCCGGCGGCCACACCATGCCGGTGGGATGGAACTGCACAAACTCCATGTCCATCAACTCTGCGCCGGCTTCGTAAGCCAGCGCCATGCCGTCGCCGGTGTACTCCCAGGAGTTGGATGTCACCGTCCAGGCCTTGCCGATTCCGCCGGTGGCGATGACCACCGCTTTGGCCTTGAATACAATGAAGCGGCCATTCTCGCGCCAGTACGCGAAGGCGCCCGCAAAGCGGCCGTTTTCCATCAGCAGACGCGTGATGGTGCATTCCATGTAGCAATCCACGCCCTGCTGCACGCCGCGATCTTGCAGCGTGCGAATTAATTCGAGGCCGGTGCGATCGCCGACGTGGCACAAGCGCTTGAAGGTGTGGCCGCCAAAGGCGCGCTGCAAAATCGCGCCATTTTCCGTGCGATCAAAAAGCGCTCCCCACTGCTCCAGTTCACGGACGCGGTCCGGAGCTTCCTGCGCGTGAAACTGCGCCATGCGCCAGTTGTTGAGCATTTTCCCGCCGCGCATGGTGTCGCGAAAATGCACTTTCCAATTGTCCGCTGGATCCACGTTGGCCATGGCCGCGGCGATGCCGCCTTCGGCCATTACCGTGTGGGCTTTGCCGAGCAGCGATTTGCAAACCACGCCTACGGACGCGCCTTGCGCCAAAGCTTCAATCGCCGCGCGCAGTCCTGCACCACCAGCGCCGATGATCAACACATCGTGTTCGCGAACCTCATAGTTTGTGCTCACAGAATCCTCAGGTCGCGAATCAGGCCGCTAGCCACGAGGCGAATGTATAAATCCGCCGAGCCCACGGAGATCAAGCTGGCCCACGCGAATTGCATGTGCCGCTCATTCAGGAAGGAAAAGCCGCGCCACGCGGCTGCGCGCGTTGTGCCAAAAGATGCGCAGGAGAAGCAATCCATCTTGCCTCCGGCCAAATGGCGCAGGGAATGGCACGACAGCGTGTAAATGGAAAGCAAGATAATGTTGACCAACAGAATCAGGCTGCCGACGCCAATGCCAAATTGCCCGTCGAAGAAAAATCCTTTGATCGCGTCATGCCACAGGAAAACCAGGAAAAGAATCGCCAGATAAAGAAAATAGCGATGTACGTTCTGCAGAATAAATGGAAAAGCCGTTTCGCCGCGATATTTGCGGTTGGCCGGCTCCCCCACGGCGCACGCCGGCGGATCGAGAAAAAATGCGCGGTAGTAAGCTTTGCGATAGTAATAACAAGTGGCGCGAAATCCGAGCGGACCTGCCAGCACCAGAAGCGCGGGAGAGAGCGGCCACCAGTGATGTTGCGAATCGATCAGCGGGGAATAAAAAGGCGAAAGATAAGGTCCCCACGAATAGTAGGCGCCTTCGAAAGCTCGCAGCGTGGCGTAAACGCCAAAACCGCCCAGCAAAATGATTACTGGTAAAAGTTCTGTCCACCACGAATCGCGGCGCAAAGTAGCGCCGAGACGCGCTTCCGGCAAAGTCGGCGTGCCAGCCATGCAAGTACCTCCGAGTGAAGTAGCCTATGCAAAAAACGCGAATTTTCAAACGAAATTATCTGGGGGGCGCAGAAATAGCAGGAATAAAACCTCGTGGCATAGATTCGTGTCGAACAGTTACAGGATGCTTTCGATCTCGGCGTCCAGCGCCACGTGGGTCACGGGCTCGGCATTAATGGTAAAGGTCATGCCGTCGAGATCGTCGAAATGGAAAAAACGGCTGATGTGGTAGTCCTCGTCATAACTGGAAAAAAGCTGCTCCGTCTCGGCGCGGCTTAGATTAAATGCCGTGAGCGGCACGGGAGTGCCGAAATCACCAGCTAGCGCGCGGTAGCGGTCAACCAATTGTCGTAGTGGCAGCATGTGGCCAAGCCGCGTAGCCTCGGAGGTCATAATCGCTCTCCTTGGGCCCGAGTGTACTGCTACCCTTGCCATTAATAAAGTGCCCTGAATGCCGCTATAATGCGCGTGTCAAAACAATTGCCGACAGTCGGGAACCTAAGCGGTGCGAAAGAGAAAGACGCCAACATGAGTACGTTTCTTAATGTTTTCTCCAAACAATACCGTGTGTACTCGTGCCTGCTGCTTTTCTCAGCCTCCGTGCTTTCTCCCTGGCCATCCGCAATAGCGCAAACGCGGGAGTCCTCTCATTCCGCCAACGTTTTGCACCAACTGAACGACTCGATCGAGGACCTCGTGGAGCGAGTATCGCCCACGGTGGTGCAAATCCTGGTCACCGGATATGGCGCCTCGGAAGAAACGCAGCGCGGCCAAACCGACTTGCTGGTCGGCCGCCGCCGGGCCATCGGCTCGGGAGTGATCGTCGACCCGGAGGGT
>Ga0073928_10006126_pt1 | contig 16354 bp, 16 predicted proteins | sample PaiPotPPA55metaG_FD_76969 | JGI IMG/M metagenome (GOLD analysis project Ga0073928, IMG submission 76969) | Iron sulfur acid spring bacterial and archeal communities from Banff, Canada, to study Microbial Dark Matter (Phase II) - Paint Pots PPA... ... | reverse complement strand
GTCGCGCACGACTTCGCGCATCCGCAGGGTCTTGGGATCGATCCGCAGGACCGAAAAGGGACTGTCGCAGCGCTTGCTGGTGTTGGGGGCGCATTTGAACAGGTTCTGCAGGCTGTCGCGCTGGCCGGTGGCATAGAGGTAGCCGTCAGGTCCCCAGCGCAGATTGTCGGTGTGGAAGCCGGTCTTGATGACATCGCGGCGCCCCGTCCCTACGACGGGCAGGCGGACCACCGTCTGGTCGCCCCAGCCCGCCACGAACAGCTGCCTGCCGTCCGCCGAGGCTTTGATCCCATTATCGGCCGATATGAAAGCGGCGCCGGGGAGCGTCCGCCAACCGATCTTGGGACGCCAGATGAGCACCCCGCTGGCCGGCTCGCCCGCCTCTATCTTGGCGAGCGATTTCGGATCCCGGGTATCCATGAAGCTGGTGGCGGCGAAGGCCCCGCCGGGAAGCGCGGCGACGCCGTTGCCCGAGACGCCCGCGGGATAAACCGCGCAGCCCACCCAGGTCAGAAGCGGGGTCGGGCGGCGTGCGTCGAGTTCGAACACCTCGACGGACTCGCGCTCGCCGTGATGAACCACATAGAGGGTATGGGTCCCCCCCCGAGCCGCGGCGCAGGCCGAGCCCATGGGCCGAGAACTTCGCCTCGTCGGGTTTGCCCGGACAGGCTGGGTAGGCATCGGCGTCGGGGCGATAGGCGACATGACCCGGGAGCAGCGCGCTGACCGACCGGTCACCGGCGCTCACAAGGTAGATGTGCCCGTCCGTGCGCTCGCCTTCGGCCAGGCCGCTGGCGACGATCCATGGCGTGCCCGGCACGCGCACCATGTCCTCGACGTTGATCAACCCGGGCACGAAAGTCACGGCCGGGGTGGGTGCGGCCGACGCCACGACGCCCCGTGCCGCGAGCGCCGCGCCCCGCGACGAGCCCCGCCCATGCCCGCCTTGACCGCATTGCCTTCCCCATCGTCTCGAGCCTGAAACGAGCCGCGCGATTCCGTTCGATCGGTTGGCGTGTTACGCCGTCGCCGCCTTCATCTTGCTCGCCCTCGGCTCGGCCGGCATCTCGATGTTGATCTCGAGCACCGAGGCGGTGCCGGCCTTGCCGAGCGTGACGTGGATCATGTCGTCCTTAACCGCGATGTATTTGGCGACGACCGCCAGCAGCTCCTTCTGCAGCAGCGGCAGGAAATCCGGTCCGCTGCGGCCGACCCGCTCATGCGCCAGCACGATCTGCAGTCGCTCCTTGGCGATCGAGGCGGAACTCGTCTTCTTGGGGAAGAAAAAATCGAACAGGCTCACGACGCCGCCCTCCCGAACAATCCGCCGAACAGACGCTTGCGCTCGGGCAGCATGAAGCGCATCTCGCGCTGCTCGCCGAGGAAGCGCGCCACCGCATCGTCATAGGCGCGACCCGCCGGGCTCTGCGGGTCGAGGATGACGGGAACGCCGGTGTTCGACGCCTTCAGCACCGTCTCCGATTCCGGGATGATGCCGAGGAGCGGCACGGAAAGGATGTCCTTGACGTCGTCGACCGACAGCATCTCGCCCCGCCTCACGCGCTCGGGCGAGTAGCGCGTGAGCAGGAGATGCTCCTCGACCGGCTTCTCGCGCTTCTCGGCGCGGCGCGATTTCGCTGCGAGAATGCCGATGATGCGGTCGCTGTCGCGCACCGAGGAGACCTCGGGATTGGTGACGATGATGGCGCTGTCGGCGTGATAAAGCGCGGTCATCGCCCCGTGCTCGATGCCGGCGGGGCTGTCGCAGATGATGAACTCGAAGTCCTTGCGCAGTTGATCCATCACCTTCTCGACGCCCTCGCGCTTGAGGGCGTCCTTGTCGCGCGTCTGCGAGGTCGGGAAGATGTACAGGTTCTCGATGCGCTTGTCGCGGATGAGCGCCTGGCTGAGATTGGCGTCGCCGTTGATGACGTTGATGAAATCGAACACCACCCGGCGCTCGCACCCCATCACCAAATCGAGGTTGCGCAAGCCGACGTCGAAATCAATCACCACCGTCTTGTGCCCGCGCAGCGCGAGCCCGGCGGCAAACGCCGCCGATGTCGTCGTCTTGCCGACGCCGCCCTTGCCGGACGTCACCACGATGACCTTGCTCAAGATCTTCTCCTTCTTGCCCTTGTGAACCATCAGCCCTCCGCCGCGCCGCGGCCGTTGCCCCAGCCCGGCAAAATGCATAAGCGGTCGTCGATCAGCGCCACTTGCGCCGGCTGGCTGCGATGCTCCGGCGGGATCGCGTCGCTGACGATGTAGCGGCCGGCGACCGACACGAGCTCGGCCTCGAAGCGGTGCGCGAAGATGCGCGCGGTGGTATCGCCGGCGGCGCCGGCGATGGCGCGGCCGCGCAGCGCGCCATAGACATGGATGTGGCCGTCGGCGATGAGCTCGGCACCCGCGCTCACCGGCGCCACCACGACGAGGTCGCCGCCCTTGGCATAGATCTGCGTGCCCGAGCGCACCGGTTGCGTTACCAGCCGCGTGCGCGATTCGGAAGAGCGTTCGGCGGCGGGGCGGTCGGCGGCGCGTTCCGGCGCCGCCGGCGCCCGCTCGATGGGACGGCGCGCCCCGCCGGCCGCGCCCGAGAAGGCGGAGAGGTCGACGGATTTGGCCGCGCGCAGCTGCAGCGCGCTGGCATTCTGGACGCCCACGGGGATCATGCCGTGGCGGCGCAGAAGCTGGCGCAGCGCCGTGTAGTCGGCGACCGAGGTGCAGCCGAGGCTGTCCTTCAAATCGAGCACCACCGGCGCGTCGGCGAAGAACCCGGGGCTGAGCGCGACCTGCTCGGCGAGCTCGCGCTCGAGGTCGGGGTCATAGGGATCACCGATCTTCACCACCATGAGCGTGAAGATGCCGCCCTGCACGCGGTTGGCCGCGCCCATCATCGCTCACCATCGCCTGCCGCTCCGATGGACGGTGCAACCAACGGCAGGAGCATGGCGAATCGATGGCGCGCCAGGAGTCTTTTTTCGGTCACTCTGTCGAAGGTCCTAACGGTACTGCCAGAGGCCGCGTCGGAGCTGGCGCGCGGCGGCCTCTGCGGCAAAATAATCGTAGCTCTGCGTCGGATCGGCAAGCGCAAAACCTTCGGCGACGAGCAGCCCGCCGAGATCGGCGCCGGCCGCGTCGCGGCACACCGCCGCCGGCACCGGCGCGCGCTGGCCCGGCGGCACGCGGCAGACAATGTCGGCGTTGGCGGCGAGCCGCGCCGCGAGCGCGGCGCGCGCCGCGTCGCTGCACGCGCGCGGCGCCGCCGACTCGCTCGACGGACAGAGGTCGCTCGCTTGCGGCGCGCGCACGCCGAACAGCCGCACCGCGCGGCCGAGCACGCTGAGCGAGACGACATCGGCGACGCGCGCGGCGCCGCTGATGCGGGTCACGGGCGCCCGGCTGGGCGAGTATCGCGCCGGCGCCGGCGGCGCGCGCAGCGCGGTGACGCTGCCGTCGCGTCCCCTAATTGTCACGGGCTGCGGCGGCGGGATGTCGCCCTCGGGCACGGCGTGCACCGGGTGCTGGGTGACCTCGACCGTCGGCAGGTCGGCCGCGGGATCGACCGCGCCTGACGCGGGCGGGGCATCGGCGCTGGGCGCGGCAGTCTGGGCCTGGCCGGCGGCGGCGCCGGGCTGATGGAGCAGCGCGGCGCCGAGGACGGCGAGCCCAAGCAGGAGCCCGGCCGGCCGGGAAGGTGATTGGCGCATGCCGGCGACCCTACCATCCCGCAGCGCAGCATGCCAGCCGCCACGGAACCTCGTATGCCGGCGTGCCGTTACCGCTCCAGATGGAAGCGCAACGCTGCCGCTTGCTCATGCGCTGCTTATTGCCGGTTGCGTTCCTCGCCGCCGCCCTGCTCTGGCTCGGCGCGTGCGGTGGCTCGCGCCCGCCGCGCGAAGGCTCGGGCTCGACGGGGCCCATCACCAACGCGGTCTACGAGGGCGCGCTCAACAGCTGGGTCGACCACCCGGAGGAGGATCTCGTCGCCGCCTGGGGCGTGCCGGAGCGCAGCCAGCGCCTCACCGATGGCGGCCAGGCGCTGGAGTACCGCCGCGTCAACAACGAGGGCGCGCCGATATGCACCACGGTCTTCACCTCCGATGTCTACGGCGCGATCCGCACCTGGGCCTATCGCGGCACCGACTGCCGCATCCCGCATCTCGGCGATTACGGCAAGAAATCCTGAGCCGCGTCGCTACGGCTTGCGCGTCGCGCGAGTTCAGCCGTTGTCGCGAAACTCGGGGTAGAGCGTCATGCCGCCATCGACGAACAGCGTCGTCCCCGTGACGTAGTCGGAATCGTCGGAGGCCAGCCACACCGCCGCCTTCGCCACGTCCTCGGGCTCGCCGATGCGGCCATAGGGGATGAGCCGCAGCAGCCGCTGCAGCGCCTCGGGCGTCTCCCAGGCTTCGCGGTTGATGTTGGTGCGGATGGCGCCGGGCGCGATGCCGTTGACACGGATGCGCCGGGACGCCACTTCCTGGGCGAGGGTCTGCATGAACAGCCTTACCCCGCCTTTGGACGCGGCGTAGTTCACGTGACCGGCCCAGGGAATGATCTCATGCACCGAGCTCATGCAGATGATCTTGCCGGCGGCGCGCGACACGGCGGCGTCGATGCCTTGCCGCTCGAAGCAGCGCAGGGCGACGCGCGCGCACAGGAATTGACCGGTGAGGTTGACGGCGAGCACCTGCTGCCATTGCGCCAGCGTCATCGCCTCGACGGCTGCGTCGCGCTGGATGCCGGCATTGGCGACGAGGATGTCGAGCCGGCCGAAGGCGTCGAGGCAGCGCGCGACCATCGCCGCGACCTCGTCCTCGCGCGAGACATCGGCGCGCAGCACGATCGCCGTGCCGCCGCGCTCACGGATCGCCTGGGCGACGGCCTCGCCTGCCGCCGCGCTGGACACGCTGGAGTGGTTGATCGCCACGGCGGCGCCGGCAGCCGCCAGCGCCTGCGCGACGCCGGCGCCGATGCCGGAGCTCGCGCCGGTGACGAGCGCCTTCTGGCCGGCCAAAGGGAGACGGTCGCTCTGCATCATCGTCCTCGCCCTTGCGCGGGAATCACCGAGGAAACGGCCGGTTCCGGCGATCGTTGCACCCGTGCCGGCATCCGCAGCCGGTTTTCCCTTGACAATCGGCGCCCGCGGCGGCGCCATCAGCTTAGAACAACACGTAAACCCTGCTTGTTTCGAGGTTTCCCATGGGTGGTTTCAGTCTCTGGCATTGGCTGATCGTCATCGCGATCGTTGCCCTGCTGTTCGGCGGCAAGGGCAAGATCTCCGGTCTGATGGGCGATCTCGCCAAGGGCATCAAGGCATTCAAATCGGGCATGAAGGAGGACGAGACCGCCGCCTCGCCCCCGCCGCCGCAAGTGCCGCCGCCGACGACGGCCGCTGCCGCCAGCACCGCCGGCGACCGCCCGGCGCACGACCACCGCAGCTGACGCCGGCGCGGCCCGCCCCCACCGTGACCTCCCCCGCTTACGGGCGAGGGAGGGACCCGCGCAGCGGGAGGGTGGGGGCTGCTTTCCCTACTCGATCTTCTGTGAGCGGAGGGCCACGATCTTGGCGGAGGGCGGCGCCGGGCCGCGGCGGAGCGCGCCCTGCGCCGCGGCGACGAGCGCATCGCGGCTGAACGGCTTCCTGAGCACGGGATCGGCGCCGGTCTGCGCGTCGAACGTCGAGGTATCGGCATAGCCGGTGATGAAGAGCACGTGCAGCGCCGGCCGGCGCCGGCGCAACTGGCGCACCGTCTCGATGCCGTTCAAGCCCGCCATGGCGATATCCACGAGCACGAGGTCGTAGACCTCGCCGCGCTCGAGCGCCGCCAGCGCGGCACGCCCGCCACCGGCCTCGGCAACGGCATAGCCGGCCTCGCGCAGCAGCTGCACGGTGATGTCGCGGACATCGGCGTCGTCGTCGACCACCAGGATGCGGCCGCCGCTGCTCGCCGCCGCGTCCTGTTGCGCGCGCACCTCGGCCACGGTGGATTCGGCCGCCCGCAGCAGGTAGAGCCACACCGTCGTACCCGTGCCGGGCCGGCTGTCGATGCGCACCGCGCCGCCGGACTGCTTCACCAGGCCGTAGACCTGGCTCAATCCGAGCCCGCTGCCCTTGCCGACCTCCTTGGTGGTGAAGAACGGCTCGAATGCCCGCGACAGCACTTCCCCGCTCATCCCGGTGCCGGTGTCGCTCACCGACAGGATGACGCTGTCGCGGTGGCCGACCTCCGGCGGCGCGCCGGGCATGCCGGCCGCGACGTTGGCGGTGGCGATGGTGAGGGTGCCGCCGAGCGGCATCGCGTCGCGCGCGTTGATGGCGAGGTTGAGGATCATCAGCTCGACCTGCGTCGGGTCGAGCAGCGCCGGCCACAGCTGCGGGTCGAGCGCGGTGCGCAGCTGGATGGTGCCGCCCATCGTGCGCGCCAGCAATTCGCCCATGCCGGCGACGATGCCGTTCGCGTCGACGGCGCGCGGCTGCAGGTGCTGCTTGCGCGAGAAGGCGAGGAGCTGCTCGGTCAGCTTGGCGCCGCGCTCGGCGGCGCGCCGCGCCGACTGCACGTAGCGGGAAGCGGCCGCGTCGCGCGTGCGCCGCTCCAGGAGCTCGAGGTTGCCGAGCACGGCGGTCAGCAGGTTGTTGAAGTCGTGGGCGACGCCGCCGGTGAGCTGGCCGACCACCTCCATCTTCTGCGCCTGGACGAGCTGCGCCTCGGCCTCTTTCTGCACGGTGATGTCGGCGGTCGCGGCCCAGGTGCGCACGAAACGCCCGTCGGCGTCCCACTCGCCGCGCGAGGACAGGCGGCCGTGGAACACCTCGCCCGAGCGCTTGCGGAAAAGATAGTCGAAGCTGCGCACGGAGCCGCGGCTGGCGAGCATGTCGGGCCACGCATTGTCACGATAGAGCTGCGCCGACTCCTCCGCCATGAATTCGGGTAGCGAGCGGCCCAGCACCTCCTCGCGCGCATAGCCGAAGAGCTGGCACCAATAATCGTTGACGTCGATGATCCGCGCTGCGGCATCGACCGAATGCAGCGCCATGGGCGTGCGGTTGTAGAGCGTGCGATAGCGCGCTTCGCTGTCCTCGGTCACGACGCTTTCTTCCCTGGTCTCGTCTTTGCGGCGAAGAATACTGCGTTCCCGCGCCCGCTCCCCTCCCCCCTTTCGGGCGAGATCGGCACAAGCGCAAACGCCCGAGGAGGTGCAAACGTTCGCGACGCCGGCTTCCGCCGGCGCTAACGCATTGATATGCTGCGGCCCCCTTCCCCTTGCGCCGGCAGAAACCCCATGACCGACCAGCGTTTCAAGCCGCTTTCCCCGGATGAGATGAGCCCCGAGCAGCGGCGCCTCGCCGACAGCATCCTCAGCGGCCCGCGCAAGTCGCTGGGCGGGCCGTTCAGCGTCTTCCTCTACAGCCCCGCGACCGGCGATGCCGCGCAGAAGCTCGGCGAGCAGGTGCGCTTCCACAATTCGCTGCCGGAGAACCTCAAGGAGCTGGCGATCCTCGTCGTCGCGCGCCACTGGACGGCGCAGTACGAGTGGTACGCGCATCACCGCTTCGCGCTCGCGGCCGGGCTCGACCCGGCCGTCGCCGCCGCCATCGCCGCCGGCAAGCGGCCCGCGGGGCTCGAGGCCGACGAGCGCGCGGTCTACGATTTCGCCGTCGAGCTGCTCGAGACGAAAGCGGTGAGCGACGCGACCTTCAAGGCGGTCGCCGACCGCCTCGGCGAGAAGGCGGTGGTCGATCTCATCTGCACCATGGGCTATTACAGCCTGGTGTCGATGACGCTCAACGTGAACCGCTTCCCCATCCCCAACGACGCGACGCCACTCAAGAAACTCACATAGCGGGTGGTGTCTCGGGACATTACCGCGGCGCGCAATCAAATTGCGGCGGGGAGCTCTGAACGAGAGGCGCGAGGGCGGATCGGATGGCTGCGGGACCAGCCCTAGCCCTGGGTTTGAAATCCGATATCGCAGCGGCAGCGGCGAGAAGCCGTCATTAGGTTGCGCTGTTGCTAGGGCATTCGGTCACGGCGCTCGCCCCGCCGAGTCGCTGGCGACTGGACTCCGGGTGCGCCCCATGCGCCCCGCATCCCATTTCAGGGCGCCCCGGGGGCTGGGAGAGAGAGAGCAGCCACAGCTACGATGGAATCTATCTTGGTCGTGGTGCTCGCCGCACGTGCTGCAGCGTTGCGACCGGGTGGTTCCGAGCGTCATCGCGGCAGGTACAATACCGCGGCGCCGTTGACCGTCATGGGACGATAGTATCGGTCGATGGCGCGGAGCGAGTCTTCGGTAAAGCGCCCCTGGTTGCGCAAGTAAGCGGTGATCTGCCCGGGCCGATCCTCGTCGAAGATACGGTCCGGCAGCTCGATCGCGGCGAAACGATGCGTCGCGATGTCACCGATGAGCGCCGCCTCGCTCAGCTGCCCGGACCGGATCATGGACTGGGTGCTGAAGGGATCCACGACCAATGGTCTCGCGGCCTCGAAGCAGAGCAGCAGGTTCTCGCAGATGACGGTCCCCGGTTCATCGCGCAGCACGTCCTTTGCCCGCCCGAAAGCCGCCTGCTGCGCAGCATAACGCGCCATCGTGTCAGGGTAGCGGAGCAACGGTCCGAGAGTCTGCGGCGCCTTGGTCAAAACCGGCTGGGCGATGATCGCCGGCACTACGGCGATGAGAACGGTCGCGGCGGGCAGCGACGCAAGCCGATCGGACCAATGCCGCAGAGCGAGCGCCGCGACAATGCCGGCAAAGACCGCCACGTCGAGAAAGATGTTGTAGGAGACGCCATCTCCGCCGGAGAAGATCATCGCCGCAGCGAAAGCGATGACTCCATAGGCGCGCAGCAACGTCACGCGGTCTCGAGCGAGATACAGGTAGGCGAGCGCCGCCAAAATAGGGATCTTGAAGGCGATCAGGAACTTTTTCGCGTGATAGCCGATGCGGCTCCAGTGGTAGACGCGCGGGGCCAGAAGCTCGTGAAAGAAATCGCCGCCCGCCAGCACGTAGGTCGCGCCGACATAGAGCGCGAAGGCGGCGCCGAGCCAGAAGCACCATACGGCAAAAGCGCGCCGATCATGCCACAGGATGTCGATCGTGATGGCGAGCGGAATAGCGATGACCGTGTGCTTGACGAATCCGCCCGTCGCGAGCAGCAGAGCAACGGCCGCCAGACGCGATGCGGTGCGCGGGCCCGAGAGATAGCAAAGGAGCCCCGCCAGCATGAAGGCCTCGGCGAGCATCTGCGGCTCGTTCGTGCCGATCCAGTCGGTAGCCTGGATCGCCTGGAAGCCGACGACGCACGCGGCGGCGAATACCATATCGACCGCCCGGCCGCCCAGCCTGCGGACGATGAGCGCGCTGCACAGGGCCACGGCCGCCAGCGCCAGCAGATTCAGCGCGCGGCCGATGATCAGCACGTTGCCGAACAGCGGCTTCAGCCACGCGACCAGGACGAAGGACAAGAACGGATAGTTGACGAGACGGTGCAGATCGCCGCTATAGAGCGGCTCTCCGGCCGCGACTCGCGCAGCATGATAGGCGTTCCAGCCTTCATTGTAGCTTTTCTGTAGGTCGATGCCGATCGTGAGCACCGCCAGGGCGATCGAGCCGATGGCGACGGCCAGTATGACGATCACGAGGGCGCTCTGGAGATGCACCGGCCAGCGGCGCGCCAACCCGGCAAGGCGCAGCGGAGGCGAGTCGGCCGACAGGACGATGCTGTCGGGAATAGAAGGTCCGATGATCGCTCGAGCGGAGATGCCTAAATGCGACAGCGGTTTGGCCATGACTCCCCCGCCCGCCACTCGGGCGAAGCGTTGCGTGAGTAGAAAATCGGATTGAATAGCCCGATCGAAAAGGCCGCCGGGTGACTCGCGGGCTGGGTGACGGATAAAACGAGCGTGCGTATTGTAGCAGCGCGCACTTACATCATACTTACATCACGCTGACACTCACAGACATTTCGTGCGATCCGACGCTCATGCGAGAGTATGGCTTCATTCCCGAACCGACCTGCACGTCGCCTGTCATGCAGTTGTAAGGCCGCGCAACTAACTTGGGGTTTGCACGGGGGTGCGGACCCAGCGGGAGCCCTTCCCGGTGAAGAATTTCCACAAGGAAGAACGTGGCCGCACAGGACCTGGAGCTATATAGCGGACGACTGAACGCCGAACAGATCGCGGCGGGCATGAACGCCGCGCGGCAAAACGCCGCGCGGCTGTTAGCCGACGCCCAGATGTTGCTGAATGCGGGGCGCTACCCAACAGCAGCCTCTATCGCGATCCTCTGCATCGAGGAAGCCGGGAGGATTTCGCTGTTGCGCCGGATGGCGACGTGCAAGGACGAGGCCGAGCGGGGAGAGGTCTGGAAAGAGTATCGGTCAGACCGCTGCAAAAGCCGCCGCGCGATCGTTCCGAGCCTCGTTGCTCAGGGTTTGCATCACATCGACGGGCTGAGCAACGCCTTCGATGTCCGGACCAAACAGTCGGGAACCATCGACCTGCTCAAGCACCTTGGGTTCTACACGGATTGCTTGAGCGACGCCGATTGGAGCATGCCGGAATTGATCATCGAACGGCAGCTGGCCGAGCAATTCATTGCCATCGCACACATCGCGTCAGCGGGGAACGACTACAGACACACCGCGAAGGAGATCGAGTTGTGGGAAGCGCATATGGGTCCGGTCATGGACAAGCCGTTCGAGTGGGTGAGGACCGCATTTGCCAATTGGCAGCGCGCGATGGTCGAACACGGATTGATGGACGCTCGGCTCGATCGTTCCTGAGAGGGTGATATCCGCCAGAGTTTCGCGCCGCGCGCTGGTCACCAGCAACGCCATGCTCGACATCATCGAAGGTTTGGCCTGGGGCCATGAGTGGCAGCTCGGCTATCACAAAGGGCCGCCGCTCTTCGCCTGGCTCGTCGAGCTCGCGGCGGTCCTCTCCGGCAAGCAGCTCTGGCTGATCTACCTCGAAAGCCAGATCTGCGTCGCCGTCGCGTTTTTCGGCGTCTGGCAACTGGGGCGGTGGATCTGAAGCGAGCTCGAGGCGTTGCTTGCGGTCATGGTGCTCGAGGGCGTCTATTACTTCTCGTTCCCGACACCCGAGTTCAACGAGATCGTCCTGCAGATGCCTTTCGCGGCGCTGCTTGGCTGGATCTTGCACCGTGCACTGCCCAGGCCCCTATCTCGCGGTGCGCGTGGCGACGCTGATCTTTCTCCCGCATGCGCTCTGGATCGTCGCCAGCGATTTCATCTCGCTGCACTACGTCGCGCAGCGCGCCGGCAGCTATGCGACGAGCGGCGGCGAGCTGGCGTCGCTGGAGCGCTTCGTCGGCGCGCAAGCGCCGGCGCTGCTGCCCGCGGCGCTGCTGCTCGGCTCGCTCCTGCGACGGCGCGCCTCCGCTCGCTTCGACGCGGGTGCGCTGATCGGGCCTTGCGACCGGAGCTACCTGGCGATGCTGGCGTTTGGACCGTGCGCCACCGCCATCGTCCTGGCAGTCGCCACGGGCCATGGGCTGCGCTCGATGTGGGGCGGCCCGCTGTGGTGCTTCATCGGCTCTTCGCGGTGACGCGTCTGCGCCGCGCTTTGCGCTGGTCTGGACCCTCACCTTCTCACTGCCGGTCGCCGCCTTCGCCACGGCGCAGCTGGTCCGGAGCCCGGCTATCAAGCGCGAGAAGAGGGCGCATTTCCCTTGGCGCCGCGCTGGCCGGCGCCATCACCGCGCAATGGCATGAGCGCACCGGCCAGAAGCGGCGTTTTGTCGTCGGCCGCACATGGCTCGCCGGCAACGTTGCCTTCTATTCGGCCGATCGACCGTCGCTCTTTATCGATGCCGACCTGCGGCTCAGCCCTTGGGTCAAGGTCGAGGCGCTGTCGCAGGCCGGCGCCGTGCTGGTATGGAGCGTCGCCCGCGACGGCGAGGCGGTCCCGGCGGCGCTGGACGCTGCGTTTCCCGGCTCGGAACAGCAGGAACCGACCGCGCTGCGCGGTCGCAATCACGATCGTCGCATCGGCTGGGCGATCGTGCTGCCGCAATCGGGTCCGTCTTCGACGGTAGGAGCTCCGCGGCGCGCCTCGCGCAGCGGGCGAACGCGTCATCGGCTCGGCTACCGCCCGGTTTGCTTTGGCGAAATCGCGGCGTGCGGCGTTGACGCTCCAAAGCTGGTGCCGGCACGCGGCGAGACGCGGGGGACCGATGCTGACATTGCAGATCAACGGCAAGGCCTACCCCGTCGACGTGCCCGCGGACATGCCGCTCTTGTGGGTGCTGCGCGACGTGATCGGCCTCACTGGCAGCAAATTCGGCTGCGGCATCGCCCAGTGCGGCGCCTGCACCGTCCATGTCGACGGACGCGCGATCCGCTCCTGCGTCATGCCGGCGGCGCAGCTCGAAGGCCGCAGCATCACTACCATCGAGGCGATCGGCGCGAGCGCGCCGGGCAACGGGCTGCAGCAGGCCTGGCTCAAGCTGCAGGTGCCGCAATGCGGCTATTGCCAATCCGGGCAGATCATGGCGGCGGCGGCGCTGCTCGCCAAGACGCCGCAGCCCAGCGACCGCGACATCGATGCCGCGATGTCCGGCAACGTCTGCCGCTGCCACACCTATCCGCGCATCCGCGCCGCCATCAAGAAAGCGGCGGAGGCGAGCGCCCTATCGCAGAAAGGATGAGCGATGCCGGCCGCCTCTGAGCTGTCGCGCCGCGGCTTCCTGCAGGCCGGCGCGGCCGCCGCCGGCGGGCTGCTGCTTAGCTTCCACCTGGCGCCGCGGGGCCGCGCCGCCGACGCGGCGGCAGCGGGCGCGCCGGATTCGTTCGCGCCCAACGCCTTCGTGCGCATCGCGCGCGACGGCCGCGTCACCGTGATCGTCGACAAGGCCGAAGTCGGCCAGGGCGTCTATACCTCGCTGCCGATGCTGGTCGCCGAGGAGCTCGAAATCGGGCTTGACCAGGTCACGGTCGAGCCGGCGCCACCCGACGACAAGCTCTACGCCGACCCGATCCTGCGTTTCGAGGCGACCGGCAACTCGACCTCGGTGCGCGGCTCCTGGGAGCGGCTGCGCCATGCCGGCGCCACCGCCAAGGCGATGCTGATCCAAGCCGCCGCGCAACGCTGGCAAGTCGATCCAAGCACCTGCCGCGCCGAGCGCGGCGCCGTCCTCCACCCGCCCAGCGGGCGCAAGCTCGGCTATGGCGAGCTGGTCGACGCCGCGGCGCTGCTGCCGGTGCCGGCCCAGGCGCCGCTCAAGGATCCCAAGGATTTCACGCTGATCGGCACCTCGCCGCTGCGCCTCGACCTGCCCGGCAAGGTCAACGGGCAGGCGCAATACGGGATCGACCTGCGGCTGCCCGGCATGAAGATCGCCACGGTGGCGGCGTGCCCGGTGTTCGGCGGCAAGGTCGTCAATGTCGACGACAGCGACGCCAAGAAGATCCCAGGCGTGTCGCAGATCGTGCGTCTCGACAATGCCGTCGCCGTGGTCGCCGATCACATGTGGGCGGCGAAGCAAGGCCTCGACGCGCTCTACATCGATTGGGACGAAGGCGCCAACGCCAAGACGACGATGCGCGACATCGTGCAGCAGCTCGAGGCGGCGGCGCAGCGGCCGGGGCTGGTCGCGCGCCAGGACGGCGATGTCGAGAAGGCGCTGGCCGGCGCGGCGACGCGCGTCGACGCCACCTATCAGGACCCGTTCCTGTCGCATGCGCCGCTGGAGCCGATGAACTGCCTTGTCCATGTCCATGACGGCGCCTGCGAGGTGTGGACGGCGACGCAGGTGCAGGCGCGCGCCCAGGCAGCGGCAGCGGCGGCGGCGGGCGTGCCGCTCGACAAGGTGACCATCAATAACCAGCTCGCCGGCGGCGCCTTCGGGCGGCGGCTCGAGACCGACGGCGTGACGCAGGCGGTGCGCATCGCCAAAGAGGTCGGCGCGCCCGTCAAGCTGGTGTGGACGCGCGAGGAGGACATCCGGCACGACCTCTACCGCCCCTATTACCACGACCGCATCTCCGCAGGGCTCGACGCGAAGGGCATGCCGGTGGCGTGGCGGCACCGCATCGTCGGCTCCTCGGTCATGGCCCGCTTCGCGCCGCCGGCGCTGCGCAAGGACGGGCTCGATCCCGATGCCGTCGACTGCGCGGCGCAGCCGCCTTACGCCTTCCCCAACATCCTCGTCGACTACGTGCCCCAGGAGCCGCCGGGCATCCCCACCGCCTTCTGGCGCGGCGTCGGCCCGACGCACAACGTGTTCGTGATGGAGAGCTTCATCGACGAGCTCGCGGCGTCCGCCAAGCAGGACCCGGTCGACTACCGCCGCGCGCTGCTCGGGCCGTCGCCGCGCGCCAAGGCGACGCTCGATCTCGCCGCGGAGAAGGCGGGATGGGGCAAGCCCCTGCCGCGCGGCAGCGGCCGCGGCGTCGCCGTGGTGCATGTCTTCGACAGCTATCTCACCGTGGTCGCCGAGCTCACCGTGCCCGAGGGCGGCGAGGTGCGGCTCGACCGCATCGTCGCCGCCGTCGATTGCGGCATGGTCGTCCATCCCGACACGGTGAGAGCGCAGATCGAAGGCGGCATCCTGTTCGGCCTAACCGCTGCGCTGTTCGACGAGATCACCATCGCCAATGGCCGCGTCGAGCAGAGCAATTTCAACGATTACCGCACCATGCGCATGAACGAGGCGCCGCCGGTCGAGGTCTACATCGTCAAGAGCGCCGAGCCGCCCGGCGGCATCGGCGAGACCGGTACGGTCGGCGCTGCGCCGGCCTTGACCAACGCCATCTTTGCCGCCACCGGCACGCGCATCCGCCAGCTCCCGGTGAAACGCACGCCGCTGCGCTCGGCCTGACGGAGCGCGCCGTGGTCAGCCACACCCTCGCCGTGACGGCCGCCCTGGCGATATGTGCGAGCCTATTGCCGGCGACAGCGCGCGCGCAGGCGCCGGCGCCGGACACCCTCGCGCGCGGCGAATACCTGACGCGCGCGGCCGATTGCATGGCCTGCCACACCGTGCCGGGCAGCAAGCCCTATGCCGGCGGGCTCCCTTTCAAGCTGCCGTTCGGCACGCTCTACGCGCCCAACATCACCGCGGACAAGGCGACTGGGATCGGCGATTGGAGCGACGCCGATTTTCTGCGCGCGATGCATCAGGGCGTCGGCAAGGGCGGGATTCACTACTACCCCGCATTCCCCTACCCCTCCTACACGCTGCTCGCCGACGACGACGTGCTGGCGATCAAGGCCTATCTGTTCAGCCTGCCGGCCGTGGCCAAGCAGACGCCCGAGAACAGCCTGCGCTTTCCCTACAATCAGCGCTGGCTGATGTGGTTCTGGAACATCCTCTACAACCCCGACAAGCGCTTTGCACCCGACCCCGCGCGCCCGGCGGACTGGAATCGCGGCGCCTATCTCGTCGAGGCGCTCGGCCATTGCGGCGATTGCCACACGCCGCGCAATTTCCTCCAGGCGCCGAAAACGAGCGAGAAATTCGCCGGCGCGATCGTCGAGGGCTGGCGCGCCTACAACATCACCGCCGATCGCGAGGCCGGCGTCGGCGCGTGGTCGGATCAGCAGATCGCGGATTATCTCGCGACCGGCCATGCCGAGCATCGCGGCTCCGCTGCCGGGCCGATGGCGCTCGCCGTCGAGGACAGCCTGAGCTACCTCCGCCCCGAGGACACGAAAGCGATGGTCGCCTATCTCCGCACGGTCGCGCCCATCCCCAATGCCGAGCACGCGGCGGCCGCGCCGAACCCGCCCGCCGCGGCCAATCCCGGCCCCGGCGCGCATGTCTTCGAGGGCGCGTGCGCGAGCTGCCATGCGCCGGACGGCAGCGGCGTCGAGACGCCCTATGCCGAGCTCGCCGGCAGCAGCGCCATCACCGATCCCGCTGCGACCAACGCGACGCAGGTGGTGCTGCAGGGCGCGCATCTGCGGACGCGCGAGGGCGAGGTGCTGATGCCCGCCTTTGCCAAGGGATACTCGGACGACGAGATCGCCGCCGTCGTCAACTACGTGACCGGGCTGATCGGCGGCCGCGCGACGCAGCTCACCGCCGACGACATCCGCAAGCGCCGCGACGCGCAGTGACGCGACGGACGCGCGCGGAAGGAAGTCGCTGTCGCTGGCCTCAGTACGAAGCAGCTGTGATCATGGTCCGGAGGCCAAAAGGCGCTCGATCTCGTTCAGTAGCTTGATGAAAGTCAATGGGCTTGGAGACGACCGGCCCACCGGCAGCCGCTCTTCAGCACATGCAAGATGCCGCTGATCACGCGGCGATCATCCACGCGATCTTTACCGCGGACGTCTGTCGGCAAATGCGGCTCGATCCGTCGCCACTGCTCGTCGTT